>Ga0213922_1000990_pt1 | contig 11499 bp, 15 predicted proteins | sample McNCre2917MG_FD_165060 | JGI IMG/M metagenome (GOLD analysis project Ga0213922, IMG submission 165060) | Freshwater microbial communities from McNutts Creek, Athens, Georgia, United States - 29-17 MG | ecosystem: Environmental > Aquatic > Freshwater > Creek | place: USA: Georgia | collected... | reverse complement strand
CGAGCGCCAGATGCAGTTCCATCAAGACCGTTCATTAATTTTTCAGCAGCAGTCTTTGCATCAACACCAGCAATTTGTGCATAAGTAACAATTGATTGTGTTACAGCACTAATTGATTGGGAAGTAAATTTACCTGAAGCAACTACAGCATTTAATGCATCTTTGGTCATGCCAATAGAAGCATTTGTTCTGTTACTTAATTCACTTGATAGTTCATAAAACTTTTCAGTGGTTATGCCGGCATAGTTGCCAGTTAAAGTTAAAGTATCTTTTAACTTATCAATTTCTTGTCTGCCAGAATAAGCAGCAAATCCAAGAACACCAAAAGCAGCAGTAACACCACCAATAGCCAAACGCATTCCAGTCAAAACAGAACCAATGGCGGCAAACATGTTTTTTACGCCACCCATTGAATCCTTCAACTGACCACCCTGTTGAATCATGGCAACCAACGGACTTTGACCAGAAGCAATCTGAGTAAACAAGTCAGTTGTTTGATATGTCAATGCAAGCTTTTGTTGCTCATTCATTTTGAACTGAGCATTTGTAGCATTCATGGTTGACTTAGCAACATCGTCATAAGCTTTAGCTTTATCACGAAGTTGCTGAATTAACATTGGCGAAGCATTCTGGTATCGACCAGCAGAAATCTGACGCTCTATTTGAGCAACTTTACTTACTTCTTTGCCATAATCTTCTGTGGCATATTTCAACGCAATAATTTCAGCGGCAGCCGCATTTGAATCACGCTTAATTGCATCTTTAAGCTTTTTGTTTTCAGATATGGCTTTATCTACATCGGCAGCAAAAGAAGCCGTATCAATGCCAAGAACAACACCAAGTCGGGCAATATTATTGGATGCCATTATTTCTTCCTTCTGCGGTTTAATTTCGCAACATACTCAGGGATTATCCTTGAAAGTGAGTCTTTTAGCGATGAAATAACTTGTTCCGCATGACTATCTAATGCCGGTCTTAAAAACGGTTGGGCAGTAGTTCTAGCATTGCCAAATTCTTGAGATAAAGACACAGCACTTTTCTTAGCTGAAACAACTGAAATAACAGCGTCTGTGTCATTAACATATTCTGATCGTTTATCAGCGGCTGTAGGGATTCTTGAGTCCAATCGAATGGTGTTCCTCAAGTGGATTGGACCATCGCTTTTAGAGTCGTATGGGGCATCCATAGCTGCCGCATACAGGACAACCATCATTGCTTCATTTGCAGCTTTTGAAAGGGTTTGACGGGCCACCAAATCCGTCCGATACATTTGACCAACTTGTAATAACTGTTGTTCAAGTTCCTCAAACCCTTCCATTCGGAATGTTCTTGGATTTGGTGTGTAGTCCATATTAACCCTCAAAAAATGGCGCTGCTCCCGGACTCATTGACATGAACGCCAGAAGCTGTTTCTGAGCGTGTGCTTTTGCCTCTTCGTCTGTCGGAGGCGGGACGATGTAATCATGCGTAGATGGAAGAACATCTTTCATCTTGAACGGCTGAGTACCTTGCTTCATTTTCGAGTTTAAGTTGCCTGTAGTCAAGGAACTTAAAGCCAAAAGCAAAGCTTTATTACCTATAAAGCCGTCACTTATCAGTATCTCAATATTCCGCATGTCATCAGCAGGAATATCATCGGGACACCCACCATGAGCATATACATACGCTCTGGCTTGAAGATGAGTGTCCCTAATTAGTTTTTTCGAGAATCTTTATATCCCGGCTGAATAGCTTCCGAAATCTTATTCAACATTTCAAGCTGAACAGGAAATGGAAACTCTTCGTCAATTTCTTGGTAAGTAATATCGTCTAATGTCCCAACTTCAGGAACAATCAGCTTCATAAACTCTACGGTGCGGTTTTCCATCTGCATGACAGATTTAACCAATTCGCGTGTGGAACGACCTTCGATAATCACATCATCATTTGTGACCACGATGCCTTCAAGGGCCGTACTATCCTTGAATGTGGCAGTCATTTTCTCGAATCTGCGTTGTGCTTCAGATTCGTCAATATTCTCGATTTTCTCTTGAATTGCTTCCATTTCTTTAGTTAATGGAATTCGGACCTTAAATGTGTGTCCAGCCAATTCAAAAGATTTTGTACGCAATGCGTTTGATTGGTACTTTTCGCCAAAGGCGCTAGATAGTCTTGTCATGTTTTTCCTTAACGGACTTTAATAATCTTGTGATAAATCGCTTCATTTACATCAACAGCATATTGAACCGCTTCTGATGCAGTCATTTTATCTGCATGCCTTTTGGCAATTTCGTGGGCTAAATTAATTGATGTAATGCGTTGCTGAGTAAACCCAAACCAATTCTTGCTAGATTCGGATTGGGTTACTAGGAAACTCAAAAGGTCGTTTGTGTCTTGTATTGTTGTGGTCATGTTTTATTCTGTTGGTTTAACAACGGTTTTGGTTGCTGTGTATGGAAAGCATCCTGCAAGGAACTGCAAAACAGTTTCCTCTTCGGAGTCAGGAGTAGCCTTTGCCAAAGCATCAGCCACTTCTTTAGCGTCTAGCTCCATGCCCCTGACCACTAGGTCAAAGGGCAAGTAGGTGCTAGTCAACAAATCAATAGCGTCTTTAAGTGCCATGATTAGGTGCTTGCAGACCAGCCGTATTGATTGCCACGGGGGTGGATAGTAAATGTGACTTTGGCTTCAGCACCGGGCTGAGAGTCGATGTCCCACTGACCAACGCGACCGTTGAAAGCGTAGTTAACAATACCTGTGCCATCAGTAGCAGAGATAACAAAAGTACGGTCAATCGTACCGTTGTAAGCATCGCCACGGAGCAACAGCAAAACTGTGTCAGAAGGATTCCAAGCTGCTGTAATGGTCATGCTGGTAGGAGCAGACTGCACAGGAATCTTGTCAGATTGGCGTGAACCAGCAACACCGAAAGATGCTACTGCGTCATCCTGACCAAAAGCAGGAATGGCTTCCACAGGCACTAAATTGGCGGGGATTGCCAAAGCAGATACGGAAGCATAAGTTGACAAAGCAGAAGTTGTCAAAGCGGTTGGAGTTGCGCTAGGCTGTGCATATAGTGTTGCACTAAAGCCGGGCAAAATTTTTGTTGGTAAAGCCATTTGAGTTTCCTTAAAAGAGTTGAATTAATCGTGTCTTATGTTGGGATGTCTAGCGTGCAATCCAAGAAAATCTGGGCAAGCTTTTCATCGTTATTGTACGAGTTATATAGCCAGAAAACATCAGCTTTAGAAACTTGAAAGCCGTTTGTTGCCCCGCCAAATAATCCACTAAAACCATGAAGAGATTGTAAGATTTGATTGGAAATTGTAAAGCCGTCTTCTATTTGTTGCGTGAAAATAGAAATTTGGAAAGTCGGTCGGTCAATGCCTTTAACCGACTGATAAGAGCCTGTATATACGGGTTGATGGACATTTCTCAGCATCCAAGTAATGAATTTAGGCTGTGTTGCAAAGTTGCGGTTAAACGCAGCATATACAGGCACAGGCGCAACAATACTTGCAAGCTGATATTGAATCGCTTTGGCGTATTGGACGGGATTTTGTTGTGTTGTCATTTATACAGCCGTTACAGGGTCAGTACGGTAACACAAGATATTCACATTCATGCGGTCATCAGACTCACGAATATTATCAATGCGCCAGTCATTGCCACGCCATGTAATTGAATACAGGTTTTGGCTATTAACCATCGTCCGAGTATTAGGGGTGTAGTTCAATGTGAAATTGACCAAATCCTGATACAAACGATATTTGTCAGCTATCTTTAAGCTATTTGCTACGGAATGAACACGCGCGCGTGTATCAAACCACTTAGTTTGAGTAGTAGATTGCTCGCCAAAATCTGACTGACCAAAAGTCAGGTTGTTGACTGTAATTTTCTCAAACCGTGCAATTGCCATTTACATCACCAGTGGTTTGTATGGACGCAAAAGAGATTCAATGCCAAAAGGAATTGTCTTCAATTTGGTTTCTGTTGTATCGCTTCGATTGTTATACAAATGAGTCAACAATAAAAGTCCAGCCTGTTTAATCACAGGATAGGCAGAAATTGGATTAGACACAGTTGAATAATCAATCACAATTGGGGCTGTCATCACAGTGTTGATTTCTGTTGGCAGACTGTTAACAATAACTTTGTTGCCAGAATTATCGTAAAAATAATTTGTGCTTGCTACTGTTGTAAACACAGGCGGGAAATTATCGTTCCAATAACCAACAGAATTAACAATGACCGCAGCTTGATTTGGATAGAAGTTTTGGCTAACTTCAGGCAAGTCAAAGCAAACAGGTGATGCAGCAAGGCTTTCTGTGCCGTACCAGACGCGATAAGACACAGAAAAGATACTCAGCCCTAGGTAGTCTTCAATTGCTTGCCTTGTAGCCAGTTCTAAGCCTTGTAAATAGGTGTCTTGGCTTTCATCATCCACCAAATTTAATTGTTGGGTAATTTCTTCTAATGTCAGCCAAGGAGTAGAACTATCACGGTCAATCTGCTCAAACTTTACATAGTTAAACGGATTGCGTGTTTGCGCCCCTACAGGCGAACCGTATTGATAGTCTATTGCACTCATTACACACCAACCAAACGAATGCCAGCAAACGGGTCGCGTACTGTGCTGACCAATCGTTTTTCAGCGTATAGAGTTATAAAGCCGGGCGATGTTTGTTCCATTGCTTGAATGGTCATTTCTTCCACATCAGCAATAGTCACAAATCGAGGCCAGTTAGCCAAGTAAATGTTAAATTTACCAGCACCTGTAGTTTGCATGTTTGGATTAGCAATTACAGGGAAGCCAAACATGTTTTTAACAGAACCACCATCATCATCACCAACTTCAGGGAATTGTTTAATGACAGCAGCACCACCCAAATTACGCAATTCGTGAATTGTTTGTGGGTGCATCATCCATGCTGTACCGGGCAAGTTCCAGTATTGAGCAGGGAACAAACGAGTCATATCTGTGATGTCAGAATAAGATACAGCGGCTGCGGCTTGTGTAAATGTTGCAATTGAATGGATACCATTGGTGATTGCAGTGCCGCTAGAACCGTATGCAGATGCCGCAGCACTTGCATACATATTTAAACCACGCAAACCACTTGTACCACCGTTAACAGTAGTAGTAGAACCGGCTTGGTCGTTATTGAGAACCATTGATGCGCCCTCAATCTGAGCAAATTCAAGCATCAAATCTTCAACAAGGGTTTCGTTCAAATAATTTACATCAGACAACACAGCAGAACGAACTGGCAACTGAGCCGAGATCACTCGCGTAGGCAATTGCCAAATGCTTGTGTTGGTGTTTGGCGTACCACTGTCAGCAGTGAATGTGTAGCCAAAAGGATTTGTTTGATTTGCCGCATTACCTGTCTTAGCAACAAACTGAACGCTTGAAGTATTAGATGCAGAAATAACACGCGACATTTCGCGAATTGGGTTTGCAAAACGCAGAGCAGCGAATGCGTTATCAAAGAATGTGCGACCACCTACACCATCACCAGAACCTGTGATTGCAGATGCTTCACGCAAATCAATTGAAACTTTTTCACCTGTTTGGATGGTTTCTTGAATAGCAGATAAGATTTTTTTTGTGATGGTCATGGTGTGTCCTTAAAAGAAAGCGGGGAAGGAATTCCCTCCCCGCCAATTGCAACTATCAGGTTGCTGTGCCAGTAGAGCGGTAACGCACACCAGCATTAGGATCGCGAACAGACGTTGCCAATCTTTTTTCCCCGAAAAATGTTATATATCCGGGGAGTGTTTGGTCGTATCTACGCATAACCATGTTGAGCCTGTCTATGATTGTATGAAAGCGGCTCCAGTCAGCAAAATACATTGGGTACAGGCTGTTAGTGCCAGCAGTGCCAGTTGTAGCTTGTGATGGGTTATCCAAGTACTTGTTCATCACCACATCGAAACCCAACATCTGACCAATGATGCCATCGGGGTTCAATGACTCAGTGGAGTTGAAGATTGGACGACCGTTAGTGTCTTGCAGACCACGGATTGCTTGAGCCAAGATTGGGCTAACCATGAACTTAGCGTTGGTTGTCCAATATTGTTGTGGCAAAGCGTAAATCAAATTGATGACATCTTTGTACTGGATATTGTTGGCGCCAACAGTGTTTGCGTTGGTTGTGATTTGGTCATAGGTAGCCAAGCTGTGCAAACCGCTTGTAGAACCAGTGCCAGAAGAACCAAATGCAGCAACAGAAGTTGTGCCACCAGTATAGGTAGAGTTAGAGCCAGCATATTGGTCAAGACCACGCAAACCATTAGTGCCACCGTAGGGGTTGCTAACAGATTGAGCAGCTTGGTCATTATTCTGGACCATCGAGAGCGCCTCTGACTGAGCGAAGCTGGCTAACATGTCATCAACGACAACTGCTTCCAAACCATCGATGTCATCCAAAGCAGCAGTTCGGATTGGGAACTGGACATTCAAGTCTTGCAAAACGATTTGCCAAATTGATGTGTCTTCAGTTGTAGCCGCGCCATTGTTTTGAATGGAATATCCCCAAGCTTCGCCCGGATTTCCGGTACGGACTCGGAACTGGTAGCTTGAGCCATCAGTTGCAACAGTGCGTGAAATGCCGCGCATTGGGTTGGTCAAACGCAGTGCTGTAAAGGTTGGGTCATAACCTGTACGACCACCTTTACCATCACCACCACCTGTCAGAGCAGAAGCTTCCTTCATGTAAGCATCGTACTGAGATTCATCAGCAAAAACGCTCAACTCTTTCTCAAGACGGTTGTTGCCTTTGTAGAAAGAAGACAGTTGCTCACGCACAGAACGGTTCACATCTTGGCGAACAGTCTTAGCGATAGGCTTCAGGATTGCAGGAGCTTCAATAGAAGATACTTTGGCTTCCAAAGCAGCAACCATTTCGCTGAATTCGGCTTTAACAGCTTCAACAGCAGCAGGGATTTTGGCCTCAACAGCCGCAACGCTCTCAGCTTGTTTAGCTTCGATAGCGTCCAATTTTTCAATAATAACTTGTGACATGATTAACCTTTAAGTCGTGTGTCAAGGAGTTTAAGAAGTTCACGTTGCTCAAGAGCCGCGAGAATTTCTGCTTCGGTCGCTTCCGCACCAGAATCACTCTGCTGTGGCGCATTTTCAATAGCCACTGTTTCAGCATCACGCTGCTCCAGCACTTTCTTGAATGTTGATGCGGCAGCGACCGCATCGCTCTTGGACAGTCCTGCATCCCGCAAGGCTTCTTCCAAAACTTTTAAATCAGCAGAGCCATCAGCACGGAAATATTCCAGCTTTTTAACTTCTGCTTTAGGATTGTTAGGGTACATAACTACGCTAGTTTCACGCAAACCACCTTTAGTGATTTGGAAATATGCGTCTTCAGATTGGTCAGGCTCGCCATTGGCATTAACCATCTGATATTCATCAGCATAAGCGCCAACAGAAACACCGCCAAACATATTGGGTGACTCGCACATAACTTGATACAAGTCTGAACCAGCACTGGTGTTCAGGAACAAGCGACCACTGGCGCTCATGCCCTCTTCATCCATTTCAATGCTTGTCCACTCGCCAACAGGCATAGATTCAGCATTGTGGTTCAAGAACATGGGAAGTGGTCTACCAGAAGCTGCAAAGTCTTCTGCCCATTGCATAAAACCTTCGGGTTGGTAGTTAAACTTGCGACCATCAGCGCCTTCACGAGCGCCCCATGTGGTAATACGAGCTTCAATTTTCCCTGTTGGTTCTCCGCTTGAGGATTTTTCCAACAGGTTTAATTTTGCTTCGCAGATGATATTCATTTGCTTCATTAATAGCCCCTAAAGCCATAGATTGGTTGTTATCTTGTATTTTAGGGGGTTGCCCTAAAAGTACAGGCAACTGTAATACAGGTTTACGAACCTGTTTTGCTAATGCTACCAGATATTTTGTATCAGTTTGCATTATTTATCAAGTCTTTCCTATATTCATTTTCTTCGTTTGGTTGCCACCGCCACCACCCGTGTCTTGAGGTGAACTTCCAGAAATTTGATCAGCGGGTTTATTGGTTTGCACCAATTCATCGCCACCTTCAATATTTGGCATGCCCATATATTCACGAGCTTCGTTTGGAGTCATTATTCCATTAGTCACGCCTGCCGTAGCAAAGTTCATTTGATCTAATGGAGCGCCTTTTAAGAAGTCGCTAGTGTCAAATTCAACACAAAGTGATGGATAACCAGTAAATAAATGCTGCTTGAGTTTCTCTTGAATATTAACCAGCATCGGATACATAGTTCCTTTGTAGAACTCATCCATTTGGGTTTGGCTGTTATTAAACTTGCCGTCAATAATGCCAATCATTTGTGGAGGCACACCAAACAGACCGCAAATCCTACGCATAGTCTGCATCTTCAGATTGGCAGCATCGGCATCTTGCAAGTTCAGCATTTCAAGTGGCGTGTACTTCATGCCTTGATCCAGCAACATGCCTTGACCGGGCTTAGATGGGTCAGACTGGCGTGAGCCAACCATATTGCTCCAAGCTTCTTTCAGACGGGCTGCAATCTCTTTGTATTTGGCATCAGGCACAACGGCATCTGTCGAGAACATACCAGATGGCTTTGCACCATTCTGCATTACATAGTTTGCGTACAAGTCGATGTCTTGGTCCAAGGCCACCAACTCAGCCGCCAAGATGCCTTTGTTAAAACCGGCAGAACCTTGCCATGCCATCTCTTTGCAGTGCATGATTTGATGCGCTTTGAGTGGCTGGTCACGGCTAAAGCCATAAGCTGGTGTACTCAATCGGTAGGATGGATAACGAGCAGGATTGATTGTTACAGCAATCAACGTACTGTCCATAATGTACATTTCCAAAGGAGTTTCGGTTGCAGACTCTTGGTCTTTTCTCCACCACAAAGTAAATGATTCACCGGCAAGCTCATACCACATGAGCCACTGATACCAGAACTCATATTTACTTTGGAAATTATTAGGATTGTTCAAAAGCTTGGCAACTTGCTTGGCCTTTGTCTTATCGCGTGTACCAACTGATTTATCTTTGATGGCATTAACATATTCACCATCTTCAGTTTCGCAGTTAATGTTGATTGGAAGTTGTGCAAGCGCGCGAGCCTTAATTGCAATACAGGACATCACTGTGCTGTTGCGTGTAAGCATCGACATGTCAACAGGGCGACCAGCATTGGTGGTGCTGCCTGTAGTGACATAGAGTATCTGGGTATTTACATTTGGTTGCTGTTTGTTACTTTGGTAAACAATATTGTTGCCCAATGCAGTCTGACCAAACAACGAGTTGCTCTCATTATTTGTTACTTTTTTACTGCTAAAAACATCCAAAAGTCCCATGATTTTCTCCTAATTCCGTACATTCTACCAATCTAATGACCTAAAGCCAAATGATTCTGTAACGAAAACATTATCTAGGTGGCAGTGTAACGCCATAATCATAGAAATAATACCATCAACCTTGGCAGATGGGTCTGCCTCATTCTTACGAACCTTTACATTACCGTTGACATCGGTATAAACCTCGCAGTTTCCTAGCTGCCAACCAACAAATGGATTGCCATCATGCTTTATGGCTTTCTTGAGAATAAGCTGCTCAGTCGTTTTAGATGGGTTGGAAAGTACCGCCATACCTTGACCCACCTTTTTAACAGGCAGACCGTGGCTGTATAGGTTTGCAACAAGCGCAGCAGCGTTGTAAGGGTCGAAGGCAATTTCTTTAACATCATGGATTAAACACTCTTGCTTAATGTAGGTTTCAATTTCATTGAGGTCAGTGACATTACCTTGCGTGAGCTTCAAGATGCCAGAATTTTGAGCCTGTAAGTAAATTGGCTTGTAATGGTTTGGCACAAAGTCCATTGACTCTTCCGGTAGGAAAAACTGAAACTTAGCATAGAAGTCTTCTTCGCCAAACCTGTGCAAAGTGCAGACAGCGTTCAAGTCACGGCTGTGCGCCAAGTCAAATGCAATAAATGTAGATTCGGGTTTATCCTGTTGTAGTTTGGCAACAGATTCATCCCAGAAGCGCCTGTCAACCCATGCGGCATTAGCAGACACATAGATGTTCAACTGCTTACACAGGAACTCATTCAGACTGGCTGGTTTGGCAGATGCCTCTTCAGCCATGTGTTTGATGTGTTCTTTAGTAACTGACACACCTAGCATCGGATTGGCTTTACCCCAGACTTCAGGATTGCTCCATTCGTCACCGGGGTCAATGCTGTACAGCAACCCAAACCATCTAAAATTGTCACCAGCCGCACCACGCAAAACAGACCGGAAATGGCTCAAGTCTTCGTAGAACTTTGTTTCTTTGGTAAAGCTGGCAGTTGTCAGATACATCCGCAATGGGTTCTTGCGAGCGCCCATACCAGAGTGCAAAACCTCGATGCTAGACCGTTCAATAATCTGAGCAGCTTCGTCAATCATTGCCACACTAGGGTTTTTACCATCACCTGTTTTTCTGTTCTCACGGGACAAAGCGCGATAGGTAGAAGTCGAGTCGCCAGCTTTCTTTAGCTCACTGCGGTAAACAATAAACTTAGCTGCCAGTTCAGGCTTCATGCCTTCGACAATAGCCTTGGAAGAATCAAAGCAAATAGACGCTTGGTCACGGTTGGTCGCCAGAGTAAACACCTCAGCGCCAGCATCGCCAAACTGCAACTCATAAAGCGCAATAATGGACGCTATAGTGGTTTTCCCTGACTTACGGGGAACGAACAAAATGACATCAGTTGTCCAGCGAGTGTTGACATCATTCTTAGCGCGAAAGCCATAAATGCCAGCCAGAAACAAAATCTGAAATGGCTCAAGCTTAATTTCTTTGCCAGCGTCTGGACCTTTGACATGTCGGCAGAATCTGACAAACTTCAGGATGTGTTCTGCTTTGTCGGCAACAAACTCATAGGGCGCATCTTTGCGTTCAGCCATATCGAGGAATCTCTGGCAAGCCAGTTTGACATCCTCACATGCTGCTATATCCCCACGAACTACACTGATGGCGTACTGAAACGCTGATTCAAGCTGTGGCGAATAACTCATCTACATCAGTCACTTTGTTAGTAAGCTTTGGTCTACCACGGGCAACCAGTCCAAGCTCCGCAAGAATCTTGATTGCTTTGTCGGTCATCTCAGTGCGAATCTTGTACCAAGCAGTCACACCTTCATTGTTGCCATAGACCGTTACATGACCAGCTTCAGCAATATTGATTTGGGCTGTAAGCAAGCTGTCAACCACCAAAACCAACGAGCCAATCAGCAACTCATCACTTGCAGTGAGCGCACCTGTGCTGCCTTCTACTTCTGCGCGAATGGCAGTTTCAAAAGCTGACTTGTCCCATGTGTTTGGGTCTTCAAGGTACTTCAAAATGTGTCTGGGTTTTTTTGCCATAAGGTTTTCCTGTCTTATTTGTGCGTAGATTAGCACAAAATTTGGAAGTGAGGGAGGGAGGGATGGTAACCATCAATACTACCCCCTCCTGACTTTGCCCCCCTGCGTAATTGAC
>Ga0213922_1000974_pt1 | contig 11609 bp, 16 predicted proteins | sample McNCre2917MG_FD_165060 | JGI IMG/M metagenome (GOLD analysis project Ga0213922, IMG submission 165060) | Freshwater microbial communities from McNutts Creek, Athens, Georgia, United States - 29-17 MG | ecosystem: Environmental > Aquatic > Freshwater > Creek | place: USA: Georgia | collected... | reverse complement strand
AGAACGAAGGGGTTTGCGAAAGCAAACATCATGGCGATACCAACGCCGATCAAGAACGCAGCGTCGATCAAACCAGCCAACAAGAACATCTTGGTTTGCAATTCGTTCATCAATTCTGGTTGACGAGCAGCAGCTTCGAGATACTTGCTACCCATGATGCCGATACCGATACATGCACCGATAGCGCCCAAACCAATGATGAGGCCAGCTGCGAGTGCGACGTAACCGAGGATGTGTTCCATTTTGTTGCTCCTAAAGAATGGATGAGAGAGAAAAGTTAAGAAAAAACCGAAATCAGTGCGCTTTAATGTGCATCATGCGCTTGACCCACATACACCAGCGTCAACATCATGAAGATGAAGGCTTGCAATGTGATGATCATGATGTGAAAGATGGCCCAAATAGAACCAGCAATGATGTGTCCGATAGGCAGCAAGATACCTGGCAATGAAGCAGCAGCAGCGCCACCCATCAAGGCGATCAACATGAACACCAATTCGCCAGCGTACATATTGCCGAACAGTCGCATGCCATGCGACACGGTCTTGGCCGCGAATTCAATCATCTGCATGATGAAGTTCACAGGCCACAAGAGGGGGTGAGCACCAAATGGCGCGCAGAACAATTCGTGAATCCAACCGCCAATGCCTTTGATCTTCATGTTGTAGAACACACAAACCAGCAACACAGAAGTCGACAAGCCCAAAGTTGTAGACAAGTCAGCCGAAGGCACGACACGCATGTATGCGTGGTGCGCATCACCACCGTTCGCGCCGTAGACGATTTCCCAAATTTTTGGGAACAGATCGACAGGGAACAAGTCCATGGCGTTCATCAAGAAAATCCAGACAAACACCGTCAAAGCCAAAGGCGCAACCAGCTTGCGGCTTTGGGCGTTGTGAATGATGCCCTTGGCTTGGCTATCCACCATTTCAACCAAAATCTCCACAGCAGCTTGGAAGCGGCCGGGTGCGTGAGCGGTTGCACCGCGTGCCGCGCGCCACAAGAAGAAGCTAGCCACCACACCCAACAACACAGACCAGAAAATCGAGTCCAAGTTGTAAACGGAGAAGTCAATGACGCCAGCCATCGGCTTGTTTTGCAGATGCGTCAGGTGGTGAACGATGTATTCACCAGCGGTCGGACCATGTTCAACAGACATTCGTTCGCTCTTCTTTTAAGTTGGCTTAACTGGGTAAAACACCTTGCGAAAGCCAAGCGCTACCCAATACACCTTCATTGTCACGATCAAACCTGCCAACATGGCAGGCCAGCTCAAATCATTTACCAAACGCGGCGCCGCAAAGAGCATTGCCACCGTTAGGCCTATCTTGACCATCTCCCAGAGGAAAAAGCCAAACACCGCAGCACCTGCATTTACAGAAGCGACCCGACTGGTCAAGCCTCGCGCAAATAACGCCGCAGGGACAATCACCGCCAAGGCACCGTAAACCGCTGAATAAACCGCAGCCACCCGCCCCGACACAAACCATACAAGCGCCGCCACCAAAAGCCCCAGCACAGCCTGGGCTCCGACCACCCGCCATACCGACAGAAGGGGCTGTTGTTTGCGCAACTCGGCAACCTGTTCGGCTGTCAGCGGCTCAAACGTGTCTTGTACGTTTTCTTGATCTTCGGCTTGTATTCTGGTCATGTTTGTTTACGCCCAGGTTACATCCGCTTGCCCATATAGAACCAAGAATTGTACGTGATAACACATACGCTTTTGAGCTTATCGCACCAAGAAGAGGATAATTTCACTTATGACAAGCCCTAGCACACCCCAAGAAAACCCTCGCGCAGACTCGCTGATTGAGTACCCAAGTCTTTTTCCCATCAAAGTCATGGGCGCCAAGGTCGATGGTTTTGTGCATGCCGTGACCTACATTGCCGAGCAATTTGACCCCGCCTTCGACGCCAGCGCCATTGAGCTGCGCGAAAGCAAGGGCGGTAATTATTTAGGCGTCACCATCACCGTCACAGCAACGAGCCGTGAACAACTCGACGAGCTCTACCGCACGCTCACCTCTCACCCACTGGTGAAAGTTGTACTGTGATCCAACAACTCGGCTTGGTGCCATACCTGCCCACCTATCAGGCGATGCAGGACTTCACGGCAGCGCGCACCACCGACACACCCGACGAACTGTGGGTTTGCGAGCACCCACCCGTGTTCACACAAGGCTTGGCCGGACATGAAGACCATTTGCTCGCCCCGGGCGACATTCTCGTGGTGCCCACCAACCGCGGTGGTCAAGTGACATTTCACGGCCCTGGTCAAGTGGTGGCTTACCCGCTGATTGACCTCAAGCGCGCGGGTTACTACGTCAAAGAATATGTGTACCGCATCGAAGAAGCTGTCATTCGCACACTGGCCCACTTCGGCGTGACGGGCCACCGCGTGTCTGGCGCACCTGGCATTTATGTGCGCTTAGACGATCCACACAGCCACACCATGTTGGCACAACGCCCGCAGAAAGACGCCAGCAAAGACCCAGACTTTGCGGGTCTTGGAAAAATTGCGGCACTGGGCATCAAGGTGAGCCGACATTGCACGTACCACGGCGTGGCATTGAATGTGGCCATGGACCTAAGCCCCTACCAACGCATCAACCCCTGCGGCTATCAAGGCTTGCAGACCGTCGACCTTTCTACAATCGGCGTATCGGTCAGCTGGCAAGACGCCGCTGATGTTTTGAGCCAAAAGCTCGTCACCTATTTAGCGCCCTGAATTGCTATGTCCACCCCTGACAACCAAGTTGTGCGCGAAGCACAAACCGTCGAAAACTACAACGCTTCAGCCAAGCAAAAAGCTGCAGCCAAACTCTCACGCATTCCCGTGAAAGTGGAACAAAGCGAAGTACTGAAAAAGCCAGACTGGATTCGCGTCAAAGCAGGCTCGCCCTCCACACGTTTTTATGAAATCAAAGACGTGCTGCGCGCCAACAAACTAGTGACCGTGTGCGAAGAAGCCAGCTGCCCCAACATTGGCGAATGCTTTGGCAAAGGCACCGCAACGTTCATGATCATGGGCGACAAATGCACGCGCCGCTGCCCCTTCTGCGACGTGGGCCACGGCCGCCCCGACCCACTCGATGTGAACGAGCCAGAGAATTTGGCCAAAACCATTGCCGAACTGAAACTGAAATACGTCGTCATCACCAGCGTCGACCGCGATGACTTACGTGACGGCGGCAGCCAACACTTTGTAGACTGCATTCGCCGCACACGCGAGCTGTCACCGCAAACACAAATTGAAATCTTGGTGCCGGACTTCCGTGGCCGTGACGACCGCGCTTTGGAAATTCTCAAAGCCGCGCCGCCAGACGTGATGAACCACAACATGGAAACCGTGCCACGCCTCTACAAAGAAGCGCGCCCCGGCAGCGACTACGCCTTCAGCTTGAATTTGCTCAAAAAGTTCAAGGCCTTGTTTCCCAACGTACCCACCAAGAGTGGCTTGATGGTGGGGCTGGGCGAAACAGACGAAGAAATTTTGCAAGTGATGCAAGACATGCGCGACCACAACATCGACATGCTCACCATCGGCCAATACTTAGCGCCTAGTACCAGCCACATTCCTGTGCGCCGCTATGTGCACCCAGACACGTTCAAGATGTTTGAAGAGAAAGCCTACGAGATGGGCTTCAGTCATGCCGCCATCGGCGCCATGGTGCGATCAAGTTATCACGCGGACCAACAAGCCCACGCAGCCTCTGAAGCTGCGAAGTCTTAAAGCCCCATCAACTCGGCCGGCTCATCACTGGCCAGCACCTCTTGCGCCCACGCCTCTAGGCGTGAGGCATCTGCGCGAATCACCTCTTGTTTGACGGCCAAGATTTGCGTCGGATGCATGGAGAAGCTGCGCAAGCCCAAGCCCAGCAGCAAACGCGTCATCGCAGGGTCGCCCGCCATTTCACCGCACACACTCACGTTTTTGCCCTGCGCGCGGCTTTCGGCAATTGTGTCTGCCAGCAAACGCAACACTGCGGGATGCAGGGGGTCATACAAATGCGCCACCAACTCGTCTGCACGGTCAATGGCCAAGGTGTATTGAATCAAATCATTGGTGCCAATCGACAAGAAATCGAAGTGACGCAAAAACATCTTCACGCCGAGCGCAGCCGCCGGCACCTCAATCATGGCGCCAACTTTGACAGGACCAAACACTTCCCCTCGCTCATCCAGTTGTTTACGCGCCTTGTCGAGCAACGACAATGTTTGTTTGATTTCCCGCGCATGTGCCAGCATAGGAATCAACAAGTGGACTTGGCCATGTGCAGCCGCACGCAAGATGGCACGCAACTGGGTCAAGAACATGGCGGGATCAGCCAAACTCCAGCGAATGGCACGCAAACCCAAGGCAGGGTTCAAATGCGTTTCGTCTTTGATGGTGCGATCCAACGGCTTATCCGCACCAATGTCCACGGTTCGAATGGTGACGGGCAAACCCTTCATGCCATCCACAGCGCGCTTGTACGCCTGATACTGCTCTTCTTCATCGGGCAGGGCACCTGCGCGACCCATGAACAAAAACTCGCTGCGGAACAAGCCCACGCCGACAGCACCCACATCCAACGCGACGGGCGAGTCTTCTGGCATTTCAATGTTGGCCAACAAGTCCACGCGCTGGCCATCGAGTGTGACAGCGGGCGTGTGACGCAAACGCAGAAGACGCTCACGTTCCAAATCGGCTTGGCGCTGCTTGAATCCATACTCAGCCAAAATGATGGGCGAGGGATTGACAATGACCACGCCAGCATCGCCATCGATGATGATCCAGTCATCTTGACGCACCAACTGACTAGCCGTGCGTGCACCAACCACTGCAGGAATATCCAAACTGCGAGCCACGATAGCCGTGTGTGATGTCTTGCCACCCACATCCGTGACAAAGCCCGTGAACACACTTTGCTTGAACTGCAACATGTCGGCGGGCGACAAATCGTGCGCCACCAACACAAGGGGCACATCCATCTCATCATCGAGTTGCAGGTCTTGTTGGCGGGGCTGATTGCTGCGCTTGGTGGATGGGTGGGGCATGACATGTGTCACGCCTTTCATATGGCGCAGCATGCGCTCGACCACTTGCTCTAAGTCACCTTTGCGCTCGCGCAAATAGGCATCATCCATTTCGTCAAATTGACGAGCCACCACATCCAGCTGCGAGGTCAACGCCCACTCGGCGTTGTACAAACGTTCTTTGATCCACCCCGTCACGCCATCGGCCAGCATGGTGTCTTGCAGCAACATCAAGTGCACTTCCAAGATGGCGGACAACTCTGGCGGTGAATCTTTGGGCAGGTTATCGTGCAAGCTTTGCAGCTCGGCCAGCACCGCCTCACGCGCTTGCGCCAAGCGGGTGAGCTCTGAGCTCACTTGCTCTTGCTCAATGAAGTAATGCGCGACATCCACACGGCTAGACGCCACCAGCACAGCTCGCCCAATGGCAATGCCGCGTGCGACTGCAAGACCGTGAATTGAAAACGTCATCGTGCGTTACTCACCTTCACCAAATTTATCGGCAATCAAGGCCAACAAACTGTCCATGGCTTCTTGCTCTTGTGTGCCATCGGTTTCAAGTTCAACGTCACTGCCGATGCCTGCCGCCAACATCATGACACCCATGATGCTTTTAGCATTGACTCGACGCTCGCCTTTGCTGATCCACACCTCACATGGAAAGCTGCCTGCGAGCTTGGTGAGTTTGGCAGACGCACGTGCGTGCAGGCCTAATTTATTGCTGATGGTCGTTGTGGTTTTGATCATGGATTCGACGGTTTTGATTTTGGGGAGCTGTGATGGCAACTTGCATCACGCCTTGCGTGCCGCCTGTCAGGGCGCGCGCCACAAGCGCATCAAGCGATTCATGGCGGTAACACACAGATCTGAAGAGCATGGGTAAATTCACCCCCGCAATGAGTTTGGCGTTACTGCCGGCCACCAGTTTTTGCGCCACATTGGCAGGTGTGGCACCAAAGATATCGGTCAACACCAATAACCCACTGTCCAATGCAGAGCCCGCGGCGTCTAGGGCCTGAGCCAAGGTGTCTTCGGGTTGCGCATGCGGCAAAACATCAAGGGCGATGACATCCGCAGAACACTCGGAATACACATGCATGGCGCAGTCACGCAATGCGCTAGCCAGCGGCGCATGGGCAATGATGAGGATGCGGTTGTTCATAAAAGAAAAAAGCGTTTTGCAGATTATCAGCGGTCTGATTTGTGTTTTAAGAAATAGCCATAAGACGCAAGACAACAGGCAAAAAAGACAGCCATGGCCCACTGAAACGATTGCGGCTCTTGCCAACCAGCCGCCTTGAAGCCGTCAATCATCAAGCCCATGCCCCACTGCACCACAAACACACCCAAGAACAGCACCAAGTTATAGGCTGACAGCGCACGCCCTGCCAACGCGGAAGGGAACGCCATACCGACCGCAGGTTGTGCCAAGGAAACGAATGAACTGCTGATGCAAAACAACGCCCAATGCAGGGCCCCAGCATCCGCACCTGCCAACACGATGTAGATCTGCACGCAAAAATTCAGCGGCACCCCGTAAGTCATCAATTTGTTGGCATTCAAGCCACGCGCGTACAGCAGAGGCGTGATCAAACCCCAAAGCCAGAATGTGACCAACATACACACATTGATCCAGAACAAGCCCGTCGCCGCCTCAAGCGACGAATAACCCGCCACTTTGATCATCCAAGGTCCGGCCCACAAGGTTTGCATGGCAATCAGGCCACCGTAGTTGAAGAAACCCATGGGTGTGAGGCTTCGAAAGTAGGGGTGTGCCCACACTTGCGCGTAGCTGGCCAAAATACCCACAGGTTTGGCTGGTGTCGGCAGTGGATCGGGCGGCTCTGCCACACGCCATTTGGGCACTTGCCACATCATGAGCCCCATGGACAGCACGATCAACAAGGCCAGCCCAACAAACATCCAGCGCCAACCGATGACCGGCAGCAACCACTGCACGGGCAAGGTAGAAGCCAACATACCGAATGCCCCTGTCATCAGCATCCACGCATTGGCGCGTTGTTGCTTTTCCAAGACCAACCAGCGTCGATAGCCTGTAAGCGGCGCCATCAAACAGGCACTCACACCCACGCCAATGAGTACGCGCGCCAACAGCAGGCCGCCAAAGTCTGTTGCCCATGAAAACGCCAAGCACCCCAAGACCGCCACACCCAAAAAACTCAGCACGACTTTTTTGGGACCATGCTGGTCTAGCCAGTGGCCCATCGGCAATTGGGTGAGCGAGAAGCCAAAGAAATACCCTCCGGCTAAAAGCCCAAGGTCACGGGCTTGCAAACCAAACTCGAGGGTCAAGGTCGGAGATAACGTCGCCGTGATCGCCCGCAACAAAGCAGACAAAAAGTAGGCCGATGCAAAAGCAACAAACACCCACACCGCCGCTCGGCGCGGTAACACATCGTGGTTCATGGCAACTTAATTCCTGAAAAATATGTCTCGGCGGCCTCTGGCAAACCTTTGTCTTTGGCGTTGCCGTACACCGCAGCTTGATAAATTTTGTTGCCATAGGCAAACCACACCCACTGCACTTGATACACGTCAGTCACGGCATGCACACGCGCAGACACGACGGGGTTACTCGCTCCCTTGATCGACCAGTCTTGCGACACAGCATCGCTTGGCGTGGCGTTCAGGGCTGCCACACTGGCCAATCGCCATGCATGGATTGCCTCATCGGCGCTTAAGCCTTGTGGCACAACCATGTGCCCAAACGTGAATTGCATGTTGCTGGCTTCACACCCATGCAAAGTCAAACTGGTTTGCACATCTTTCGCGGCCACGCGCAAGGCAACGTTGCGCGTCGCTTGGTCTGGTTTGCATGGCATCAATACCATCACGTCCGACGTATCTGCGTTGACCTGCCGCCAGTTCAGCGCGGGGGTGCATGCGACGAGCGCAAATGCCAAAACCAGCCCAAGAATAGATCGCATCACATACCGTGTCATGTTTGGATTATCCAAGCTAAAACGGGGCATGACTTTGTGGTCAATGCCCCGCCTAAGTCGCCACGCGCCACGAAGGCTTGGGCCACCTAACACGCCGATTTATTTGGCTCTGAAGTCGTCGTGACAGGCCTTGCAAGTGCCTGCCGTTGCAGAAAAGGCCGCTTTAAACGCATCTTCTTTCCCAGTCTTGGTCGCAGCGACCAATTTGGCAGATTCAGCTTGAAACTTTTCTGCTGCTTCTTTGAACTTGGCGTTTTGTTTCCAAATTTCTGGCTTGGCTTTGGTCTCACCAACATCGGTACCTTCACTGAAAGCAGCCCAAGGCAACTTGGACATGCTGGCAACGATTTCTGCATTTTCTGCAGCAGATTTGGCATCGAACGGTGCCTTACCTTGCGCCATGGCACCCAAGCGACCGAAATGGGCAGCCGTCACCGTGAGGGCGGCCTTGCGGTACTTCACAGCATCTTCTGGCTTTGCAAATTGTGCGGCGGCAGAAAAACTGAAAGAGGCGGCGCTGATAGCCAACAAGATCAGAATTGTTTTTTTCATGGCAGATGGTCCTTTAAGGTTGAAAATAGGCATTCAGATGGTCGCAGTTTACGAACTTTCCATCCGCTTGTCTTTTGTCTCACCAATCGGTCTACGCATGCCCAACACATCCTCTCTTTATCGCATTCGCATTTGGGATCTGCCCACCCGCGCTTTTCACATTTTATTAGCGCTGTCTGTCGTGGGCCTCGTGATCACTGGCGAAGTAGGCGGTGACGCCATGCAACTGCATTTCAAACTCGGCTACGCCGTGCTGACGTTGGTTCTATTTCGCATCGTGTGGGGTCTTGTTGGCGGGCATTGGTCAAGGTTCGTACATTTTGTTCCGACGCCCAGAAATCTCTTGGCTTATGTCAATGCCGTACGCATGAATCAAGCGCCACACAGCACGGGGCATAACCCACTGGGTGCGCTGTCGGTATTGGCCATGTTGGCTGTCTTGTTCATGCAAGTGTTAAGCGGCTTCATGAGTAATGACGAGATTTCTAATGCAGGCCCATGGACAAGCTTGGTATCTTCAGATTGGGTGTCCATCGCGACCAAATACCACAGTGACATCGGCAAGGTTCTTCTCATCCTTTTGGTGGCCTTGCATGTGGGAACGGTGCTTTACTACAAACGGGCGAAAAGCGAAGACTTGATCACACCCATGCTGACGGGCGACAAAGTGCTGCCAGCGGAAACTTACAACTCACGCGACACATGGACGTCTCGTCTGTTCGCGCTCAGCATCTTGGCTAGCTGTGCTTATGTGGTCTACCGATTGGTGAATCTCGGCTAGGTTTCTGCGAGCCATAAAAAAACCGCGCGGTTGAACGTTGTTTCAACCGCGCGGTTTTTTTTGTTTTGTGCAATTAAGCTGCTTTGGCTTGAGCCAACAAAGTGTCAGCATCGCTGACTTCGAACTTACCGGGACCTTCAACGTTCAGGCTCACCACTTTGCCGTTTTTCACGAGCATTGAATAGCGATTGCTGCGCAAACCCATACCGCGTGCGGTCAAATCCAAAGTCAAACCCGTGGCTTGCGCGAAATCAGCGCTGCCATCACCCAGCATGCGCACCTTACCGTTGGTGTGTTGGTCACGTGCCCAAGCCCCCATCACAAATGCGTCATTCACGCTCACGCACCAGATTTCATCCACGCCTGCCGCTTTGAATTGTTCGAACTTCTCCACATAGCCTGGCACGTGCTTGGCAGAGCATGTGGGGGTGAATGCACCTGGAAGGGCAAACAGCGCAATGGTTTTGCCAGCGGTGGCTTTGGCCACATCTACAGCGTTCGGGCCGATGCTACAACCTTCACCCTCGACTTCTGAGTATTCCATCAGGGTGGTGTGTGGCAGGGTATCTCCAACTTTGATCATGGTGTCTCCAAAAATATGACGTTATAAAAACAAAAACGACCCACATTGTGGGTCGTTTTCTTTAGCCTTGCAGAGCCGAGGCCCTTTGGTATTTAAACCGCAGCAGCTTTCTCAACCAAACGGGTCACGACCCAGTTTTTGGTTTTAGAAATTGGCTTGCTTTCAGTGATCTCGATCACGTCGCCCAAGTGGTAAGCACCTGTTTCGTCGTGAGCGTGATACTTCGAGGACTTAGCCACGATCTTGCCGTAGAGGGCGTGCTTCACACGACGCTCCACGAGCACTGTCACAGTCTTAGCGCGCTTGTCGCTAACCACCTTGCCAATCAAGGTGCGTTTGAGGGATTTCTTAGCGTCCGTCATGTTCACTCCTTACTTGGCGGCTTGCTTTTCAGCAAGAATGGTTTTCGCACGAGCAATACTGCGACGTGTAGAACGCAGTTGTGACGTGTTGTTGAGTTGTTGCGTACCTTTTTGCATGCGCAAGCCAAAGTGAGCTTTTTGCAACTCTTTGACTTCAGCTTCGAGGCCGGCAACGTCTTTTTGGCGCAGTTCAGCAGCTTTCATTTCTTATTTCTCCTGATTACTGGCCGATCATGCGTGCCACGAATGTGGTGCGCAAGGGCAGCTTTGCAGCGGCCAGACGGAATGCTTCACGGGCCAACTCTTCAGGGACGCCTACGATTTCGTAGAGGACCTTGCCGGGTTGGATCTCAGCCACGTAGTACTCGGGGTTACCTTTACCGTTACCCATACGCACTTCAGCAGGCTTTTGGGAGATCGGCTTGTCAGGGAACACACGAATCCAGATACGGCCGCCACGTTTGACGTGACGGGAGATCGCACGACGTGCGGCCTCGATCTGGCGGGCCGTCAAACGGCCGCGATCGGTGGATTTCAGACCGAAGTCACCGAATGCAACTGTGTTACCACGTGTTGCGATGCCGGTGTTGCGGCCTTTTTGCTCTTTGCGGTATTTACGGCGTGCTGGTTGCAGCATGCTTATTCTCCTGTTCCGTCCGCAGCCGTGCCAGTGGATGCGGGCGCGGCAACCTTGCGGACGCGCTTGACGGCAGTTTTAGGGGCATCAGCGGCTTCAGCGGGTTTATCGCTGCCATCCGTTGGTGCGGCATTGGATCCTGCTGGGCGACGTGCACCGCGAGCTGGGCGATCGCCAGCTGGGCGTGCGTCACGGCGAGGACCGCGAGGACGACGCTCTTCTTCAGCACGGGGCTCAGCAGCGGCCGGCAGGTCGTTACGACCCAAGGTATCGCCTTTGTAAACCCACACTTTGACACCGATGATGCCGTAAGTGGTTTTAGCTTCAGAAGTTGCGTAATCGATGTCTGCACGCAGGGTGTGAAGTGGCACGCGACCTTCACGGTACCACTCGGTACGTGCGATCTCGATGCCGTTCAAACGACCTGCCGACATGATCTTGATGCCTTGAGCACCCAGACGCATGGCGTTTTGCATGGCGCGCTTCATAGCACGACGGAACATGATGCGTTTTTCGAGCTGTTGAGTGATGCTGTCAGCGATCAATTGCGCATCGATTTCAGGCTTGCGCACTTCTTCGATATTGACTGCGACTGGCACGCCCAAACGCGCTGCGAGTTCTTTCTTCAAGTTCTCGATGTCTTCGCCTTTTTTGCCGATCACCACGCCTGGACGAGCCGAGAAGATGGTGATGCGTGCGCTTTTAGCGG
>Ga0213922_1000973_pt1 | contig 11612 bp, 11 predicted proteins | sample McNCre2917MG_FD_165060 | JGI IMG/M metagenome (GOLD analysis project Ga0213922, IMG submission 165060) | Freshwater microbial communities from McNutts Creek, Athens, Georgia, United States - 29-17 MG | ecosystem: Environmental > Aquatic > Freshwater > Creek | place: USA: Georgia | collected... | reverse complement strand
TAATACATACTTACCAGTTTTAGGACTTTTAACTACCTGTAATGCTCCACTTTTTAAATCACTTTCTAGTTCTTTTTTATTTTGAACAATATATGGAGTTTCTTTATTAACCTTATTTCCAAATTTATTTTGCATTTTTAAATACAAATCATTGGAGTTCTCAATTGCCTCTTTTGTTATTTGATTACCTCTTTTGTTTGCCTCAGAAACTAATTTAGCTTCTTTAGGCGCAACAACAGTTGTGCTTTCTGAAACAATTTTTTCAGAGGGTGCATAAATAGACTTTTGCTCAGGTAAAGAACTAATAAAGCTTTTTGATACGGACTGAGATGCTGTAGGGGAAGATATAGCTCCACCAAGGTCTTTTTTTTTTAAACCTAAAACTGAATCAAATTCATCAAATGAATTAGCTAGTTTTAATTGAGAATTAAATTCATTATAAAAATCTTTCCTATTATTAGGATTGCTCATAACTGATTTAAACTCATCAAATGAATTAGCCAATTTTAATTTTGGATTAAATTCATTATATAAATCTTTCAATGGATCACCTACCTGAATATCTTCCATTTTTATTTATTTTTATATTTATCTGCCCAATGTCCACCACTACTAGTTTTTGCGCCGGTAAAACCACTTAGTGCAGCTTTAACAGCTTGGCTTCTATTTTTAGTACTTGTGTATGGTTTCAATAATTCACCAACAATTTCTTCTGAATCTATTATTTGATCATCAAATTTACCTTTAACCTTAACCGGTAAACCATTATTATCTACCTCATATTTCTGATTATATCCATGAAAACGACCTTTAGGATCAACTAAAATATAATCAAACTCTTTTTGTTTTGTTTCAGTCTTTGGATTACCTGCATTATCATAAGAAACTTCAACAACCGGAGATGTAAACTTAGATTTAATTTCCCTAGGAAGTGGAACTATTTTCCAATCTTCTTTTTGTTTTGTAGCAGAATTGTAAATAGTTTTAACTTGATTTCCTTTTGCAACTAAATCAGTTAATGCATTTGAAAAATTGTCACTAGCTGCCGCATCTTCCAAACTTTGCTTATATGCAGCAACTGCCATTTGATCTTTCTTAGATTCATTTTTATACCATAGTTTTGAATAATCATAAGCAGTCATATCTTTTCTTTCTGGCTGCTTTGTAGCTAAACCATAGGCAACTAATAAATCTTCTGGTGTTTTTATATCTGTACCTAAATATTGCTTATAAATAGGATTCAACTGTGAAACAAAATTTTTGTCTTGAGCTAATCTATTATATTGCTCTTGAGTACCTAAATTATCCCTATAATAACCCCTTGCTTTTTGAGCATAAGATTTAGCAACTTCAGGAGTAATTGATTCAACTCTAACTTCTTTTACTCTTTCAGTTGGTTTACCATTTATAACTTCAGACTCATATTCAATAGTACTAGGTAAGTTTATATTTTTCCATGTTTTGTCTGTAAAAACAACATCATCATGTGGATCATATATATCTATTTGAGATAAATCTGGAGGGGTATAACCTGCACCAACTGGTTTCATTGCATTATTTAATACATCTAAATAATTATCAGAAACATGCTTTCCGGACTTAATAGCTTGATTTATATAATCCTTAAAAGCTTTTCTTTCTCCAGTAGCTTGCTTACTTTGCTCAATATACCCTTGCAAATCCTTAAACCCGGCCATTAATGTTGACTGAGCATCATATCCATACTTTGATGGATTAGTAATTGCTTGCTTATTTTTAATACCGTAGTCTTGAACTTCTTTTAGTTTTTTAGCAAACATATCAAGTTCAGCTTTACCTAATCCAGCAGGATTCAAAGATTTCTCATAATCCTTGAAATACTTATCTACAGCTTCAGCCTTAGCTTGTTCCTTTTGTTTAAGATTAATAGCTAATTGTATTGGCTTAGATGTAATATCTATTGCAACATTTCCTCCCCTATATGGGTTTATACCCAATAATCCCGTACTAGCCATTTGTATTTCTTAATTTTGTGTTTACAAGAGATTGATACTTTGGTGTTCCCTTTGCCCCAGCGTTAAATCCAGATTTATAAAAAGGACTAAGTGTTGGATCTATTTGTGCCGACTGAGCATTAGTCATAGTTTGACCTAAATCCAACTGTGGAGCAACTTTATTTGATTTCCTACCTAAATTAGGATTAGTATAATCAAGATTGGTAGCATAAGAAAGAGCATTACTTAAACCTTGACCAACCATTTGTGATCCAGCATTATATCTTTCGCCTGCTGCTGCTCCTTTCATTTGCTCTAATTGTAATTTACGCTCATAAGGAGTCATTACATTTACATCAAACAATTCGTCCTCTGCACCTTTTTTCATTTGAGTAGCTCTCCCTAATTCAGAAAATCTTTGAGCTTTCATTTGCTCACCCTGAGCAACAGCTCCTAAAGATGCACCTCTCTCTATACCACCAAGTCTAGAGATACCACCAATAGCAGACCTTCTATCCTGTAAAGCACTTAAACCAGAAGCTGTTGTTCTTCTAGCATTTTGCATCGCTTGCTGATAAGCGGCAGATTGATATGGACTTTCCTTATATCTATTTAAAGCTTCTTGATAATAATCATTAAGAGCTTTACTTTCTTTTTTTAATGGACTATTTTGAGCTTGTCTTTCAAGTTCAGCTTGCGCTCTTTTTTGTTGCTTATTAGCGCCAATCATCTGCGCAGCTCCCATACCAACGGATGCCGCTGTACCTACTGCTGCAATTGTACCAGCTACTCCCAATGCCGCAAAACTCATAATTCTAAATTTTTAGTATTATTCAATATTTTCTTATATTCTTTACCAATATCAGTTCCTGTTATAAGATTTATATGAGGTTCTAATATTTTATCTTCTATAGCTTCTACTATCTTCACCTTTTCTTCTTCACTCAAATCATTATAATCAGATTTCATTCCATCTATTCTGTGAAATGTAGTCCAAATACAATCTTCAATTATAAATAAAATCCTCCTTGTTCCCGGTTCTGTAATTCCAGTATAAGGAGCCGTTATTTCATACCACTTTTGCGCATCTATTGACACTGCCACTTTACCATAAGAAACAACATACGGATGTTCCGTTTTATGTATCTTACTTGTCCATAAAGAACCTGCTGGCATAAAGATTTCTCTTATATACATACCATCAGTAAATTTATGAACTAGTGGCGCATCTATTAATTCATCAGAGTGTTCCAATATAGCTGCTTCTAAATTATCAACTATATTGTCATTTTCCCTAATAATCATTATCTATTATTTAATGGCGAATTAATATATTTAGTCGTTGCGCTGTTCAAATATACGAAAGAATTTGCACTTGCTTTCTCAAATTTTATAACAATATAGCCTCCCTTCAAACTATCCCCTTCAATTAAACCTCCGGGGCTATTAGCATCCCTTAAAAATGATGCATGATACTCAGATTCCAAGGTCTGGAAGTCTGTTTCCAAAAGCTCACTATCCTGTCTTGTACCAGCACTCTCCATTTGGGTATATATTTCAGGACAAGCCCATACTTCACTACCCGTTTCCATAACTGAAATAAACGTCTTTTTGTCTAGTGAATTTGAGTTAAATACCGGTGTTATAGACGCATTATATTGAGTTCCATAGAAATTACAATAAGGAGTAGTGCCATGCTTCCAAATACCTCCATTTTTAAATGTAAATAAGGTAGTATTCACCTCCCCCATAAATTCAGGGTGATACGAATAAAATGACTCAAAAGCATTATCAGGCTCTGAAAAACATATTGTAAAAGGGTCTTGATGAAAATATAAGTCTGACATATATAAAACTTTTAAAATTAACAAATACCTGTATCAACTACAACACCGCCAACTATTTGAACCCAATGACCGTCATTTGGATCAGGATTAGGATTGTGCATAGAATAAAAACCATCAGGATATAAAGTAGTTAAATAATCATCAATATACCATTTTGTTCCAACTAAAAATGCATCAGTTCCATAAGGCTCATAAATAAAAGTAGGAGGGGCAGATGATGTTGTATTAGCGCATGCTGAAGCAGCATCAACTCCATCATATAAATAATAAATTATTTGTTTGATAGATCCACCTAAAATATTTAATGTCAATGAGTTAGTGCAATCTCCAGTAGAAGTTATAGTAATTTGAGTAGCTAAATCATCAACAGTAACATTTTTACCACTTAATAATTCAGACAATGTAGCAGTACTTGGGCTTACTGATCCAAAATCAGCAGTCAATACAAAATTAGGTCCCAAATTAGCACCCTGCCCACTATTTAATGTAACTAATATGTTTAACATGAATATGAATTTATAACTACACCACTATTATTTACTTGATAACTTGTTCCAGTAGGAGGATAGAAAAACCATAAGTCATTTCCTGTAACTGGCACTCCTCCACTTCCGGCATAATATAACATGGTTGGAGTAGTTACATTATCTGTTTCAAACAATGTCAATGTCCCTAGTGAAGCACACATTGCATTATCAGGATATAAATATATAGGCTCATAAGAAACCAACCCTGCTGTTCCTCCATTATATGCACAATCTAATCCACCTGTATCATATCTATTAATTTCCTCCATTGCAATGATATACTTATTAGTATTTGCATCAAATACACCATAAATACAAGGATTACCAGTATATACTTGTCCCGTTGCAGGGATTCCATTATTTAAGTCTTGTCTGTAAGCAGCCAATGTAGCCACAAAGAAGGCATTTGTATTATTAAGAATACTTATTGGAGTTATACCATCTTGAGCCAATCTACAAACTACACCCCTAAAATTATCTACAAAGTAATCAGCATAGTTATTCCATGCAAGACTTGTAGCAGCATCACCAATACCATAATCGCCAGCATAATACTGAATCTTATTAATTAACTGATTGCTATTAGCTTGTAATGGGTTTCCTGTTACGTCTTTTACAATTTGAGTTAAGATAGGAACATTACCAACTTTAAAATTCTGGTAAACCTTTAGGTATCTATCTCTAACATGAAGTCTTAACACATCACCAAATGATCTATCATACTCATCAAAATCTTCATAAATGAACCTATTTGTAGCATTAAGATTAGTATTTGATTGATATGCTTGGCCAAATCTAATTAATGTAGGAAAGTATGTCTGTCTAGCGTTTTCATCTATTACAGAAGGCCTTCCGTTACTATTTGTAATTAAATTATATGTGTCATTAAAGCTACTTTCTATAATTTCAATTGTAGAACCTTTTAAAACCTGAAAATCAAAATTCATTGGTTGTATAATAATTTTATTATTACCAACAGAATCATTGATAGATTTAGCTACGATATAAACTTTACCCGTTTGAGGTACAGTAAATTGTTTGTCAATAGTAAATGTAGTGTCTACGTTTTGTTTAATATCATTAACTTCAATCGGAAGCAATGAAACCGTAAACTTAGGAGATAATGGGACTAAATTCGTACAAATAAGAGCATAAACAGAAAACTGAGAAGCTCCATCTGATGCCATAGTAAATGTTCCTTTTATTGAAACCGGCTGCTGTAAAGTAGTTGATTTATTATAAAAGAAATATCCAGTATCGGTCCAAACAGGGAAGAAACCCGGATTTAAATTAATTACCGCTCCCGGCTGTGATTGTATTTTGTAAGCTGCATTATCTATTGTAGGACTTACAACTATTGGAAATGTTTCCGTACCATCAGCTCCGGGTCCTATTGCTTCAATATCAAAAACAGTTGAAGTGTAATTATATTTATCATTATAAGGAACAGTTCTAAGTCTATAGAACAAATCTCCATTATTAATAGCTAAAGTTGTACCACCATTAGGCAATTTAGTTAATCCAAAATGGTATCTAGTTGGCAATCCTGCATCTCCAATACCGTATTGCTTACCAAATTCATAATAAAACCTTTGAGTTGAAGAAGCATTATTTGTATAGTTGTATAATAATATTTCATAGTGCTGAAAATCAGAAGTACCCGGAAATTGAAAAGTTGCATCAATATCATTAGTTGGGTACCTTAATTTTAAGAAATTACCAACTGCTGTATGTGTATTATTATCTAATGTTGTAGTATAATCAATAGTGGAAACAGTACCAACTATTTCATAATCAAATTGACTAGTAATATCTTGAGCTGTACCACTAACATCATATCTTCTTATAAATTTAATTCTATCTCCTTCTGTATAATTATATGAAACAACATTTTGAGTAGAACTAATCTGGTCATTATAATCCTGAATATTATTAATTCCAATATAAATAAACTTTGTATTGTCTACACCAGTTGGCAAAGATGTGTAAGCTGATTCACTTACCCAGCAAAGACGCTTATTGTATGTAGTATTATTTGATCTAACTATTTGATAGTAAGATGCATATAATGGAGGTCTATTTAATATAGACAAGTTTACTAATGGGAAATCATCTGTAAGTACTCTTGATGGAGTATTTATTACAGCGTTTGGTGATGTTTGTGTACCAATAGTTCTACCCTGTGCATCAAAATATTGAATACCATATTGGTAGCCACCATTCCAAACATTTGCAAATCTAGTATTATCATTATCCAATGCAGGTATAGTAGCAAATGCTGTTGATGTTAATACAAATCCTCCTGCAAAAGACATAGTTAGCTTATTACCAACTAATGAAACTTGAGTATATCCTTTTAAAACCATAGCGGCAGATATGCCAGCTAATATATCACTTACTAAATAATTAGTAGTAATCCCTGTTGTAGCATAAGATGTACTTAGATCGGTTCCACTTGTATCAAATGAATTAATATAATAAGTTCCGGCTGCATTGTTTAATTCTGTAACATTACCATCCACACCATTAGTTCCAGTACCGTAAAGATATATTTCCATTGTAGTACCGGTTCCACTATCGTTACCATTTACAGAAGCAAAAAAAGAAATACCACATTGGTCATAATAATAACTTGAAGCGGTTGAATATGTAGTTGCCTCTAAGTCAACATCCGTCTTATCATATCCCTCTAAAATACCTGCATATAATAATACGTTACCATTAGCAAGTTCAGCTGCATTTGCTCTTTGAGGAACCCAGTCTTGTAACTGGTCTGCTTCTACAACATCTATTTGATTATATATTGCATCATTATAAAATCTAAAATAATGAATATCATTATCTGCTATTGTAAGAGCAGCTTTATCAAATGATTTTATTAAATACCAATCACTTGTTCCGCTACTCAATGTTTCTCTAAAAGAAACTTCAATAGCCTTAACATCAGGCCCTCCTGTAGAAAAATTAACAGCTATTCTTGAGTTATAAGTATCTGCTGGAATTGGAGGGTTAGGGCTTACATCCGTAGTTAAAGTCAAGGATGGTTGCTGAGGCAACGGAACTATACTCTTTGAACTCCATACAGACTTTTCATTATTATCGTAAACGTACCTATAACAAAATTGGAATAATTTGTTTCTTAAATTATTAATAGTGATTGTATTATCATTTTCGTAAGTAACTTGAGGTGGCATCACTGGAGGCGCTTTTGCAACAAGTAAATATTCAGCCACCCAGTCTGTTCCGTATATATTATTTACGTTCAAACCTCTTGGAGGATTATACGCATCATTAAAAAATAACAAATCACCTTCTAAATCTCTATAATAAATATTAATAGATAGAACTTTGTAAGATGGATTGAAATTTAATATATCAACTCCATTACTATCTGTTTTACTTTGAAGAACAGTAGTTATTAATTCTGTATTTAAATCATAATAAGCAATAGTATGATAACCATCGCTATTCCAAATGAAATAATAAGCTCTGTTTCTTACCTTATCTCCATAAAATCCAATTACCTTACTTACTCCACTAGGTAAACTATAGCTAATTAAAGTATTTCCTAAGATATTAGAAACTACTTTATCTTGCCCACGACCTTGTGCATCTTTTGTGACGTTCAATGCATCTACATAATCATTATTACTGATTCTGTATTCTGCATCATCTAGGTTTAATTTTCCACTAAAAGGAGTATTTATTATCATATCTTATGCCTTAACAGTCATTCTTTGGGTACTTAAATTCCATTCGTAAGCGTCCATAATATATAATGGCTTGAATTGAGCGTTTGCTATTCTTCTTTGGTTATAAAACTCCTGCTTTCTATCTCTCTTATCGCCCAAATTACCTCTTCTTGTTGATGGCATCGTAGCAATATCTCTCCAAGCTATCCAAGCCAAAAGCGCTTCTCTAAATTGAATAGGAATTGAATATGTTTCTTCTGGATTTCCACTTGATAAATACTCAATCATTAAATAAGAATAATAGAAGTATTCATTTAATAAAACCACACCATTTGAATCATCAATATTGAATTGACCAACAAAAGGAGATCCACTAGGTAGTCCGTATATGTTTTGAAAACCATAGCCATCCCAATAATTAAACCATAATGGCAAATCAGATTGATACCATGTAGCTAATGTATCATCTTGAGTCAAAGCCAATCTATCAGGCTGTTGATCTCCATAAAATGTCATTTTATTGTTAAACTTTAATGGTATAATTTCACCAACAGAGTTCAACACACCTATCTTAGTATAGCTTATATAATCATTAGGCAACTGAGCTGTATAGTTAGTCAAATCAACCGGGACCTTCACTGTTCTTATTTTATAAAAAAAGTCAAGCCCTAGCTTTTCCATACCACGCACAGCTATATTATATAATTTAGAATATTTGTGTACGGATTGTTCACTTTCATCAATGTAATCATTGATAACTGAATCTAATGTTATATAATTTCTTACTTGTGACATTTTTAATTATTTGAAAAATAAGCTAATATATCGTTATGACGAATTAAGAAATGCACTTCATTATCTATAATAACAGGTTCACCTGCTCCTTTGATATGAAAAATACAATCATCTTTTTTGGCTTCCATTTTAATTTTAGATGTTCCACGACCAACAGCTATAACTTTAGCTTTACTACTCCTTTCTCTAAAACCTTCAGGAATAAATAATCCGCCTTCGGTAATTTCATCTGCCATAAATGGCTTTACTAAAACAAAATCTCTAATTGGTTTCATTTGTTATTATTTTTAGTTATTGTTATCTACTCCATCATTACTTTGATCTATTGGTCTTGACTTCTCAAAAACCAATTGTGTTTTTATATACTCAACCACAACAGGCATATAATCATCAGGAATAATTAATGTTGAATCTAAATCAGTAGAATCACCACCACTAACCATTCTTAATGTAGCTTTATATGATGTTAAAGGTATTGAACTTTTTATATAAATATTCTTTCCTTCTACCCAATAGCATATTTTATTTTGTATTGGTCTTAATTGCTCTTGATATGCAATTTGATTAATGCTTAAAGGTATAGCTGTTTGAGATGTTTTTTTATCTCCAACAAACTGAAGTGTAGCAACACCCTCATTTTTACCTAAAGCAACAGGTATTGAAGGCAAATCAATTCTATAAGTAACCGTATCTACAGTTTCAGCCTCAATATCAAGATTTTTAAATGTTGTATAAAAAGAATTGTTTATATACGAAACTCCATCCATTTGAATGTTATCTGTATAATTCTTTTTTGCCGCAACACCAATAGCATCATTAAGCCACTGGTTTACTAATCCGTATGTTATATTAGAATCATCTGACGGCTGACCATTATATATCTGCCTTAATATTCTTTCTATTAATTGATACCTAGTCATTATTGTCCTGTTTGATTTATTTGGTTAGCGTATTGTGCTACCGCACCATCTTGTAAATTTAATCCAATTAACTTTAATGCACGAGTAATAATTTCAAGAATGTCAATATCGTACCAAACAGGTTGAACACTAGTACCAGCATCATAAACAGGTCTACCACTAACTGTAGTATAACCCCAAACAATATCGGGAGCTGACTTTACATAAGATAATATTGCCGTTCCTAAATCCTTTGGATAAAATTGAAACTCGTCATTTTGCAATAAATAAATAGGGTTATCAGCTATTGGATCAATTTGACTATTGTAATAAGAATACAATCTATCTTGAGGAACAAATCTAACTCTATGCAATCCATCAGATTCCCACATAGCATCTACTTGTAAAAAATCATTTGGATATGGCGCTATTCCTGTAGTTGAATTTATAGTTAGAGTTGCCTTATCAATTAATGGTGTCAATCTTTGTCTAGTATCTTCATTTTGACCGTATTCTATTCTAGCTTGAGGTCTACCGTATTGATACTGCTGAAACTCCCCTAGCAAATAATCTTGATAAGAAATCTGTGCTTGATTTATAGTCAGATTAAACTCTGCTGGAGTCAGATAGCCATTTTGCGCCTTATTAACCGCAAATTGGCAAATACGATACATATCATTAACATTCATTGAAATAAGTTATACAACAAATATACGAAAAAGTAATAAAAAAGCCCCGTAATTTTTAGGTTACGAGGGCTTCTTTTATTTAAGGGGGAAGTACTAAACTAGCTTCTTTAATTGCTCTAAAAACGCTTTACTTTCATCCTGAGAGAACATTGCGAACTCAACCAAGTAATTCTGTGGTTTTTTATCAGCAGGTATTTTGCAAATAAATCCACCATCACCTGACCAATAAGCAGATCCTCTCTTAGTTGTAGTATCTATTTTATTGTCAATTAATGCTTTTTTAACAATGAAAGCTATTTCAACTTCTTTAGAACCAGCACTTTGCATAAACTTATTAGGTTGAGCTTCAGCGTAAAGTTCATAATCGTTTCTTAATGCTTCCATTGATTTAGGCATACCTAACTCATCCACAAATGAAATTCCAAGATAATTACAGTGCTTGCGCATTTCTTCGTCAGAAGCTAATGAAGCATACTTAATAGCTTCAACTTTAGCAACTCTCTTAGCGCGCTCAAGTTCTGCTGTTCTTTGAGGATTCCATTGGAAAAATGTAACTTTTCTAGTTCCTTTTCTATTTGGATTATCAAGATTAGCATTACATAAACTTAGAAACTCAAGAGCTTCTACGTCATACTCTGCTACTCTTAAAACCCTTCTATCAAAAACTAAACTTCTTCTATTTTGTTCAACAAAAGACTTTTCTAGTCCTTTTTGATCTTCAACCCAAATGCTTGGATAACCTCTTAGAAGCCTAATTCTTTCCATTCTACCTTTCTTTTCATTCCAAACATCATCAATACCTTCCATGTGGTATTTACCATTTTTCTTGGTATCTGATAATTTGAAAATTTTGTAGGTATTACCTGTTTGAACTGGCGCTTCAGTAAAAGCTACAATAGCTTCTTCGTGCTGTCTTGATTGTGTAACCTCACCTTGTTGTGAGAAATTGGCATCTCTTATGCCTACTGCCTTTAAACGAGCCATAAAATGGTTTTTGTATGTTTAAAATAGGTAGCGACAATCAATAAAGTTGCCGCTACCCGATTAATTAAAGGTAATTAATTATTAGTTACCTTGAAGGATGATAAACTGATTTGCTGCACAAACGCGAGTACCACGGTAAGTGATCATTGCGATTTGATTAGTCATTGTACCATCTGTTGGATTAGGAGATCCACCACCGTATTGCC
>Ga0213922_1000967_pt1 | contig 11648 bp, 15 predicted proteins | sample McNCre2917MG_FD_165060 | JGI IMG/M metagenome (GOLD analysis project Ga0213922, IMG submission 165060) | Freshwater microbial communities from McNutts Creek, Athens, Georgia, United States - 29-17 MG | ecosystem: Environmental > Aquatic > Freshwater > Creek | place: USA: Georgia | collected... | reverse complement strand
TATGAATTTGAATTTGGATACAACGTTTGGTTCCGGTTATTGGAATCTACATATACGACGTAGTCCATCTACTCTTTCGTGAGAGTTTTTACGGGCTCAGTAGAGGCACCTGTTTGGTTTCGAACACGTGAGACGGAGTGTCAAGAACGTCGGGCCACTGACGGTCAAAAGCCCGCCTCTCTCATTATAGAGTGAAATTGTGAGTTGTTGAATTTGACGGATAGGCTCGATGTATTCAACCTCCGTTGGAAAGTAGTTTGAGACGGTGAACACCGTCCGCAAGTTCACGGGTTCCATTGGAATGGCCACGAGAGACGTGCGAATCTGGTTCAAGTTGGAGAAGGTTCCTGACAAATTTGGACCGATATTGGACGTCTGAGGAGTGGCCATTGTGTTGCTGTTGAAGGACGTGATGGTCGTCTGAACATCCATACGGTCGTTGAACTTGGAGTCGAGCTCCATGGCATACAGGTATGCCACGTTGGAACTTCCTGTATAGATGTTTGAAGAGATACTTGCAGAAAGAACTTCAGCCTTGACAACATTTCTCAGAGGGATATTGATGTACCCAATGAACGAATTGTTGGCAGGGGCGAAAACAGAATCCACCTTGAGTGTGTACGTTTCGTACCGCTCACACTCCTGATTCATTATTATTTACTACAGTTTTTTTAAACGGGAAACCTACGAGTCGGAAGCTTCGCTTTTCCTCCTTACTTCTCCAGCAGAGAGCCGCCAACGCCATCGGCGATGGCATAGTCGCGCTGCTGATCCCGGACGTACTCACCCGAGTCGCACAGACCGCCGGGGGTCAGGCCCTGAGTGTAATACGCCGCCTTCTCGGACGGGCCTGGAACACAGTCCAGACCAACCTTTAGATCGAAAATGCTCTTGGGGTCCGCCTTGGCGTTGGGGCCGGCAACCGTGACAAGAGGAGATGGCTCATACGAGCTCCCCTTGCCCTGGACCAGGATGACCAGGATCGCCAGGAGCAGACCAATGATGATTGCGTGGACCAACATCTTTCCAAACTTGAACGCCATTTACGAATAGTCTATATTTTTTTCAGGTCCCACGTCCAAGTCGGTCTGTGGTCAACTCGGCCGAACCGCGTTAAAGGAAACAATCACTTTTCTTCAAAAGTCTTAGACCATGGAGTTTTCTTTTGATACAGGTGGTGGTCAAACGATGAACATGGACGACGACGAGGCGAAGATGCTTGACGAAATTTCTATTATTCCTCCTGAGAAGAAGATCCCTATAAAGCCCAAACCGGCTCGGCCGAGTCCATTTGCAAAGCGCGCCCCTGGTCCGAGTGCACCAGCTCCTTCCCCCGACGAGGGTCTGGACATGTTTATGAACCCTGGGAAGCGTACTGCACCACCTCCACCACCCCCGGAGGAGTTTGATGGTGGTGAGGAGGGCGACGAGGAGTACGAGGGTGGCGACCAAGAAGGTGGAGAGTTCCAGCCTGGAGGCGGTGCTCAGGTGCCTTCTGACGGGTACAAGACGATCGAGGATGAGAAGGCCGACCTGCTGAACAAGATTAGCCGTTTGTCAAAGAAGGGTGTTGCGACCAGTGCTCGTTTGACAATTTACAGCGACGTTGAGGAGATTCGCACGGAGTACAAGCGTATGATGTACGGTATCGAGGTGGATCGGTCCATCAAGTTCCAGCGTCGTATGCTCATTGCATGCGTGACCGGTCTGGAGTTTTTGAACGACAAGTTCGATCCCTTTGACTTGGAGCTGAACGGATGGTCTCAGAACATGATGGAGAATGTCGATGACTATGATGGCGTGTTTGAGGAGCTGTATAACAAGTACAAGACCAAGGTCCAGGTGGCTCCTGAGGTGAAGCTGATCATGATGGTTGGTGGATCTGCGATGATGTTCCACTTGACCAATAGCATGTTCAAGGCGGCCGTGCCAAACGTGACCCAGGTGATGAAGCAGAACCCTGGACTCATGCAGAACATGGTGGATGCTGTGCAGCGGTCTCAGGGGGCCCAGGGGCAGACATCTCCGATGTCTGCCTTCCCAAGCCCTCCTTCAGGCCCACGTGAGATGCGGGGACCGGGAATGGACTTTGGATCCCTGATGAACATGATGGGCCCTCCGCAAGCTATGATGACGCGTCCACCTCGGGCCCCTGAGACGGACTCGGTCTCGGACATTGTGTCGATCGACGAGGGAGACCCCGATACGCGCGAGGTTCAGGTGGGACAGGAGAAGAAGAAGCGTGGCGGAAAACCAAAGAAGAAGGAAGTCAGCCTTTAGAGGGAGTTCCGAAGTATCTTGAAATTTTTTATAAGCATTAAATAGGTCAATGGCATTATCATATGCGCCATTCGAAGATACGTGGTCACCCAGGCCAAAACAGTATGTACCGCTTCAGCTTCCAAAGAGTGGGACCGTTCCTTCGGATAACACGGAGTGCAATTATATAGTTATGTTTTTCGTCGCTGGGATTATTGTTATGGGGATTATGGACTCTTTGAGGGGCGGGGGGTCGCGATAGCGACCCGGTCTAAAGAAGACTCACTTGTTCACACTCGACTTGTACACGTCAGCGTACTCCTTGCTTCCGAGGCATGCACACGGCTTCACAATCGCAACATCAATAATGTCCTTCTCAATGGCATTATTGATCTTGACTTGGCTATCGTACGCCTGCTTGGTGATGGCTCCTGGGGTGATCATCATTTAATTTATTGCAAGAAATTAATGAGTGGTTCTCCTATTACGACGACGGTCAGTCCGGCGCCCGCGCCCGCTCCAGGTCCTAAACCTCTCACGTGCAATTACTGTGACTCGTGTGTAAACGGAGTCACAGTTCCTGCGCAAGTGGACCCTGGATGTCCACCGATGATGATCTCATGTGTGTCCGGCGCTTGCCAGCCACCGGTCTCATCCTCAGGTTCCTCGACCCTGAGCTGGATTTGTCTCGCATGCTCGATCATATGTTGTCTCTTTATGCTACTGAGCACCGCGTCTGCAGAATCTAGTGGGAGCTTGTTTACTGGGTTTATTTTGGGTGATATTTTAGGTTCACTTACACGTTAAACATACACTGACCCTTTCCAAAGACTTTGGTATCCACCGGATCAGGGACTTCGGACTCGGTTGCGAAGCCAGCCGCCCTATACACGTTTGCACGTTTCCGAGCCATGGCGTGGAACACAGACCAGTGATCGACAATGTCATAGATCAAAGGATCGTTCAACTTCCCGGGCGTCTCACGCATGATTCGACCTATAGCCTGAACGATATCAGACTTGGGACTTGCGAGTATGACCGTGTCCAGAACAGGAATATCGAGACCTTCCTGAGCCATAGCAAAGGTTCCAATAACGACCCTCTTTTTGGAAGACTCTGCAAGTTCTTCTTCACCAAGTCCTCCATAGTACAGACCGGAGATTTCAGGTCCGAATTCTTGATGAAAATAGTGACAATGTGTCCGACGATCAGATAAGATCAGGACCCGGCGCGTCCCTTTGAGAGCTTCCCGAATGAGACCACATATGATCGTGTTTCGTTCGGGTATATCTGTCACTATGTTGATCATCTCGGCCATATTGATCTTTCCAAACCGAGTCACGGGTGGTGCCTCCTTGTACATTTCACTTTTAAATTGAACACACTCAACTCGGGTCGTCTTTTGACCCGTCCGTTGGACCCTGAAAAACTCGGGACCAAGGAACCAATACAAGATACGGGTCAGGCCGTCCTTCCGTTCAGGGGTCGCTGTGAGACCAAGCGTGTACTTGGGACAGAACCGGAACATAGCCTGTGAAAAGGCGGATGCACCTATGTGATGTGCCTCATCTACAATGAGGAGTCCAAATTGGTCAAATGTCTTTGGGGGGATCATGTCCTCTCCACGACTACACAGAGTCTGAATCATAGCAATCACAAAGTCCTTGTCCGTATCGAGCGTCCCTTGTTGGATACGGCCAATGGTCGCCCCCGGGCAAAACTCCTGGATCCGGTCACGCCACTGATTCGCCAAGAACTCCTTGTGAACCACAATGAGTGTTCGGACCTTTAGGTGTGCCGAAAGAGCCAAGGAGACGGTCGTCTTTCCAAAGCCTGCATCGAGCGAAAGAACTCCGCCCCCGTACTCTTCAAAGGCTTTGACACCGGCCGCGAAAGCTTCTGGCTGTCGCGTTGCGTCTCGTAAGCGTCCCACGAAAGTAACATGAGGAGCCCGAACGTAATCGTGGCGTACGTCCCTGGGGGGCGGCCCGAATTTGGACAGGCCATAGTAGCGGGGAACGAGCAAAGCCGAAGATTTTGGGACCGTCCGAAAGACTTTGAAGGAAGGGGCGGGAATCCCCACAGACTCATTTGTCAAAGGGCGTACTGTAAGTTCTGAGACCACTTCCTTTTTATCGAGTAACGAAATAACAAAACCTGAACGTGTTAAAGTTCCCATACTAAACTAGCTTGTGGTATTTTTAATGCGTCTTGACAGACTAATTTTTTCACGAGTTTCTTTGGTTACTATATGCCCTTTTTTAGCCAAACTCATTTTAGCACGAGTCTCTTCGGAAATTTCACGACCTTTTAGAGACTCTCTCAACTTCTCTTTCGTCTCATCCGACATTTTTGGTCTGTTCTTTGCGGCTTCACTGAGTTTAGCACGAGTTTCATCAGTAAATATCCGTTTCTTTCGAGCTTCTTTCAATTTTTGTTTTGTTTCTTCACTGACAACACGGCCAGTATTAGCTTTCCTTATTTTATCTCTAGTCTCTTCAGAGACCACTTTACCCTTGTTTATAACACTCAACTTTTGTCGAGTTTCGTTTGATACATATCTATTTTTCGCCGCCTCACTTATCTTCATTCGTGTTTCTAGAGAAAGTTCCGTACCAACTCTGATATTTCTGAGATTACTCCGTGTAATATCATGAACGGTTTTACCCCTCCTTCCACCCTTTTCCAAATTGTATCCATTTGGAGATAACGTATTTCTCAAGTTAATTTCTTCAATCTCCTTTTTGTCTAACTCGTCATTGGGCACTTGTAGTAAAGTCTCAAATTTAAAGCTATCTATTCCATACTTTTCAAATGCTAATTTCAAAAGTCCGTGTGGTCTATTCCTATGACACCTCCATCTCGTGTTAACGTTTTCTCTTTTCGTCTGACCTATGTAACACTTGGTGTTTATCAAATTTTTAATAATGTATATCCAGCCCATTCACCTGACTTATTGTAAGCTAACATTTTATCTTTAACAATCCGTCTTAACAGTAGCCAAGACCCAATGTTCTAAGCCGTCCCATGTCTTTTTCTCTAAAGTGATTTCAATCTCGTCACCCTTTTGAAGTTCCTGAACAGTCTTGAGACCTTCGACCCGACACATGACGCGCCCATATCTGAAAGGGACTTTGACTCGGACGAGAGAATCTTGATTCTCTAGGTTCAGTTCCATGTACTTGCGCCCATCCCAGTCGTAGTACGGAGTCACCACAATTGCTTTCATATTTCTCTCAGGCCCGAAATTTTTTATAAGTGAAATAATAGATGGCATCGACCTGGCAAAACCCGAATAACGAGATTTCAAATTTTGATTTTTATGATAATAATGATGTGCGTCAAACGACTGTTATAGGCTCGTGTAAATGGTGCGACCCGGAGACTGCTGCATGGAGATGCAATCAACGAGACGATTGTGGCGGGTTTACTTTTAATAAGGCACAGGGATATGGGGCGTGGTTTGTAAAGCGTGATTGGAACTGGTCAGGGACAGATGGGTCTCGACAAACATACGTAAAAAAGACCACATCATGGCGTAAAGCAAACCAGCCAGACACGTCTGATTTGAGTATTCTTCCTGCAAACACGAGTACTACAGCCGTGAAGTTGTTCGATTACTATGGTGGTCGTTGGGATGGATCAGGTGGTGGTCAAGTATGGAACCTCACACAACCAGGGCTGTTGAGTCCCTGGGGAGGGAATACACCTTTAGGAACAAGTACCGGGCAATCATACGGTAACGACGCTGTTGCGAGTTACTGTATGCCACTCGGATGGAAATTCGTGTTTGATGAAAACGGGAATGACGGTGCCGGAGACGTTGAAGGGTACTGGGACCGTGGGAACCAGCCTGGGTGTTACAATATGGACCAGCCATATTGGCATAATATGACCGATCGGTTGACAGAGGGAATTATTCAAAACATAGGGTTCGATATAAACGCTCATTTCAACGATATGACAAGTCTTGGTGTAACTCCAGAGGACGCAAAACAAATCAAATTGCGTTGGTGTTCTGCATCGAATGCCAATTTAGATACACAAAACTGTAAAAACTTTTTTGCAGATACGACACAAAACGGCGCCGGTCTATCATGGTACGCAGTGAAACTTGCGTTGTGTGACGGTCAGGGGGGTCACGCAGGACCAAACGACCCGTCGTGCGTTAATGCTATAAACAACGTTCAGAAAAGTACAGCAGTTGTAGACGGCGTGAGCCAGGGAACAGCTACAACTTTGGTCCAGACGTATTGTGACGCGAATCCCACAAGTCCATTGTGCGCCTGTTATAACGTTACACAGTACGATTCACGGTGCATTTCTGATGCATCAAAGAAAACTCTTCCCGGATGTGATAATTTGAATACTGATTTTGGAAATTTACCAAACTATGCGTCAGTTATAGCTGCAGACAAATTCTGTGCATCTTCAGACTGTATTACGAAGGCTTTGAGTAGTAGTACGGCGTTTATGCCTGTTGCACGTTCACCTCAACAAACGTGTCCGACAATCCAGGCGTGTATTCAAGATTTCAGAAATGCAAACTTCAACGGTTCGAGTTTGACAGCCGAGTGCAAACAGACATTGAACATCACGGGATCTCCCGCCGCAGTAGGTGTTCAACCACCTTCGCCCGCCGGAACGCCCGCCGGAACGCCCGCCGGAACGCCCTTGACACAGGGTACCGATGGTTCAAAACTTCCTATAACAAATCCAGCTGTTGCAAACGTCTTGGACACAAGTACAAAACAGTATGCAGCAGCAGGGAGTTTGTGTGTATTTATTTTGTGTTGTTGCCTTGTTCTTTTGCTTTTAATGATGGGTGGTGGGGGTGGGTCTGCGAGTACGGGTCTGGGGGCATCAAATTTGGCACTGGCCCGCTTGATGACTGCGGGCCGTTAGTGCTTAGCCGCATACGCAGCCCCGGCATTTGCAGCGGTCGTCGTTGCTTGCTGACCGGCAGGGCTCAACAAGAATATCAGCACAGCTATGCATACACAGCAGCATATCAGTGCTATAATTCCGTAAATTCCGGTAAGTCCCTTGAAAATAGAATCCACGAGGTCATTCACGCCCTGCGTCTGTTGCGTTGCGGTCTGCTTGACGGTTGTATCAGTCGTGTTCGCCGCGATCGTATCACCAAGGGCGGTCGTGAGAGCGTCGGCAATACCCTTGGCAGTCACGCTCTGGAGGATATTCTGATCGAAATTGAAATCGTACTCACCTGGGGCACGATATTTGGGGTCGCACGTAGCGACCATTTTCGCAGCGTTAATGTCCTGATTGCTCAGTGCAGTTGCAACAATGTTCTGAACAGTCGAAGACTGCATGGTATTTTCAATAATATTCGTAACCTTGTTCTTCAAATTTGTGGTTGCCTCGGCACTATTGGCGATCGATGGTGCCAGAAATCCGCTCTTCTGTGCTGCTGCATTGTCTATAGCGGCTTTGGAATCATTCTGCAACTTGGTTTTAAGATCCTGAATATTCTCAGATTTGAGAGTTCCAGATGCTGTAACATTTGTCGTCGTACCTTGTGAAACATTTACCCGGCAATTTGTGAAATTGGAATCTGCGAAATTGGCAACCTGGCGAGTACCACCGGAAGCTTGTACAGTCTGATTTAGAGATGACATGAAATTGTTCGTCGTCTTGTTGAAAAATTCATTCGTCTGCTCAACGGCGCTCTTGGAAGAATTACCGCCCATGTTAGTTTTTACAAATATTTTTTATTGGTCATTATAAATGAAGAAGGTGGAAGTTCTCGGTCTGATGCTCTTGATAGTTATTCTCCTTCTCCTCTTTCGGACCAAGAGCCTTGCCGACCCCGTGAGTCCAGCGCCGGGTCCGCGCCCGAGCTCGAGCCCGGCACCAGCTGGACTGCTCGTGGGGGCAATTCAGTCAAAGCAGCCGAGTGAAAAATGCGATACAAAGTACGGTGCAAACTGGGCAGAGGTGACTCCGACTCTGTGCGCAAAGACATCTTAAAGACGAAACAGGTAGTAATGTAAAAATGGTCAAGGTTGTCTTTTGTATGCCCGGTCGCCAGTACTCGCGCGAGTTTCTATTGGCATGGTCCGATCTCCTGATGCAGGCTTCGAGTCGGGGTCACCAGATTATGATTTCTCAGCAGTACTCTTCTGTGGTTCATTTTGCACGTGCCAAGTGCCTGGGAGGGGACGTGCTCAAGGGTCCGGACCAGAAGCCGTTCCAGGGGGGTGTAGACTACGACGTGATGATGTGGATCGACTCTGACATTGTGTTCAAGCCCGATGATTTCTTTGCACTACTCGAGAGTCCTCACGACGTGACGGCAGGCCTCTATATGATGGAGGATCTCCAGCACTTTGCAACCGTCAAGGAGTGGAACGAGGATTTTTTCGCCAAAATGGGAACGTTCAAGTTTATGCGTCCTGATGACATTGTTGGAGCGGCTCAGTACCTACCCGTTGCATACACGGGTATGGGCTGGATGATGATTCGCAAGGGCGTTGTTGAGACCGTCAAGTACCCATGGTTCCACTCCGAGCTTCAGCACGTGGGTGAGCTCGTGGATATGAACTCCGAGGACGTGGCATTCTGCCGTGCCCTTCAAGCAGCTGGTCACACGATCCACGTGGACACGAAGATTCGCGTAGGTCACCAAAAACCTATGATTATATAAATGGACAAGAGGACACTCCTGTTCCTTGTCGGATGTATGGGAACAAGACTCGGACTTGTGTGGGTCGCTAAAACCCAACCACAACTCCTTCAACCTATGGCCCTTTTGGCCGCGTGTATATCGTTCGGGTTTATGTATATCTGGGCCAATGGTCTCAGGAAGACGGGTCCTGAGACTTTTGGTGATCCTATTTGGTGGAACGATCTCAGACCACTCCACTCTCTTTTGTACGCCATTTTTGCGGTGTTGGCGTTTCGCGGCAACGAGAATGCCTGGAAGGTTCTTTTGCTCGATGTCATCATCGGGTTCAGTGCTTGGGTCAACCACCGAGTCCAAACTCAGTCTTGAGCTCCTCAATAGAAGAATAATAACGCGCAAGGTCCTTTTTGAACCGCGCATCCTGCTTGGCGTTGGTCTTGACCAACCACGCAAGATTCGCCTTACTGTACTTTGTACGGCTTTGATTATCCGTAGGTTTCCGTGGCACCGCCTTCTTCTCCTTTGTAGGGCCCTCATCTATGGGCCGCTTATCGATAAACGAAAGGGCTTGCATGACCGTATCGGCCAAGTCATCCTTCTTTTTGTGATCATCAAAAAACTTGACCCAGTTTTCATTCTCTTTTGAAATGAATGTACGGGCCCGTTCGATCGAAGCCTTCTTGCGCTTTGCATACATAGCCTTCCCCGCACCTGCGTGATCCGGAATCTTGTGACGCGCGTCCCATATCACAACGTCCTTTTCCTTGACCAAAAAGTACGTATGTAACAGGTTCTCTATACCTTTCATACCCCGGTTTCGGTCTGGCTGCTTCTCTATGATCACCGTCTTGGCCTCGAGGACCCATGGCTTGGCGTTCAAGTGTTTGACCATACACGGAAAGATACCATCGGCATGTTTCGGCGGAACACCCGAGACGTCCCATTGGTGAATCTTCTTTGTCAAAGGATCAATGAGGCACATTGCAAGATTCTTAATTCCACAATCAATTGATAAAAGCATCTGTTATTAAAGATTTTTAGTTTTTTAAGTTTAATGAGTAGTGGGCAAGAGTCCAGGAAACCTTCGGTTTCTGTCGGACCGGAGGTCCTCCCACGGGACTCCCTAGTTTGCTGGTGGTGCGTCCATGCGCTCCCCATAGATCCTCCTATCCACCTCCCCATCAAATATGATTCAAAATTGGACCGGTTCTCATGTATAGGAAACTTTTGTTCATGGGCGTGTGCCAAGGCATATGCCCTTGATATGGGGACATCTCGGTCCGGTGAGGTTCAGTCGTTCCTTGCAATGATGAAACGACGATCCGTCGGAAAGTACACGTCGACGTGGCCAGCACCTAAACGGGAGGCCCTCAAGTGTTTTGGCGGGTCCATGACCATCGAAGAGTTTCGGACGTATGGAGATCAGGTTGAACCTCCACGAATCCACTATCCTTTTGAAAAACTGTACTTTGCAACGACGTGCACCGGTGGAGGACCACAACCCACTAAAACAGGAAATGCACCAATTCAGGTTCAAAATTCAGGAAAGCTCAAAGCGATTGAGAATTCCTCAACAGAAACTGACACGCTCCGTCTGAAACGTACAAAGCCTCTGAGTCGTGCAACGTCCAAACTCGAAAACGCCCTTGGGCTCAAGCGGAAGGAGCAGGCCCCGGTGTAATAGAAATAGGACTCACGGACACCACAGGTGCGGACATCATGGGTGCTGGGCTCAAAGGCACGGGCGCGGACGTCATGGGTGCTGGGCTCATAGTCATAGGCGCGGGTACAGGGCTCTGGGCTATTATCACGGGCTTGGACATTGATGTCGCATCCATGACACTTGGCTTGGGTTCGGGTGATGCAAGACCTACACCTATGAGAGCCAAGTTTGAGTTGTCGAGCTCAAGCGGCCAAGGGTTCATCTGCCGCGAATACATGGAAACTCGAGGACGAACTGGAACATACGTGAGAATAGTCCATGCAATCAAGAGTCCAAGGAGCACACTCGGGATGGACTCCATTTACTTAGGACGAAGAATTTTTCCACGTCTGACGTTGTCTATGCGTCGGTCGAGATGGAGGGACATCTGGGTCTGTACTTCGAATCCACTTTGGTCCTATGTGAGCTCTCCACTGAATAGACATTCTGTCCAGAACTTTGCGACACACGACGCACGGAAGAGATGTTCCTAGCGAACCGTTGTCGAGTTGCCGTACAACTATAAGGTCTCCATACTTTCTATGAATCCACCGGGCTAGACACCAGGAGTGAACCCCCTGTCGTCCAGCCTCAAGCATTAATTCTCGAAGTAAATTTCGTTCGGCACATCTTTGACATGTATTAAACGTAAAATCTCTGCGGTGCGTTGTACACGCAACCTTTGGATACATGGTGAAATAACAAGTAACCTCTTTAAAAAAACGTGGACGGGTCCCCCTAAAAAACGCGAAGAGGGGCTCCGCCCCGACCCGCGGACGCGTTTAAAAAACGCGTCCTGTCCAGGTCAAGGGTCCAGGGCCTATGTGAAGCTTAAACAAAAAAGAGGCGTCACAAGTACTGCGTACTTGGCCCGAATGAACCACCCTTTGCGCGAGTACACGCGTCAGGTGTTTGCGACCCTGATCGGTCCAGGCGCGATATCGCGAAACGCGGAAATCAGTACGCTGAATTGGGCAGTTCAAACAGCCCGTCGTACAAATCAAGACGCGTCATGGGAAAACCCACGGTTCCGCAAGATTT
>Ga0213922_1000955_pt1 | contig 11732 bp, 7 predicted proteins | sample McNCre2917MG_FD_165060 | JGI IMG/M metagenome (GOLD analysis project Ga0213922, IMG submission 165060) | Freshwater microbial communities from McNutts Creek, Athens, Georgia, United States - 29-17 MG | ecosystem: Environmental > Aquatic > Freshwater > Creek | place: USA: Georgia | collected... | reverse complement strand
CATCTTCTCGACCGAGTTCTCGCTCAAGGTCATGGGCGACATCGCGCAGTACTTTGTGCACCACGACGTGCGCAATTTCTACTCGGTGTCGATCAGCGGCTACCACATCGCCGAAGCCGGGGCCAATCCGATTTCGCAGCTGGCTTTCACGCTGTCCAACGGTTTCACCTTCGTCGAAGCGTACCTGGCGCGTGGCATGCACATCGACGACTTCGCCCCCAACCTGAGCTTCTTCTTCAGCAACGGCATGGACCCGGAATACACGGTGCTCGGCCGCGTGGCGCGCCGCATCTGGGCCGTGGCCATGAAAGAGAAGTACGGCGCGAACGAGCGTTCACAAAAACTGAAGTACCACATCCAGACCTCGGGACGCTCGCTGCACGCGCAAGAGATCCAGTTCAACGACATCCGCACCACGCTGCAGGCACTGATCGCGATTTACGACAACTGCAACAGCCTGCACACCAACGCGTTTGACGAGGCCATCACCACGCCCACCGAAGACTCGGTGCGCCGCGCCATGGCGATCCAGCTCATCATCAACCGCGAGTGGGGTCTGGCCAAGAACGAAAACCCGAACCAGGGCGCGTTCATCATCGACGAGCTGACCGAGCTGGTCGAAGAAATGGTGCTGGCCGAGTTCGAGCGCATCGCCGAGCGCGGTGGCGTGCTGGGGGCCATGGAAACTGGCTACCAGCGCGGCAAGATTCAAGACGAATCCATGCACTACGAGATGCTCAAACACACCGGCGAATACCCGATCATCGGCGTCAACACCTTCCGCAACCCCAAGGGCGACGCGGTACTGGAAAGCCTGGAACTCGCCCGCTCGACCGAGGAGGAAAAGCAGTCGCAGCTCCAGCGCCTGAACGACTTCCACGCCCGCAACGCCGACCAGGCGCCCGCCATGCTGGCGCGCCTGCAACAAGCGGTGATTGACAACACCAACGTGTTCGAGGTGCTGATGGACGCGGTGCGCGTGTGCTCGCTCGGTCAAATCACCAACGCCCTCTTTGAGGTGGGTGGGCAATACCGCCGCAGCATGTAACAGGGCTTGTGCACAATGGGGTCATGCAAACGCCGACCCCATTCATTGCCCCTGAAGTCTTTGACGATGCCAACGCGGCGCTGGCCCGCGTGCAGGCCATCTACACACAAAGCGTTGAGCACCTGCGCGGTGCCATGCAGCGCTTTGTGGCAGGCGTGGACCTGCAGGACCGGGTACGGGCCTGTTACCCCTATGTGCGCATCGACACCCACACCGGCTGGACGCCCCCTGCAGACTTTGATGCCGAACTGCTGAGCTACGGCTTTGTGGCCAGCGCGGGCAGCTACGCCACCACGCTCACGCGCCCCGATTTGTTTGCCCACTACCTGCGTGAGCAGTTCGCGCTGCTGATCCGCAACCACGGTGTGCAGCTCGAAGTAGGCACCAGCAAGGAGCCGATGCCGGTGCACTTCTCGTTTGCCGAAAACGAGCACATGGAAGGCGAGATGAGCGCCACCCGCCGCGCCCGCCTGCGCGATGTGTTCGACCTGCCCGACCTCACGGCCATGGACGACAGCATCGCCAACGGCACGTGGCGCGGTGGCCATGGCCAGCCCGAGCCGCTGGCCCTGTTTCCGGGCGCACGCACCGACTACTCGTTGCACCGCCTGCGCCACTACACCGGCACCAGCCCGGCGCATTTTCAGAACTACGTGCTGTTCACCAACTACCAGTTCTACATCGACGAGTTCATCGCGCTGGGCCATGCCGAAATGGCCAAGGCCGACAGCCCTTACGTGGCTTTTGTGGAGCCGGGCAATGTCGTCACGCGCCGCGTGGGACTGCCTGCGCAAGCCAATGACGCACTCGGCGCAGCACCACCGCGCCTGCCGCAAATGCCCGCTTATCACTTGGTCCGCGAAGGCCACAGCGGCATCACCATGGTCAACATCGGCGTGGGCCCGGCCAATGCCAAGAACATCACCGACCACATCGCCGTGCTGCGTCCGCACGCCTGGCTGATGGTGGGCCACTGCGCGGGGCTGCGCACCACCCAGCAACTGGGCGACTATGTGCTGGCCCACGCCTATGTACGCGAGGACCATGTGCTGGACGAAGAACTGCCCTTGTGGGTGCCGATCCCGGCGCTGGCCGAGATCCAGGTGGCGCTGGAAAAGGCCGTGAGCGAAGTCACCGGCAGCCATGGGGCCGAGCTCAAACGCCTGATGCGCACCGGCACCGTGGCCAGCACCGACAACCGCAACTGGGAACTGCTGCCCGACAACACACCGCAGCGCCGCTTCAGCCAGAGCCGCGCCGTCGCACTCGACATGGAAAGTGCGACCATTGCCGCCAACGGCTTCCGCTTTCGGGTGCCCTACGGCACCCTGCTGTGCGTGAGCGACAAGCCGCTGCATGGCGAAATCAAACTGCCGGGCATGGCCAACCATTTCTACCGCGAGCGGGTCAACCAACACCTGCAAATCGGCATCCGGGCCCTTGAATTGCTGCGCACCGCAGGCCCTACTCAGCTGCATAGCCGCAAACTGCGCAGCTTTGCGGAAGTGGCTTTTCAGTAAATGCCCCTCGTTCTGCTCAACCCCCACGCGCAAGGTGGCCATGCAGCGCGTCGCATTCCGGCACTGCGCGAATGGCTTGCAGCGCATGCACCGGATGCACAACTGGCTGCCCCCGAAGCCCTGCAGGAGAGTGTGGCCCTGTTGCAGTCGCTGCCCGCAGGCAGCCGCGTGGTGGTGGTCGGTGGCGACGGCACGCTCAACCGCTGGCTGCCCACACTGCTGGAACAACGGCTCAGTGTGGGCTTGGTGCCCATGGGCAGTGGCAACGACAACGCTAGGGCCTGGGGCGTTTTTGGCAAGCCCTGGCAACAGGCCCTGACCTTGGCGCTTCAAGGCCAGGCGCTGGCAGTGGACACGGGCCTGGCCCGCTGGACGGACCTGCAGGGCCAAAGCCATGACACGCCTTTCCTGTCGAGCCTGACCGCTGGCTTTGACTCGGCCGTCGGTTTGCGGGCGCTGAACGGCCCGCGCTGGCTGCGCGGCTTGCCCCGCTACCTCTGGGCCACCTTGCTTGAGCTGATCCACCTGCGCACCTGGGATCTGACGCTGCACAGCGACGGCCAGTGCCAGCACCAGGGGCCCAGCCTGTTTGCCTCCAGCCTGAACACCCCGACCTTCGGCGCAGGCATGCCCGCCGTGCCGCACGCCCGTTTCAACGATGGGCAAGTTGACGTTCTGTTGGCCGGTCCCTTCGAGCGCATGGGCGCCCTGTTCATGCTGCCCAGGCTGCTGCTGGGCCGGCACCTGGGCCACCCACACATCGCCAGTTGGCCCTACCAGCAGCTGGAGATCACCTGCGCACAAGGTGTGCCCCTGGCCGCTGATGGAGAATACTTGGGAGAAGCCCGACAAGTGCAGCTCTTGTGTCGGGCCGCCAGCCTGCACGTGGTGTGCGCTTGACCCTGCGCTCACCTGTTCTGGCGTTCTGTGTCACAGTGCGCCCATCGACTTTGAATCCTGTCTGTTTATGAAACTGCTGTTTGTTGCCGACCCGCTGGAATCGTTCAAGATTTACAAGGACACCACCTTCGCCATGATGCGCGAGGCCCACAAACGCGGCCACCAGGTCTCGGCCTGCGAAATGACCGGTGTGCGCTGGCAGCGTGGCGAAGCCGTGTCGGCCCAGGTGCGCGAGATCACGCTCACGGGCCAGGCCGAAACCTGGTTCACCGAAACCGGCAGCCGCCGCGTGGCCCTCAAGGACTTTGACGCCGTGGTCATGCGCAAGGACCCGCCCTTTGACAGCGAATACTTCTACGCCACCCACCTGCTGGGTCAGGCCGAGCGCGAAGGTGCCAAGGTGTTCAACAGCCCGGCCGCCTTGCGCGATCACCCAGAAAAACTGGCCATTCTGGAGTTTCCCCAGTTCATCGCGCCCACCCTGGTCACCAAAAATGAGGCCGATATCCGCGAGTTCCATGCCACCCACGGTGACATCATCCTCAAGCCCCTGGACGGCATGGGAGGCACTGGCATCTTCAAGGTGGGTGCCGACGGTCTGAACTTGGGCGCGATCATCGAAACCCTCAACCAGGGTGGCGCCACGAGTGTGATGGTGCAGAAATACCTGCCCGGCATTGCGCAGGGCGACAAACGCGTGCTGCTGATTGACGGGAAGCCCGTGCCGTTTTGCTTGGCCCGCATCCCGCAGGGCGGCGAAGTGCGCGGCAACCTGGCCGCCGGTGGCAAGGGCGTGGCCCAACCCATCTCGGCCCGCGACCGCAAAATCGCCGAAGCCCTGGGCCCGATCCTGGCCGCCCGCGGCCTGATGCTGGTGGGCCTGGACATCATTGGCGACAGCCTGACCGAGATCAATGTGACCAGTCCCACCTGCTTTCAGGAGATCACCGACCAGATGGGCTGCGACGTGGCAGCGCGGTTCGTTGACGCGCTGGAAAAAGCCATCGCGCCCTGACCTGTGCTGCCCACGGCTTCATGTCATGGATCTTTCACGAACGTGACATAAGATCGGCACCTCTTACGGATGCCCTCATGACCCTGCCCGACCGCCTGATGCCTGTTTTGTCCCTGCTGCTGGGGCTGGGCTCGGCTGCGGCCAGCGCTCAGGATATGGGCAGGGGCCAGGTTGAAGAATTCAGCCAAGCCCGCTACCAAAGCACCTACAACACCCAGCAACACCCGGCCTTTGCTGCGGCGGGCTCGGGCCTCAACAGCATCGGTCCTGGTGCGGACAAGATGTTCACCTTCTCGCTGACTGGCCATTGGGGCCAAAGGCTGGCGTCGGGTGCCGAGGTCTACATGAACGCCGAGCTGGCGTCTGGCGACCCCTTTGCCCGCAATCTGGTGGGACTGGGCAGTTTCACCAACGGCGAGATCACCCGCGCTGCGGGCACCACCCCCAAGCCTTACCTGCAGCGTCTGTTCTGGCGCCAGACCTGGGACCAGGGTGGCGAACGCGAGTGGCTGGCATCGGACTTCAACCAGATGGCCCGCTGGGTCGACAAAAACCGCTTTGTGCTGACCGCAGGCAATTTCTCGACACTCGATGTGTTTGATGACAACGCCTATGCCAAAGACCCGCGCACCCAGTTCATGAACTGGAGCCACTGGACCTACGGTGCCTTTGATTACGCGGCCGACGCCCGGGGTTTCGGCTGGGGCGTGGCCGCCGAGTGGTACCGGGGCGACTGGGTTTACCGCCTGGGCCGCATGAGTGGCCCCAAGCGCCCCAACGAATTGCCGGTCGACTGGGACCTGCTGCGCCACTACGGTGACCAGTTCGAAGTCGAGCACGCCCACACGCTCTCCGGACAGCCGGGCAAGGTGCGGGTGCTGGCCTGGCGCAACCGTGCCGTCACCGCCAGCTTCAATGACGCCACCCAATTCCTGCAAAGCCACCCGGGCAGCAATCCGCAGGCCTTCTTTCAGGTGCGAAATGGCGAAAAGATCAAGTACGGCCTGGGCCTGAACCTGGAGCAGGTCCTGAGCGACGATGCCGGGGTGTTCCTGCGTGCCATGAAAGCCGATGGTCACACCGAAACCTACGCTTTCACCGAGATCGACGCTTCATTGTCTGCGGGCACCTTGCTCCAGGGCCGCCTGTGGGGCCGCACAGCCGACACCGTCGGCCTGGCCTTCATGGACAACCGCCTGTCCCCTGAACGCCGCGGTTTCCTGCAAGCTGGCGGTGTTTCGTATTTCATTGGCGATGGGGCCGGCAACTTCCGCTACCGGCCAGAGCGCGGCATGGAAGTGTTCTACAACATGGGTCTGGGTCAGCACCTGTGGCTGACCGCCGACTACCAGCGCATCGCCAACCCGGCCTACAACGCGCTGCGCGGCCCGGTGAATGTGTATGCCTTGCGCCTGCACGCCGAGTTCTGAGCCAGCAGCGCCTCAGACGTCCAGACGCGCACCGTCCACAAACACCGCCAGCTGCCCGGCAGGCAGTGCCACCCAGTCTTCGTCCAGCGTCAGCGGTGCCGTCACCACCACCGCGACACGGTCGGTTTGTCGGGTGTGCTCGGCAAAGTTCACACTCAGATCTTCGTCACTCAAAGTGGCCTGGTTGAACGGATGCTGGCGCAGCACATAGTGCAGGTGGGTGTTGGCATGGGCCCACAAGGCTTCACCGTTGGAGAGCAAAAAATTGAATGTGCCGTGCCGGGCAATCTGCGGCACCAGCTCGCGCAGTGTGTGCGTCAGCTCCTGCACACTGGGCACCCCCGCATGCGATTTGGCCAACTCCTGCATCAACCAGCAAAACGCCAGCTCACTGTCGGTCTGGCCCACAGGCCGGAAACTGCCATGCAGACGCGGTGCAAAGTCCACCAGATTGCCGTTGTGCGCAAACACCCAGTAGCGACCCCACAGCTCGCGCACAAAAGGGTGACAGTTTTCGAGGGACACCACGCCCTGCGTGGCCTTGCGGATGTGGGCAATGACGTTCTGGCTTTTGATCGGATAGCGCCGCACCAGCTCGGCCACCGGTGAGGTGCTGGCGCTTTGGTGGTCCACCAGATGGCGCACCCCCTTACCCTCAAAAAAAGCGATGCCCCAGCCGTCGCTGTGGTGGTCGGTCACGCCGCCGCGCTGGGCAAAGCCGCTGAAACTGAAAGTCACATCGGTCGGGGTGTTGCAGTTCATGCCGAGCAATTGGCACATGGTTCAGGTCCTCGCAGTGCTGCGCTCGGGGCGTCCCAGCTGCCATGCTGCCACCAGCGCCAGCGTGGTCAAGCCCGCCAGACAGCCAAAGGTTTCATTGAAAGCACCCAGCACCGCCTGGCTCGCCACCTCGCCCAGACGCGCACCATGTGCAGACAGACGCCACTCCAGCACGATGGCGCACAGACTCACGCCGGTGGCGCCGCCCACCATGCGCACAAAGTTGATGATGCTGGAGCCCTGGGGGATCAAGGCATGCGGTACGCCTTTCATGGAGCCCAGGTTGAGCGAAGGCAGGATGAAGCCCAGACCAATGCGTCCCACGATGATCCAGACCCAAAGCCAGGCCAAGCCCTGTGCAGGATGCACCGTGAAGTTCAGACCGAACGACAAAGCCAGCAGACACAAACCCAGCATCACCAGACGGGAGGTCGGATAGCGGTCCACCAGACGCCCCACGATGTTGATGGTCACGGCCAGCAAGATGCCCGAGGGCAGCAAGGCGGCACCAATGTAGGAAGGCGACAGGCCCAGCGCCATCTGCATGAACACCGGGTAGAGGTAGGTCGATCCAAACAGCGCTGTGCCGTAGGTGAAAGCCACCAGTGAGCCCATGGCAAAGTTGCGGTGGGCAAACACCTGCAGGTTCATCAGGGCTGGACGCCCACCACGGCGGGTCAGCATCAGCAGCCGCCGCTGCCAGAGCACGAACGACAGGGCGCCCGCCGTCGCCAAGCCCAGCAAGACCCAGGCACTCCGCCCCGCGTCTGCGCGCAGTTGCACCAGACCATTGAGCAGCATCAGGGTCGAGGCACTGGCCAAAGCCAGCCCCAGCCAGTCCAGGCCGGCAGAGTCGGCATTGGCCGCCACCCCGCCAGGTGCAGTGGTGGGCACATAGCGACGTGACAGCCACAGCGCCACCACGGCCAGTGGCACCACCATGAAAAAGATCGAACGCCAGCCAAAGGCATCGACCAGCAGGCCGCCAATGCTGGGGCCCACCGCCGGGGCCAGCACCACACCGGTGCCAAACACCCCGCTGGCACGGCCCTGCTCGCCAGTGGCAAACGCGCGCAAGATGATGATGGCCGGAATCGGCTGCACCACGCCTGCCGCCAGCCCCTCGGCCACACGGGCCAGCAGCACCAGCGCATAGTCGTTGGCCAGCCCACCGGCCAGCCCCCCCAGCAGCAAAGTCCACATGCACAGGCTGTACACCCGCCGGTAACCGTAGCGCGTGAGCAGCCACGGAGTGGTCAGCATGGACACGGTGGACGCCACCATGAAGCCCGAGGTCACCCACTGCGCCCGGCTCTGGCTCAAGTCAAAGTGGTGGCTCATGTCGGGAATCGCGACGTTGATGATGGTCGAGGACATGACCGAAGCCATGGTGCCCAGCATCACCGACAGCAAGAGCAGCCAGCGGTGGCGCTCGCCGTAGCGTGCCTTCAGGGACTGCAGGCTGTGGGGATCGTGTTCGCTCATGGCGTGCCTCGGTCAGCCTGTGCGCAAGCCTGGCAAATGCAGGCCTTGCGGCGCGCCGCTTCAGGCACTTGCGCAAGCAGGCGGGCGCTGAATTTTTCCAGCGTGCACCAGCAAGGCTCGCTCGCCTGGGTCGCAGGCTCCGCAGCCATGGCACAGCCGTTGGGAGCCCCGCACAGGGGACAGCGGCAAGGATCAACGGGCTCGGTCTGCGTCATGCGGCAAGTGTAAGCCCGCCCCACCTTCAGTCCGGTGCGCCGGCATGGAACTGCAACGCAGCCAGACTGGCATACAAGCCTGCGCGGGCCAACAGCTGGGCATGTGTGCCCTGCTCTACCAGACGGCCCCGATCCAGCACCCAGATCACATCGGCCCGCTGCACGGTGGCCAGGCGGTGCGCAATCACCAGGGTGGTGCGCCCGGCCATGGCCTGGTCAAGCGCAGCTTGCACCATTTTTTCGCTTTGGGCATCGAGTGCACTGGTCGCTTCGTCCAGCAGCAGCAAGGGCGCGTTCTTGAGCATGGCCCGGGCAATCGCGATGCGCTGGCGCTGACCACCCGACAGGCGCACACCCCGGTCGCCCAGATCGGTGTCGTAACCCTGGGGCAGCTCTTCGATGAAAGTGTCGGCATGGGCAGCGCGGGCAGCAGCCTGCACCTCCTGCATCGAGGCCTGCGGGCGACCGTAGCGGATGTTGTCCAGCACCGTGCCCGAAAAAATCACGGGCGCCTGCGGCACAAGGGCAATGCGCTCGCGCAGGTCGGCCAGGTCCATCTGCTCGATCGGCACACCATCCATCAGCAGGCGACCCGACTGCGGCGCGTGAAAGCGCATCAGCAAATCGAGCAAGGTGGTCTTGCCTGCACCGCTGGGCCCCACCACCGCGATGGTTTGACCCGCCTCCACGCATCCGCTCAACTGGTCGAGGGCCTGGCGATCGGGTCGCGAAGGGTAGTGAAAACTCACCGCCTCCAGCGCAAGCGTGGAGCCGCCTGTGGGCCAGGCTGCGACCACCGGCTGCTCGGGCGACGTCAGCACTGGCCGGCTGTGCAGCAGCTCCATGAGGCGCTCGGTGGCACCCGCCGCCCGCAGCATGTCGCCATAGACCTCGCCGAGCACGGCAAAGGCACTGGCCAGCATGATCACGTAGACCACGGTCTGCCCCAGCTCACCCGCAGTCGATGTGCCCGCCCGCACCGACAACGTGCCCATGTACAGGCCCCAGAGCAGCACCGCGCTCGACGCCATGATGATGAACGCCACCAGAAAGGCCCGGGCACGGATGCGGCGCAGTGCCGTCATCAGGGCCTGCGTGGTCGAGTCGATGAAGCGCCGGGCTTCACGGGCTTCGGCGGTGTAGCTTTGCACCACCGGGATCGCATTGAGCACTTCGCTGGCCAGCGCACTGGCATCGGCCACCCGGTCCTGGCTGGCGCGCGACAGCCGCCGCACGCGCCGCCCCAGAAACACGCTGGGCAAGACCACCAGCACCAGCACGGCCATGACCTGCAGCATCAGCATCGGGTTGGTCCAGACCAGCATCACCACCGCCCCCAGACCCATCACCAGGTTGCGCAGACCCATGGACAAGGACGAGCCCACCACCGTCTGCACCAGCGTGGTGTCGTTGGTCAGGCGCGAGAGCACTTCGCCCGACTGGGTGGTTTCAAAAAACGCCGGGCTCTGGTGCAGCACATGGGCGTACACCGCGTTGCGCACATCGGTGGTGATGCGCTCGCCCAGCCAGCTGACCATGTAGTAGCGCGCTGCAGAAAACACGGCCAGCGCAGCCGCCACACCGAACAACTCGGCAAAGTGCAGGGCCAGATCTTGTGCGGATGACGAAGCGCTCAGGCCCTGGTCGATCAGCTGCTTGAGCACCCAGGGAAACGCCAGCGTGGCACCGGCTGCCAGCAACAGGAAAAGCCCAGCCAGCACCAGTGGCCAGCGGTAGGGTTTCAGAAACGGCAGCAGGCCGGACAGGGAGCGGGACGTGGCAGACATGCGCCAAGGATAGCGGCAAGGCCAAGCCCGGGCAGCGCACAGGGCAAGCCCCATGAAAAACGGCTCCCGAAGGAGCCGTGGTGCAAAGCTGCCAAAGATCAGGCGCCTGCCTTGACCTTCAGGCGCCAGGCGTGCAGCAGCGGCTCGGTGTAACCGGACGGTTGCTCCTTGCCCTTGAACACCAGATCGCAGGCGGCTTTGTAAGCGGCGCTCTTGGCGAAGTTGCCCGCCATCTTTTGGTACAGCGGGTCACCGGCGTTCTGGCCGTCGACCACCTTGGCCATGCGCTCAAACGTTTCGCGCACCTGCTTTTCGGTGACGACACCGTGGTGCAGCCAGTTGGCCATGTGCTGGCTGGAGATGCGCAGCGTGGCGCGGTCTTCCATCAGGCCCACGTTGTGGATGTCAGGCACCTTGGAGCAGCCCACGCCCTGGTCGACCCAGCGCACCACATAGCCCAGGATGCCCTGCGCGTTGTTGTCCAGCTCCTGCTGCTTTTGCTCGGGCGTCCAATTGGCTTCGGTTTTGGCCACCACGGGGAACTGCAGCAACAGGTTCAGGGTGTCCTCGCGCAGCTTTTTCGGGTCTTGCTTGGCCACGGCCTTTTCCATCTGCTTTTGCAGGGCAGGCACATCCACCTGGTGGTAGTGCATGGCGTGCAGCGTGGCACCGGTGGGGCTGGGGACCCAGGCGGTGTTGGCACCGGCCAGCGGGTGGGCGATCTTGGCCTTGAGCATGTCGGCCATCAGGTCGGGCATGGCCCACATGCCTTTGCCGATCTGGGCGCGACCACGCAGACCGCATTGCAGGCCGATGTTGACGTTGCTCTTCTCGTACGCGGCCAGCCAGGTGCTGTTCTTGATGTCGCCCTTGCGCATGACGGGACCGGCCAGCATGCAAGTGTGCATTTCGTCGCCGGTGCGGTCCAGGAAGCCGGTGTTGATGAAGGCCACGCGGCTCTTGGCGGCGGCGATACAGGCTTTCAGGTTGGCGCTGGTGCGGCGCTCTTCGTCCATGATGCCCAGCTTGACGGTCGAAGCCTTCAGGCCCAGCACCTTCTCGACACGGCCAAACAGCTCGTCGGCAAAGGCGACTTCGGCAGGGCCGTGCATCTTGGGCTTGACGATGTAGACGCTGCCGGTGCGGCTGTTGCGCAGCGGGTGGTTCTTTTTCTTCTGCAGATCGACCATGGCGATCGTCGTGGTGACCATGGCGTCCATGATGCCTTCGGGGATCTCGCGGGTGGCACCAGCCTTGTCAGTCCAGGTGATGGCCGGGTTGGTCATCAGGTGGCCCACGTTGCGCACAAACAGCAGCGAGCGGCCATGCAGCACCACCTCGCCTTTACCGGCAGGCTTGGTGTAGTGGCGGTCGCCGTTCATGGTGCGGGTGAAGGTCTTGCCACCCTTGCTCATGGTCTCGCTCAGGGTGCCATCCAGAATGCCCAGCCAGTTGCGGTAGGCCAGCACCTTGTCTTCGGCGTCCACGGCGGCCACCGAGTCTTCGAGGTCGAGGATGGTGGACAGCGCCGATTCGGCGATCAGGTCGCTCA
>Ga0213922_1000953_pt1 | contig 11740 bp, 13 predicted proteins | sample McNCre2917MG_FD_165060 | JGI IMG/M metagenome (GOLD analysis project Ga0213922, IMG submission 165060) | Freshwater microbial communities from McNutts Creek, Athens, Georgia, United States - 29-17 MG | ecosystem: Environmental > Aquatic > Freshwater > Creek | place: USA: Georgia | collected... | reverse complement strand
AGCTCAAGGGCAATTATCGCCCTATCCCGTGATCTCAAATGCACTGGCCCTAAAAAGAAAGAGTTTTGCTATGAGTGCTAAAATCTATCTTGATATCGCCATGACTATATCAGAGCAAAGCCCATGCACTAGGGCGCGTGTAGGTGCTGTCGTTTTTAGAGAAGATAGAAAAACGATGTTAAGCACTGGCTACAATGGTCAAGCGCGTAAAAGTGATAAAATTCTTTGTGGTGGTCTATGCTGCGATAGGGATAGGCTACAAATTCAAAGCGGTGATCGCATTGAGGTCGGATGTATCCATGCTGAGATGAATGCGATATCAAATGCAGTTTTCGAGGGTATTGCCCTAGCTGGTGCTTCTATTGTGGTAACTGCGCCCCCATGCTTGATATGTGCTAAATTGATCGTTCAAAGCGGCATAAAGAGAATTTACTATAGGGGCGGTGATAGATGGGTATCCACTGGAGAGGAATTTTTAAAGGGCGCTGGCGTTGACTTGATCAAGATCGATTAGTCTAGTCTTGCTCTTAAACTCATTTGAGAAGTCAGCCCCTCTATATCGCATGGCGCTAAGATTGATGCCAGATGTAAGAAATATTATTTTTTTATTTAGACTTGTGATCTCTTGCAGCACTTGACCTTGCACATCCCTAGGCAGTGGATTGAATGCAGTTATTACTATCACATCATATCTAGACCACCGATCTTTTAAGCCTGTTGATATTTTGCCAGCCCTTGAATCGAGCCAGTGTTTCATCTCTCTATTGACGACATCATCATATTTTTCAATGATTACGGTTTTATCTGTGGTAAAATGGATTGCCTTATGAATCCACCAGCCGAGCGTGTCGTTTTGAGTATTTTCTTTGATTGCTAAGAAATGGGGTATATTTTGATCTTTTTTAGCATTGCCTATGTCTTGATATAGCTGAGATAGAAAACTCTTGTTATAGCGCAAATTATCGCTATCTAGTGAAACATAATAGTCTGGCACATCCCCCATCATCCTAAGTTTTTTATTTTTGCGCCCATTTTCTGAGATCACTTTATTACCTTGATCATCTCTCTTAAAATGCTCGCCAGTAGCAAACACTTTCTCGTATCCATCCTCAGCTGGCAGATATACACCAGACCACTTAAAGCCCTTATCAATTTTAGTGAGCATACTCTCACGCACGCACGCACGCATATCTACTACACAAGAATTACTACTATATTCTAAATAGTCTTCTAAATAGTATTCTATATTATGCTCATTTTTGATACTAGGGGTCATATCATTTTTGATACTAGGGGTCATATCATTTTTGATACTAGGGGTCATATCATTTTTGATACTAGGGGTCATATCATTTTTGATACTAGGGGCATCAATATTAGCATCTTTTTTAGTAGCAATTTTCGCCTTGATTGATTTGCCAGTACCCATATCAAATTGACTTATCTGGGGCATAAAAATAAATGTTGACAAATTGCCTTGGCCTTTATCGACTTGCATTTGAATCATGCCAGAGTCAATCAGCCCTTTAATCGCCCTAGAGACCGCTTGTCTATCCATATCGATTTGATCTCCTATATATGAGTAGCTGCTTTGAATCCTGGTATTGACGCTATCGCTTGACTCATATATCTCTATAAGTCTGATAAGCACGGTCTTTTCAGTAGGTTTTAGCGCTGATCGATTGATATTAAATAGGGCAAATAGCCCCACATTTTTAAAAAGTTTCATAGTGTCTCACTTTCTTTTTTCTTTATTTATAAAAAATAAATTTGAAAATTACAAATAAATTATTAGTATAAGAGCACACATCATGCATAGGAGATAAAATATGCAAAACAAAAAATCACTAGCCCTCAGAGAAAAGCTTGGGCTTTCATTCGGTGAAATCGCTCAAAAACTCAATATTACCCCTCAACGCCTAACTGGCAGACTCAAAGATGAATCAGGCATCAGCTTAAAGCTAGCTCTTGAGATGGAGACTCAGCTGGGCGTATCACATCAATTTTTCTTATATCCATACCCAACTTGCGCACAATTTTTAGGAGATAAAAAATGAGTAGTCAACGAGATTTTAATTGCGGTCTTTTCCCAGTAGTATCAGATGCGCCCATTTTTGATGATAGCGATCTTGATCATGATGGTATTTGTTACGGCGCGCCATTTAAGGCGCCAGACATCTATAATTATGCTCCACTTGAAGCGATGATTTTAGATTCTATTGATAATATCTTCGGAGCACTGACTTTTCTAGCACTCATCGCCCTATCAATCGCAACGCTGGTGATGCTATGATTGATCTTAGAAAAGATATAACTGAGGCATGGGGCGCATCTTTAGATGGCGTGCTACAAGGGCATCTGGCTAAAGAAGCGAATGCAATACGATATATGGCTATGCTAAGAGAAGAAGTGCAAATTATCACCGATCTTTTATGCACCACAATGCCAAATTTAGCAGCTACCATCATCCCTATACTAAAAGACGCTACTGATGTTTTTTTATATGAGCCAAATCGTCTTATCTATACAACGATTTTAAGACTCAAGAAAAAAAATATTGTTCCTACAGTCAGTGAGATGGATAGAGAGTATCGTAATGAGGTCTATGAGATGATCAAAAAGCTAGGCTTTAAAAATGTTGATCTACTCAAGCCCGATGATATGCTGGAATACATAATGAGACTCACTTTAGAGCACGCCAGATATGATCTACCTTTAATCGAGATTGCTGTTATAGCGCACATGAAATCAATTTTAAATTTCAAAATCGCCTTATTAAGAACGAAAAGAGACAAGTTGACTTTAGAGGGCGGCTGGGAAGATGGGCAGAGTGTGCAGTATATTGAATCCGAGATAGTAAGACTTAAAGATATGCTTCCTAGTGATAGCGATTCAAATGCATCTCTCACAAATCAAGTGCGCAACAATTTGACGAGTCGCCCTCCAGTGATGCGCACGATGCTAAAAGAGCACGATGATCTTTTAGGTGGTGGCTTTAAACAAGGATGTTTCTATATCTATGCTGGTCGCCCTGGTATGGGCAAGACAGCAGTAGCGCTCAAGCTTCTATCTACGCCAGACGCTATCCATGCTAAAAACATCTTCTTTTCTCTAGAGATGCCAAATATTCAGCTCGTTCAGAGACTAGCCTGCTCTTTAAGCGGGGTATCCAACTCGAATCTAAATAGGCTTGCGCAAGAGTGGGATATGAGAGACTTAGAAAAATTTGATAGCGCCTTGCGCATGATTGAAGATGCTGATCACATTCAGCTTATTGATAAGTCACCTATGACGCTAGAGAAGATTTATGCTGCTTGCGAACATCATAAGGCTAGCTCAAATCGTCCTATAGGGCTGGTGATTGTTGACTATATCCAGCTGGTGAGAGAGCCATCTAAGGCACAGTTTAGAGAGCAAGAGGTGGCTGAGATATCCAGGGGCCTTAAAGCGCTGGCAAAGCAATTTAATTGCGCTGTAATCGGTCTTGCCCAACTTAATCGAGAAGTCGAGAATAGAGCAAATAAGCGCCCCAGCGCTAGCGATCTGCGTGAGTCTGGATCACTTGAGCAGGATGCTGATGTGATCACAATGCTTTATAGAGACGGTAAATACAACGATAGCTCGGACAAAGACAAGATTGAGATGATTGTTGTGAAAAATCGACATGGGCAAGACGGCACGACTCACCACAGATTTATCGGTGAGACTTATAGTGTTTTAGATTGAATTGATTCTATTTTAAAAAAAATATTTTAATTTTAAAAAAAATATTTGACATATAAAACAAAAAGCAGTAAATTGAATTTACCGATTGACGGTAGCAAAAAAATAAAATCCAAAAACGCAAGGATAAAAAATGTTTACATCCAAACAACAAGAACAAATCGCCGAGTCAGTAGACAACATCATCGCAAATAGCCGTAGAGACTTCTCAAGCTATATCACTTTTCAAGTAACTTGCTCATCAGTCGAGCTCTTTGCAAAAGTCAATGGCGTTGAATATACCAGATCAATCAACTTCAGCACCAGAGACGGCGAGACATATCAATACAGCATTACCACAGCAGAGGGCTTGTCTTACGACTGGGGCACAAGCTGCGATGTGTATGATGTAGTCAACATGATCGGATTTGATCAAGAGATTATCGATGGCTTTGAAGCTGATGTACTAGGTCTTTAAACAACATAACTCACAACTCACAACTCAAAAACGCAAGGACATAAAAAATGAGTTTACAAAAATTACAAGCAGCAATGGATGAAATCAATCTCCTCAGCGCAAACATGGAACAGATCATCAAGCTAGCAGAGTATCTCAAAAGCGATGGCTGGTCAGCTCAACAACTCGTAAAAGCATACCTCGCTTATGGCGTAAAATTCGGCTGGTCTATGGCAGAGCTACCCGAAAATTTACATATTCTCAAGGGTAAAGTCGCATTTCAAACACACGCTCTTTTCGGTCTAGTGCTATCATCTGGCAAAGTGAGAAGCTTCAAGACTCTATCAAGCACAGATAAAGAATGTGTGATTGAGTGCCAGCGTGCAGATCAAAAAGCTGATGTAAAGCATACAATTCGCTTCACCATCGAGATGGCTCAAAAAATGGGGCTAGCAAATAATCAGGTCTGGCAAAAAATGCCTCAACAAATGCTTTTCGCTAGATGCCGTTCTATGGCTGTAAGAGAGGTCTTTGCTGACATTATTTCTGGCTATGATGCAGTCGAGCTAGCCGATTCCATGGATTTGTCAGAGCATGAGCGCAATGAGATCATCGATAGCCAGCTTGAGTCTAGCGTGTCAAGTGATAGACCAAAAGCCACTATCAAGGCAAAAGCCACCCCAGCGCCTCAAGTGATTCAAGCACAGCCTATCGAGATCAAGCCAGTACAAGCACAAGCACAAGTACAACAAGCACCAGCGCCAAAGCCTATCGAGATGCAGCCATGGGCAAATGTCGAGATCATTGACGATCTATCTCATGCTGAGAGCAAAGCTTTAAGCACTGCATTGCTAGATGAATTTGATCATATCAACAGGCTCAAGGCTGGTGAAGTGCATCAATTCTTCATGGGAGATAGCACAAATATGCCACTTGATAGAAATATTGAGTTTACCACAGAGGCACAAAGAGGCATCATCAAGTCTTATGCTACAAATTGCAAGATTGATTCAAGCGGTGGCGTGATGTGTCGTGTGCAACTGGTCTAGATAAGACATACCCCACCAGCGCAAGCCGGCTCGGCTTGTGGATTCTCAACATATCCACCAAGTGAAAAATTAACTCGATCCCAATCTGCATTAAGCAGCTCTTTATAAAATTCATTGTCTGGATCGACTGCCTCGTATGGGGCATTTTTATATACTGTATCACCATAGTCAGATAAAAGACTGATGCCCCTAACGGATTTTCTCAATCCCCAGATTGTATCTTTTACGGCATCCCACTCGTTATCTTTTACCGTGCAAGTATTTGAAACATTGTGAGTCAAGCCTTTTTGTGAGTCAATCGGATTATTGCCCCCCATTACCCAGTAATCTTGAAAAAACTTGACCTTATTTAAAAAGCTTACCGCGTCAATATCTGATCTCAAAATCGCACCTTCTGGCGCCTCACAAGCAAAAGCCACGATGCCCACTTGGCTATCGCTATCATCACAGACTTGAGGTAGCTTGCTTAAAATCTCGTTCCAAATAGGATTTATTTTGTTGATTCTCATACGGCGAATATAGTGCCTTGCATGATATGGATGTATGCCAGCACAACAGCCCGCGACTGTGCTAGAGTTACCACTAGGCTTTATAGTAGTACATCTCAAAGCTTTATTGATGCCTATCTTTTGGGCTGTCAATTCATTCTCTTGTCTGATCAAAGATGCAGCCAGCTGTAAGAAATTTTTATGCTCGACTACTTTAGGATCATGCATTATCCCCGTCATGCTCACGCCTATGAGTGCATCCCTCTCGATGATGCGCTTTGAGACATCCCCTAAATATCCGGTCTGGGTATAGCTAGCCTGTAGCGTACCTAGAAAAGCGGCCGCTTGACACGCCCCCAAAAAGTTAAATCTTTTTTGTTTTAGGTCAGCATCTTCATCATCATCGATAGCCCTATCATACATCGCCTTGCTAGTGGCATCGCCTAGATTTGATACAACAATCTCATTTAAATTGCATACCGCCCAGCCACTAGACCAAGAGCCGTCATCTTCTTGTATTTGTGGATATAATCCAATTTCACCGCATGGATTTGTAGCGTATTCTGTCGATCCAGCAAAGAAAAATCCAGGTTCCCCATATTGTCGAGCAGTGTCAACAATTTTATCAAAGACATCTTTTTTTTCTGTGAGGTCGGATGTGATGATCTGCGCGCTGATATTTGCATAGGCACGCTGGGGATTATCGCGCCACCAGTCACCAGTCTTAGCGCTCATCATCTCGTCATCATCTGGAGAGAAGAGAGCAATAGTAGCGGCGCGTCTTGAGGATAAAAGCGCAGCATGGGATATGTGCATAAACATATCAAAGCAGTGGATAGGTCTTAATTGACTGATGCCCCCATTGACTGCTTGATCTAAAATTGACTTAACTCTTTCAATAGCCGCCTTTAGCACTTGAGGCCCTGGGGCTACCCCACCGATAGAGATGGGCGAGCCCTCTGGTCGCACTTGGTCGTAATGAAAATTGATCTCATAGCGCCCCTCTGTGTCGTCTGATGGCAAGTAGCTTTTAATGAGATCAAAGACGGCATCAGCCCAGCCCTCGATAGAGTCTTGCACGACATGAATCTTAAACATTCGTTCATCTCTTTGCGCCTTTGTGATCAACTTGGGTAATCTCAAAACATGATGTCTTTGAATAGAAAAACCCACTCCACAGCCAGACATCAAAAGCCAAAAACCCTCAGCGAAAAAGCGCACTCTATCGCAATATGAAGCAGTACAATTGTATAAACGCATATTGTTTCTCTTGATAGCATCGCCTCCGAATTGCGTTGATCTTTGAGATGGGAATACAATTTGAGGATATACAAAATCCTTGAATACCTGTTCAATTCTTTGCTCAAGCGCTGGGAATTTTTCGACATGCATCGCCTTGACTCGATCCATTGCATCGATATAGCTTTCTCTTGTGCCATCAGCCTTAAGCTTTGCGTACTGTGTAGCAAAAGCTACTTTACCTAAAATTTTATTTTGTGCCATGTGTCATCCTAGAAAATATGGGGATGATCATTAAACAAATTTAGATTTTACGATTCAAATTTTTTATCTTTTAGATGCTCAATATTTGTCTCGATGCGCTCTAGTGTCACGCAGATTTTATTGATATCTCTTTGTATAGTGTGCAATTCATGCTCAGTCTTGTCATGCTTTTTAGATAAAGTCATTTGTTGTTCTTCTAGTATGGCGATACGCCTATCATACGCTGATAAAAATTTGACCGCTGGATAAAGAGCAGTGATCACAGCCGTGAGAGCTGAGATTGAAATCATGTCACTATTCATGATTGCCACCTTGCCTTTATGCCCCTGATATCGTAATGAACAAAACCTTGAGACGGGTAAAATCCTAGCCCGCCGATTTTGATTTTGCCCGTGTTCATGAGCTTGTCAATGCGATTGTATACCTCTTCGGTAGGCACGCCAGCGATCTTGATATCTGCTGCCTTTGCTTCCATGTGCTGGCTTTTTTTAGCACCGCCCACGGCCTCATTTCTAGCAGGGGATCGATAGCCAGATATGATCGTCACAGGCTTTTGAAAATGATCGCGGATGATCTGTAAGTTTTGAAGTAGCTCGACGGCATGAGCGATCAATTCTGGCGGGATTTTGTCGCTAAATTCGAGCTCAGAGAGTTTAAAATTTTTTGTTACTTGCATCTTATTTCCATGCCTTTATGAGTATATGGCTTTGAAACGGGGTATTACCAATATCACCACTAAAATTGATTGAGACAGCTGTACCACTATTTTTAGATGCCCTTACTTTTATCTGCTGGCTAGATGATGTCGCATCGATATAGGCAATGCAATTCTCTTGTGCGAGCGATGCGCTTGAGTCTGTTGTAATATTTACCGTTCCAGTAGACGAAATTTGACTGTTGGCATTATCTGATATATAAAAATTTATAGCCTCGCCAGCTGATGGGGATGAGTCATAAACTTTTAATCTAGCATTAATGCAATACTTCCAGCCAGCCTCAAGAGTAATCACTGAGCTTGCTATTGATATTACTGGATATCCGATGGATGATGCTATTTGTGAAAGCGATGCGCTATTAAAAATCGATAAATTCGCGACGGTCGTGCCTACACTCTGAGTAGCTGTGCCAGCTGGTATCGCAGATATTGATAAGAGTAATTTTTTTTCTGTGCCAAAATAACTCATTGTATCCTCCAAAAAGCGCGCCAAGATTTATTCAGTGTAATGGGATTTGTACCAGTGCCATCACTTGTCACACCTAAAGATACGCCTCTAGTATTTGCCCCGCAGTAAGATTCGTCTGTCATGGTAGTCACTGATGTGATTGTGTTCATTCTAAATGTACCACCAAGAAAGGCAAATCCATTAAAATTTAGGTAAGAGAGCCGTCCGGATGTTGTACCCGTTACCTGATAGTATTGTCTAGCATCAATGAAATAGACTTGTGTGGCAAGAATGGCTGTCGCCGTGTGCGTGGTAATATCGTCACTCAAAATGCTAGATGCATCTAAATCTATTTGTATAGCTCTAGTGCCTAAAACCTGTGAGGGATCATAGCTCATAATGGTATCCTCCATATCTCAAGGCGTGAATTGCTGGACAAAGCAGCCGATCCAGTGATCTCAAAAGTGGATGCGGCATCACTTAGAATCGACTCCATTTTTTGATCTAGTGGCGTCGATGTTGATGTGGTAGATATGGGATAAGATGTGCCGGTCACGCCGTCGATGATAGTTGCGTATGTGGCTGATGCGACACTTGTACTAGGCGAGACCATCAAAAAATATTCATACCCAGCATCAAGGGCAATTTGAGTGCCACTGATCATCGGGGTAAAATCCCCATTGATAAAAGAGAAAGTGACCACTCCAGCGCCAGCAGATGAAAAAGAGCATATTGCCAGCGCTGGGCTGACATATCGAGAGATATTATAGCTCATTATTCAATTCTCCAGCCTGCGCTAGTGGCAGTCATAGATACAGATCCATTTTGATTTGTAAGCGCAAAAGTCAAAGCTCCGTCAATAGTCTCAGTGCTATTTGCATCAATGGTAATTGTACCAGTCCCCAAAGATTTAATGACAATTTCAAGCCCATCACAAGAAGCAATAGCAGGTAAATTAATGGTGACTGCTGAGGCGCCTTGAGAGATGTAAAATTTTGATTTTACGACTGTTGATACTGGGGCTACGATTGTATATGGGAAGCTTGAGACGGTTGTATATGGCGCTCTTGATCCTCCGCTTATTGTGGATGGCACCCACTTTGAGCCATCCCACGCGAGAGCTTGCCCACTAGATGGGGCGCTTGTGGTGGTATCAACATCACTAAGAGCATCGATAGAAAAACCGGCTAGAGATACGGTACTATCGATTTTATTTGATGCATCGATGTAGCTGTATGAGATGCCTGTATGTGTACCAGATGTCAATAAGGACGCCGCTTGATCTTGTGCTTGCTCATCTGTGTACTGAGTGATTGTGCTTGCGATTGTGCCACTAGATAGAGAGATGCCAGTGCCAGCAGTGTAATAGGATTTTACGCTAGACACGCTAGGCGCTTGATCTGTTTGAGCGCCAGCCATTGAATTGACAACGCTAGCACTTTTTGCGAGGGCGTCTGTATATTGTGTGATTGTGCTTGCGATTGTGCCTGTGGTGATTGTGATACCAGTACCGGCACTAAACGCCCCACGAGCTAGAGTATTGCTAAAATATTTATTTGTAGCGCCCTCCGTAAGATTGTCAGTGGTCTTTGTGGCAAGTCGATCATCGAAGCGAGTAGTAGTGTAATATAAATTTGTACCCTCTGAGATGTCGGTGGTAAGCAAGCTAACAACGCCCGTTTGACCATTTACAGATGATACGCCAGAGCTACCGATGGCAAATTGCACCCATGCGCTACCATCATAAATCCAAGATGTACTGTCATCTGTTTGAATCGCTACATCGCCCTCTTGCGCTGACAAAGCAAGACGCTCAGTGGCATCTGCAACAACATGAACATCAGTAATCGCTAGAGGTGGCAAATGATTTGTAGGCACGAGACCATTAGCGTCAAGCTCGCATAGGCCATCATTTTGCCCTTTTTGAGCGCTGATTCTAGCGTCTGCGTCTGCGTCTGTGTATTGAGTGATTGTGCTTGCGATCACTCCACTAGATAGAGATATACCAGTGCCAGCACTAAACGCCCCACGGGCTAGAGTATTGCTAAAATATTTATTGCTTGACCCCTCTGTAAGATCATCAGTATCAAAAGATGCTAGAGATACGGTTGAATCGATTTTATTTGAGCCATCGACATAGCTGTATGATATGCCCGTATGAGTGCCAGATGTGAAGAGGCTTGCGCTTGCGTCTTGCGCTTGTTCATCTGTGTATGCGCTGGGGATTGTGGGCTTATCCCTTAATTCGGAGTATGATCCCGTAAATGTGGTAGTTGCCCCAGTAAGCAAATTGTACACATACTTAGCATTGCTTGTGTATTGAGAGACCGTATTATCTGCAAAGCCAGTGCGACCGACAAAAGCAAGACCCACTAAATTCGCTTGACTTGCATTGATGCCACTACAATCGGATAAAAGGCACTGTGTAGGGGTAGCAAGACTTGATGATATAGCCACGCCACCAAAAGAACAGCGCACAAAATAAATTGTAGCCGTCACGCTGGATGCGATTGTGATAGCCCCAGCAAATTCACAATCCTCAAAAGTAATGAAATTCGCAACGCCATTTGTGATTGTGGTAGTGCCTAGAAAAGTCACGCTCTTAAATAAGTGACGACCTTGAGTGCCATTAATCAAAGTATTGCCCTCAATTTGTAAGCTTCTTACTCTGACTCTTGTACAAGATGCCCCCGATATAGTTAGCCCTCTCCCCCCACTTAATTCGCATATAGTATTGATGCCGGTAGGAGGTGGCAAAATAGCAAAATTTGATTTTGTGAGTGATAAAGTTGATCCACCATAAGACCCGCTTGATACAAAAATCACATCACCTTCACCGAATGCAGCATCATCATGAATGCTTTGAATATCATTGATTCCGTCATTTACATAGTATGAATTGCTGTAAAGACGATTTGCTTGAAGTGAATCGATATCGCTCTCTGCTGTATCGACTCTGCCATCTAGTGTATCTAGATCAGATTGCAAAGCTTTAGCATCTAGATCGGATTGTAAAGTAGATGTGAAATACTGACGATTAGCATTTGATCCCGCGTCGATGTTATCGGTAGTTAAAACAACAACGCCGGTCTGACCATTCACAGAGTCAACAGCACCACCACCACCGCCGCCACCACTTACAGGAGGTTTAATAATAATTGCCATGATTACACAGTCTTTCTATCAAAGGCGCAAATAAATTGCACATTGTCACCGGTAGCGCCCTTTTTATAGGCGATATTGACGATAGCACCAGACTTGAGGCCAGCGCATTGAAGATCGATAGCGCCACCAGCTAAGACAAAAATCTCATTTGCAGTGCTATCGCCAGCGCCGTCTCTTGCTCTCAGCTTTAGATATGCTGTGCTTGATCCTGGA
>Ga0213922_1000940_pt1 | contig 11842 bp, 12 predicted proteins | sample McNCre2917MG_FD_165060 | JGI IMG/M metagenome (GOLD analysis project Ga0213922, IMG submission 165060) | Freshwater microbial communities from McNutts Creek, Athens, Georgia, United States - 29-17 MG | ecosystem: Environmental > Aquatic > Freshwater > Creek | place: USA: Georgia | collected... | reverse complement strand
TCTTTGCAGATATAGCAAGAGCAATGCCACACAAGCAGTTTTTAGGCGTTATAGGGTCATATGATGAGCAAATAACACCAAGCCTGCCAAATGTGAGATATGTGCCGAATACGCCTGATATACACTCGATATATGGCAAAACAAGAATATTGTTAATGCCATCAGAGTATGAATCATGGGGCAGAACGGCAACTGAGGCGATGGCATCGGGTATTCCTGTGATTTGCACACCAACTCCAGGACTACAAGAAAATTGCGGAAAGGCGGCAATCTACATAAAAGACCGAAATGATATTAAAGCGTGGGTTAAAGCTATTGGTGAATTGGATGATAAAGCCAAGTACACTGAAGCCTACAAAAAAAGTAAAAAAAGAAGCAGAGAACACGACCCAAGAAAAGCACTTGATGCCTTTGCCGGTTGGTTCCAAGAAAAAGTATACTCATGGCGATATACATAGACTCAGTAGTAACAGTAGCGGATACGGCAGTGGAGCCGGTCAGCCGTACCGATGCAAAGAATTGGATGCGGATTGACTATACTACGGACGATTCGCAGATTGATATGTTGATAACGGCAGCAAGGGAACATCTTGAGAAGCTTACGGGTAGATCACTTGCCAATAAGCAACTGACTGCTTATGTGACTACTACAGGTTATGAGCCATTCGTTTGGGCGGTTGATTTGCCTTATTCTCCTCTTGTCTGCGTTGATTTGGTTTACATCAAGGAAGGAATCAATGACTTTGAACTGCTAACCAAAAACGAGGATTATGAGATTATCGGGGGTAAATTGTGGCTATATCTGCCTGGTACTTACAAGATTACCTATACCGCAGGATATGGAAGCCTTCCACAAGATTTGAGAAATGATATGCTCACTTTGGTGGCTTGGATGTATGAGAACAGAGGCAAGAAGATGAATAACGACCCGAAAAGCGTTATTTCGCAGTTCCCGAATTGGGATGGATTGCACTATCACCAGTATAAGCAAGTTGTGATTTAATGGCCAAGGGATTTAACATATCACTTGATAATCGGAAGATAAATAAGGTTCTGAATGAATTGAAGGACACTGTTGATGATAAGACATTTATGATAGATGCCGAAATCGCAGCACAAGGTGAACAAATGGCAAGAAATGCCAAAAATATTGTTCCTGTTGATTCTGGTTTCTTAAAAGGTAAAATAAGCCTTAAAAAGAACACTTTCCTTAATTATGAATTAGTGGCACAATCTAATTACGCTGCTTATGTTGAATTTGGTACAGGGTCATATGCAGCATCTTATGTTCCAAGTTTAGATGAAGAATGGCAGACACTTGCAAAGCAATTTTACAAAAATGGAGCAGGAAGACTTCCTGCAAGACCATACATGGCTCCTTCAATTGCTTTATATACTCCTGAACTTGTAAAACAAATTAAAGACATCCTAAATGATTGATTGCGCAAATAGCGTCAGGACATTATATATATCCGCATTGAACGGGAATCTTTCGTACAATAGCGTAAATGTTCCTGTTTATGGTCAATCTCCTTTCAATACGCCTCCGAAGAATTATGTGATTATTTCGGACATTTCGGAAACTGCAAATAATACAAATCACAACTTTCAGAATCAGGTAAATGTCACCATTGACATATTCAGCGAGCAATATCGGACTAACGATTTATCAATAGTGGATAATATAGCATCACAGATATTGAACCTACTCATACCTGATACAAACATAAACGGAATAAGTGATGCAAGTTTTGTGGTCTACCCAATGAGTAGAACCGCATCAAGATACTTACCTTTGCAGAGTGGCGATAACTTTATCGCTCGGAAAATAATAACTATCAGTAATTTAGTAAATCAAAAATAGATAAAATGGGACAAATTCAAGGTAGCCTCCAAAACATTGAGATTGATCCTGCCGGTGGCAGTTCATACCTCAACCTCGTTTGTTTGAGGACATCATCAGTAAACACCACATTGGACACAACCACCGAGCAAACAAACTGCGGTGTTTTGACTTCAGTGGGTGAGCCTTCTATGACCGTAGATTTCGATGCAATTTGTGAAGTCGCTCCAAGCGTTTCTCAGATTTCATATGAAGACTTGCTTTCAGCTGCGGTTAACAAGACCAAGATTTCAGTAAGGGTTCAGAATCCTGTCGTTACAGGTTCATCTGCTGGTGCTACTTATTATCATCAGTTCAGCGGTTATGTAAGCGATTTGACACTGAATCAAAGCACAACTGAATTCATCAACTTCTCAGGAACTATCTCATCTACTGGCACTCTTGACATCACTGCTTAATTATGAACTACTGCACTTTAACTATTGATTCGAAAAAGATTGGACTAAAATTTGGAATGGCATCCTTCAGATATCTATCTGAGGGTAAACTGGTAGAAGGAAAGAGTTTCAACGGAAATGAGATTAACGAAATCGGGATTTCTCATATTCTTTACAGCGGATATTATAATAACTGCCTTGTAAAGGATGTAGAACCTGAATTGACCTTTGAGGATTTTGTTAACTACGTTGAGAACTCTTTGATTCGCAATAATGATGAGATTATGAACGCCATGAAGGTATGGAGTGAAAACGATTTCATCAAACAAGCGCAACCGACTACCGAAACGCCAAAAAAAAAGACTTCACCTGGGAAGACATCGAAGCGTTTTGCTTCGGTGAAATGATGCTCAGACCTCGTGAGTTCTATGAGACATCTCCGAGACATCTCAGTCTGATGATGCGTGGTTATGAGGAAAAGAAGGTTGATGGTTACCGTCAGACAAGGCTTTTGATGTTTACTATGGTACGGTTACTTGGAGATCCGAAAACGGCTCCTAAATCGCCGGAAGGATTATGGCAATTGCCAGGCGATGAGGTTAATAATGGGATGTCAGATGATGAGTTGCGGGATATTTTTAAACGTTTGGCAAAATGAATGAAGGGTTAGTTTTTAAGATAGGTGCGGACATCGGAGACCTTGAGAAAGGTATCAGTGAGTCACAAAAACAACTTCAGCAGTTTGGTCAAACTATTAAGGCATCCACTTCTGAACCATTAAAAACCGCAACAAGTAATTTAAATACATTCGATAAGGCGGTAGTAAAAACTGCCACTGATGTAAGCAGCATAAAGGCTCCGGTTGCCAATGGTGCAAATGCTTTGACTTCATTAAGTCAAGTTACTCGTGATCTTCCTTTTGGATTTATAGCAATTCAAAATAACCTACCGCAAGTTGTTGATTCCTTTGGGGCATTGGCAAAACAAGCCGGAGGAACAGGCCCAGCATTGAAATCACTTGCTGCATCTCTTGCCGGCCCTGCTGGTGTATCATTCGCATTTGGTGCGGTAATTGCAGGGGTTACGGCTTTGATTCAGAAGTATGGTTCACTTGGTGAAGCGTTCAATGTCATTTTAGGCATCACAAAAGAAGCTACTGAAGGGCAGAAAGCATTTAACAAGTCGTTATTCGAAGCAGCAGGAAATGCCGCTGCTGAGGAGGCTAAAATCAATATCCTTACAAAGACACTAACAAATAACAAAAAGCCACAGGAAGATAGGATTGCAGCATATGGAGAACTCAAGAAGATTGCTCCTGATGTAGTTTCCGGCATTAAGGATGAGAATGCCTTAACTGCTGAAAGTAATTTGTTAATTCAAGCAAATGCTGCTGCAAGGAAGGAAAGTGTAAGATTAAAGATTCAAGAAGCAGGAATATCAGCTGCACTTGTAACCAATGAAACAAAACTTGCAGAATTAAGGCAGAAGCTTACTAAAGCTGATCAAGATTATGTGAAAGCATCCGCTGAACTAAGCAAAGCGAATCAACAGCAAGTTATCACTGGTTTTGCCTCACAAAATCAGCAGCAAAGGGCATTAACTGATTTTAATAATAGTGTAAATGCGGTTAAGGAATTAAGGAATCAGATTAACATAATTACAAAAGAACAAGATAATTATCTTGGTCAACTTGATCCTATTGCAGTAGGAATAGCCAAAATAAACGAGGCAACAAGAAAACGTGTTGATGAATTAAAAAAACAAGGCAAAGCAGAGGCTGAATCCTTAAAAATAGCAAAGCAAGAGGCAAAGGATTATAGATACGAACTGGAAACTATCAGAGACATCAGATTGTCTCCTGAGCAATTAAATGTTCAGTCAAACATTGACAAACTGCAAGAACTTGCAAATGTTGTTCTGAATGTCACAGAAAAGGAAAAAAAGAGAGCCGAAGCATTAAAGCAGTTGCAAGCAATTGACCCAAAGTTATTTCAAGGACTTACTACGCAGAAAGGCTCATACGAAGCCTTGAAGGCTGCGATTGATGTGCTGAATGAAGGATATCTGATTGAACTTGACTATTACAATAGGATTTCAAAGTCTCAACCAATTACGGATAAGTTTGCAGAGGCAAATGGAGGTTTAATACGATTCAATCAGAATTTGTATAACAATTTACAAGTATATGATAAGGTTACAAAGCAATTAAAACCTTTAAATGTACCAATAGAAATTAAAAAAGAAGGACCAATACCAACGCCTGCTGCTCCTATTGTTCCTCCTGCTTTACCATTAGGTATAGAAGATGAGATTAAAAGAATTGACCAATTACAAAAAAATGCGGCTCTTTCTTTGGCTGAAGTAAAGAAACAAGCCAACCTAACCGCTGCTTACAATCTGATTAATGATACGTTTTTCAGTCCTTTGCAGGATTTATTCAGCAATTTCCTTTCTACTGGTAAATTGGCTATTGATGAATTTGGTAAATCAATCCTTAAAGCCATTCAGCAGATTGTAGCGAAAATCATCGCAACTGGTATTATTGCCTTATTGATTACCTTGTTTACAGGTGGATTTAGTGCTGGAGCAGGAGGTTTTGCAGGTGGAATAAAACAAGTAGGTGAATTAGTTGCCGGAAGTCTTGGATTCGGTGGTAAAGTTGCAGCTCCACAATTCGCAGGAATCGGAGGCGGTACAATGGGCATGAGTGGTTCAGTTAACGTAGTTTTGAGAGGTTCAGATTTAGTGGGTTCAATTAATCGTACAAACGCAACAATTTCAAGAGTTGGCTAAAGCTGAGAAATATAGGATTGAGTTTAAAAGTGCAGACGGTTATGATTGCATAGTACGTTTCAATTTTGAAGGGTTCACAGGATCTTCAACTACCTTAACGGGTGGGCCTCGCCCATTTGTCCTTCGTGAGTTTAATACGGATGAAAATATCTTCAAGCCAATACGTCCTCAGATGGCTGAGATTGATATCTTGACCAATGCTACAGGGGTTACAATAGAAGATTTCTACGCTGACAACGACTCTGATATTTCGGTATCATTTACCATAGATTCCATAGCTTATTGGGTCGGATACTTACTCCAGGATGATTTTCAGGAGAATTGGAGCGACCAGAATCATATCATAACCGTAAGGGCTTCTGAAGGATTCGGATACCTTAAAACGCAGCAATTGAGTGATGGAGGTGCGGAATTGCAAGGCGTATTTACTCCATCTGCACTGATGCAGTATGCAATGACTGGCACATCACAATCATTTGTGCGCTATTATGAATTTAACAACTTGTTCCATGATAGTATGACTACAACATCATACGGATCACCTTTGGAGCAATGCTACATAAATGCAAAGACGTTCGCCACTGAAGCGAATCAGTATGAAGATTCTTACACGGTACTTGAGAAGATAAATCGATCATGGAGTCAGACTATCTTCATGTATCGAAATTATTGGTGGATTATGCGGATGGAGGAATTATACACACCTCCTACATCCAATTTAGAAGGGTTTTATTCCAATGTCGGCAGTAAGTCAGGACTTTCCAAGCGTTACGATATCCAAGTCGGGGCAAGTTCAGAAGTCAAGCCGATTGAACCTGGAATGATTAAACTGATTAAAAAGAAAACGAAGCAGGATGAGGTAGATTTTAACTTTCAGACATTTGATGAAATTCTTGATAATGAGAGTTTTATAAGGGGTACAATTTCGGCACAAGGTGTAACTTATAAGGAATATTCGCTTGATGGGTGGACTCATTATGCTGGTACTTTATCATCACCTACAACACCTGATGCTTACGATACTTTATATGTCCGTGAAATTTATGCAAGCGGATTGCAAGGTGCTTTATTAGAGAGATATGCTTATTTACAAATAACTCCTTTATCAAGTGATGTTAATACATTCTTTCAGTCTAATTCTGTTAAATGTGCTGCATTATCAAGACTCAATTTTTCAGTAGAACATAGACAAGCTGAAGCATATACTGGTTTAAAATCAATTGCTTGGGTAACTTTAACAAATGGAAGTTTAACATATTATTTAAAAGAAGATGGTAAATGGGATTTAACTATTAAATCAATAACTTATGAATTTGGTGGAGGTAATGGTTTGAAGGCTGATGAATGGAATAGTTTTGATATTGAATCAGACATTTTTCCAATTGACGGAAATTTACAATTGTATTTAATTGGTTTTAATACAGGAAGCGGATTAACTCAAATTAACTATTTTAAAAACTTAAAATTCGATATAAAAACATCATTCAGTTCTGAAGATAGAAGTATTGTCGGTCAAGCCTCAAAATATATAAAGACTGACAATATTAATAATAACTCTCTAAATCAAATTTGGCTTGATGATGATAATACTGAATTTAATAAAGGTGCTATATTTGAATCTGATGGAATAACATTAACTGATAAAAATTGGAGTCGCTTCCGCTTCCCCGGTGAATCCTTCGGATTCCGTAGGCAAAATGCTACGGCTTATTGGGAGCATAACAGAGTTAATAGAACTAAGATAGATGCCACTTTTTACGGACTATTTTGGGCAGATGGTGGAACGACTCCAAATGAGCCGATAGGTTTAATGAATACAGTAATATTTGTTGATGATGACCCTGATAAGGTCTACGCTATTGCAAATATGAAGGAAATTGACTTTAGCAGTGGAATTTGGCAGGCAACACTTGAGGAGGTATATGATACCAATAGGGATACGTTGACGTCACAAAACTTTTCCGCTTCTTGGACTTTGGGTACTTACGCAAGTCCTATCAAGATACCGGCTACGCTTACAACTTCTGGAGGATTCAGCATTCAATCCAATACGGATATAAGATGGGATGGAGGAGCAAGTATTACAAAAAACATAACTGCATCGATCAATGGTACGCTTCAATGCGCATCATATCCGACAACCATTACAATGACTTTAAAGCTGAATTCAACTGCAATTAAAACGCAGACCTATCCTGTAAACGTGGCTAATCAGTCATTTACTTTTAATATGTCACCATCAACGGCTACCACTATCGCTCCAGGTGATATCATTACGTTGAACATTACCAGTGCGACATCTATAACTGTGGCAGGCGGAACAATTTCCATACCTTCGGCTCAACAAGGACTGACTTACGACCCTTACTATGATGAGTTCATACAACAATAGTGTAAAATGGCAGATGTACTAACGGCAAGCGGATTGGTTTTATACATAACGGATGGCGCAAATACCTACCCATTCGCCTGTGCTAAAAATAGCACTATCACAATTGAGGCGGATATGATAGAACTTGCGCCAAAAACAAACGGTATATTCAGAGAGTTCATCAAGGGAAGGCAGACGTTTACGATGTCGGGAACGGGATTAATTAAGATAGTCCAATCCGCAATGCACCCGATTACATTCTTCGATGACTTCATCCTTGGCACGGATACGGTTTATGCTGGTCGATTTGATATGATTGATCCACAATCAAACTATAAAAAATATAGTTTTAACTGCTACATCACTTCGCTCACTTTGGAGTCAACCTATGGGCAGACTCCATCTTATTCATATACCTTACAAGGTACAGGGGAATTCACCGAAGTACCGTAAATTTGTAATATGGCAACAGAACATAACATGAAGCCCATCCGCAAGGGTGACACATATAGTTGGGACTTGAAATTTTGGGAGGATTCCTGCAATTCAACGCCCATAAACGTATCCGCATATACATTTAAACTTATGGCAAAGAATTCAGCAGGAACGACTCAATTCACCTGGACAAATGCCGATTTTGTGGTGGGTGATACCAACCAAAGGACTGTCACTCTTACTGCGGTTACTACTGCGACTTATACCGTTGGGGAATTCAACTACGATTTGCAAGTTACCAATCCATCGGGTACATACACATATATGTACGGTTTTGTGGCAGTTGAAGACCAAATAACATCTTAACATGGTTATTGAAGTAACATACAATGTGACGGATGTGTACATGAGTACCACCGTATCGCCTATATACATTACCGTTGACTATTCCGGTTCAGGAGGAAGCGGTGCATCTGTTTGGGGATCAATTACGGGTACTCTGTCAAATCAAACTGATTTACAGACGGCATTGGATGCGAAGTTTGATGATCCGACAGGAACGACTTTGCAGTATATTGATGGTACTGGTGCTTTACAGACATTCCCAACTGCATTAGATGCTATTAATCTGATTACTGAGGTTTATAATCAAAGTGGGGCAACTATTACTAAAGGAACTGTAGTTTATATCAATGGGGGTCATGGAAATTTACCTACTATTGCAAAAGCAATAGCCACTTCTGATGCTACATCTGCTCAGACATTTGGTATTGTTCGTGAGGATATTACCAATATGAATAATGGATATGTTATTCAGGTTGGACTTATTGAAAACTTGAATACATCAGCTTATTCGGATGGTACTCAGCTTTATTTGAGTGGTACTACTGCTGGAGGCTATACAAGCACAAAACCATATGCTCCCATACATTTAGTTTATATTGGCATAGTAGTACGATCGCATCCTACTCAAGGAACTATTCAGATTAAAATACAAAACGGCTACGAATTAGACGAGTTACATAATGTTTCTGCACAAAGTCCATCTAATAAAGATGGAATATTTTACAATAGTGGGAATGGGTTATGGGAAAATAAGTCAATAGGTACTGTTTTAGGGTATACTCCTGAACAACCTTTGACATTTAGTTCCCCACTTGCAAGATCAACAAATACAGTCAGCATCAATGCTGCATCATCATCTTCGAATGGTTACTTGTCATCAACGGATTGGAGTACATTCAATGGAAAACAGAATGCTCTGACAAATCCAGTAACAGGCACAGGAACTACCAATGAGTTAGCGTATTTTAGCGGAACTTCTGCCATTTCAAGCCTTACCACTGCTACATATCCGTCACTTACTGAGTTATCATATGTTAAAGGTGTTACAAGTGCTGTTCAGACACAATTGAATGCAAAGGGTAATGGTACAGTTACATCAGTAGCTGCTTTAACACTTGGGACTACAGGAACGGATTTAAGTTCTACCGTTGCAAATGGTACAACTACACCAGTCATTACTTTGAATATCCCAACTGCATCAGCTACAAATAGGGGTGCTTTATCTTCAACTGATTGGAGTACATTTAACTCAAAACAAGGCGCTTTAACCCTCACCACAACAGGTACATCAGGAGCTGCCACGTTGGTAGGAAATACGCTTAACATTCCGCAGTATTCAGGCGGTGGAGGTATGGCTATCGGTGGAAGCATTACATCTGCAACGGCGGGGAGTGTGTTGTTTGCAGGGACAAGTGGGGTGCTTGCGCAGGATAATAGCAACTTATTTTGGGATAATACCAATAAGAGGTTGGGGGTTGGAGCAAATACATTTTATACTCCAACTAATATTGATTGGTGGGGAGGTACAGCTCAAGAGCAAAAGATATTTTTAAAATCATCTGCAAATACAAAATATACTTCTTTAGTAATAGCAGGCGGTGCAAGCGGTAGTGGTGGAGGTGCAATACAATTTGTTAATTATACAGGAACTCCTGTTGCTGATTTTGGTACTGCTGATGGTTCAGAAATAGGTTTCGCAGCAAGACAAAACACTGCTAATATTAATTTTTATACCACTCCAAGCGGAACAAGTCCTTCAAAAAGGATGTCCATTTTTGCAAGTGGAAATGTTTTGTTACAAAACGGTGGAACATTCACCGACGCAGGATACAGACTCGATGTGAATGGGACAATGAGGGTGCAGGATAATATAACATTAAATAAAAATCAAAGTATCCCTGCAACAATTACATTAAATAACACAGCAAGTGCTACAAATGCAGGAGTAGCAGTTATACTTCAGACAGATGCGTCTTCAGGAAATTTTAATTTAGGGAAATGGTCTTCTACTAATACACCATATAAAATTGTAGCATCAGGTGATGCTTATTTTTATAATACTTTAAAAGATATTGCAATTTTAAATGATGCTTCAACTGGTGCTATCAAATTTGCAGCAGGAGGTTCATCTACTGCTCATATGACAATAAAGTCAAACGGTCGCATTAATATGTCATCACTTCCAACTTCAGCAACAGGACTTTCTACGGGTGACTTGTGGAATGATGCAGGAACTCTTAAAATAGTATAAAACAAATAACATGGCAAATATTCAACCTGTACAAATTTGGTCAAACGGTTCGGTAAAGACCGCAGAGGTATTCACATTGCGCTCAATAGCAGATGACCTTGAAACATCGGCAACATTCTATTGGGAAATGAAAGAGGCTGACTCTCAAGACCCTGATGGCAATCCTATCAGCGGTTCAGTACTTGCAAACGGGAATCTTGGAATGTCAGGACAGGATTACCAAGATTGGGGTGACCAATCAGGTACAAATATCAATACTTGGGCATACGAATGGGCAGCGAATCAGATTAACATCACAATCATCTAATGAGGATAAATAAGTCCTTAATAACTAATCAGATTACGGGTGCCGGTACGGGTTCGGTCACTTCGGTGGCTATGACTGTTCCGACTGGATTTGCCATTAGTGGAACACCTATAACCTCATCAGGAACGCTTGCGCTAACTTTCTCATCGGGTTATGCTTTGCCTCCATCTCAGACGGGTAACTCTGGCAAATACCTTACAACAGATGGCACGACAATGTCATGGGGTACTATTTCAGGCGCAGTTAGTGGGACGGCAAATTATCTATCTTATTTTGCTACATCCACAACTTTAGGAACGTCTCCAATATATTATGATGGTTCATATTATGTCAATATAGGAACTACAACATCAGGTACTGGAAGGTTTCAGATTTATAATTTACTTGCTGACACCCATCTACAACTGAGTGGAAATGCTCCATCTTTAAGGATAACTGATACGCCTACATCGGCTACTTATAATCTCGTTGTAGGTTTAGCCTCATCAGCAAATAGTTTCATTACCAATACCGTTGCTGGTGATATGGCTATTGCCAACGCATCGGGTGGTTCGATATTGTTTGGGATTACCGGAACTGAGGCGATGCGGATATTTACGAGTACGGGAAATGTATCAATCGGAGGGAATTCAACCGATAGCGGATTTAAGTTTGATGTTGCCATCGCTGATGCAAGAATAAATGGTGTCAGGATAGGAAAGGGAAATGGCTCATTTTCGAGCAATACTGCCGTAGGTGTTGATGCTTTGAACGCATTTACGGGTACAACCTTTGGTTCTAATACTGCCATTGGATTCTCAGCATTAAAGGCAAATACTAGTGGATTTCAAAATACGGCTATTGGAACAAGTGCAATGTTTTCTACAACGACTGCAAATAGTAATGTAGCAATTGGAAGTTTCGCACTATATACAAATACAACAGGAGGCGCAGTAGTAGCAGTTGGTTCAGGAGCATTACAAAATTCTAATGTTAATTATAATGTTGGAGTTGGAGTACAAGCTTTATATTTAACTACTTCAGGTCCTAATAATACTGCAATTGGTACTTTTAGTGGAAG
>Ga0213922_1000933_pt1 | contig 11883 bp, 20 predicted proteins | sample McNCre2917MG_FD_165060 | JGI IMG/M metagenome (GOLD analysis project Ga0213922, IMG submission 165060) | Freshwater microbial communities from McNutts Creek, Athens, Georgia, United States - 29-17 MG | ecosystem: Environmental > Aquatic > Freshwater > Creek | place: USA: Georgia | collected... | reverse complement strand
GATCATGGTTGGTAGTCGGTGTTGCCGGCTTATTGCAGCTCAAGCAAATGTACTCAGTCATGCTTACCTCGAATCGGTTGAGTAAAACCCTGTTCCCTTGAAGATGGCAGCGGGTACGCTGGAATAAATCTTATTCATTGGTTCGCCGCAGAATGGGCAATCCACGTCATGTGGCTCGTTGATGGCTAACTTATGATCGAGTATCGCAGTTGATTCACAATCATCATTCCTGCATTGGAACTCATAGCTTGGCATTATCGAGCTTCTCGCATATATGGCATGGTGAGCCTTTCATTATGGTGTTACCGCACTTGCAGTACACAGGCTCAAGTTTATCAGTATCAGTCTGGAAATCAGCGTAACCAGCCTTTACAAGTAATTGCACCAAGTCGCTGAATGGGAGAAAGGCTAGATACTCCGCCGCATCCTCACCCTGTCCATTCATACGGATCACTACAAGGTTGAGTTCCTTGTTCTTCTCAGTTCTCTTACGACTTTGGCGCAACCACTCCAACGGTTTGAAGTCAGCCCGCGCTTTCACTTCTATGTCCATAGGAACATTCACTATGTCCTTACCGTTACCGCGCCCTACCGTAGCCCCAGACCAGTATTGACTGAGATACTCAGCTACTACCCGTTCAGTCCTAAAGCCTCGGTGTTTGCGGTGTTGAGATGGCATCTGGTCATGCCTTCCCTGTGCTAGTTATAGCATGGCACTTAGGACAACTCCAAGTGTAGCCAGAGACGGGATTACCGCCTGTGACCACAATATCTTCCATAGGGAAAGGCTCGTTACATAAGTGGCATACTGTTGTGATTTCTGGGTGTACTGGTGGGTGTGGTGGTTCTGCCATCAGTTCAGCTAGAACCTGCATCTCCTCATCGCTTGGGAACTTTTCCCATTCGCCATCTTGATTCATGAACTCTAGTGCGCCCATTACCATTTCCTCTCTTGTGGCTTCCATAATCCATCGGCTGCAATCTCATACCAATGTACGGTATCGCAACCTGCGCCTGTGGTTTTAGACCAGATAGAACATTTGAAGTGACCCCATGGCTTGTTATTCTTACCAACGCCAGTTTTCCACGTCATTTCCTTACCGCATTTGCAATGAGGAATGTCGCGCTCTGTCTGACCGCCAATGATGTCCTTAACAATCTTGACTGCTTCATCGACTGTTGATGCCGGTGCAGCTTCTCTGATTGTCCATGGATCATCTTCTTTGGCAATAGGCACATACTCTTTGCCCGTCTGAGCCATCTTTTCCTTAGCCTCGGCTATTGCAGATTGTGCTACATTTTTAGCAGCGACCTTGGTCATTTCTTCCCGACTTGCTCTCTTGCCTTTTGTCGCATATCCAGCGTTAGCCAATGCGCGACCAATAGCAGACGTTTCACAATTCTCAAGCGCAGAAGTAGCGTTAACCCCTCGCCCTTGGACAGTCTCCTCGGCAAGCCCTGTTGCCCATACCAGTCCATCTGATCCTCGGTAGATTTCAGCCCTAACGATAAATCTCGTGCCTGATGAATCGAGGAGAGTAGTGACAATGCGACCATCTCCGTTATCTTTCCAGAACTTGACCAGCCGTTCTTCGACCGTCTCGTAGTCTTCAAGGTTGAAGAATCCCATGTCACTTCTCACTCATCACTTTCAGCTTCCAACCAGAGGATTTTAACTCTCTGATAATCTGCTCGTTTTGATAGACAATTACCTCGAGAAAGGCATCACGATCCATAGCAGCCTTCTTCAAATCTTCAAGCTCATCAAACTTAAACATATAACTCATTCTCCTCTGTTGCTAGTTCGCCGCTGATTGCGGCATAGCCGCACATGTCGATGAAGTGATCGACCTTACTACCTTCCATTGACCTTGCCACTTTGACCAGTAAGAGACACATCGCCACTTGGTCTGGACGGATTGGCATTTCAAGATATGCAGACCATAGGGATGCGGTTCTGGACATATTGTCTGTAGGGTGACCATAGTCCATACCTCGGTCTTGAATGACTGCCCTTGCTTCGTTGAGGTAGTCACGGGCGTTCATCGTGACTCTCGCTGGAACTGCTCGATGCGACCTTCAACTTGCCCGTCAGATCGTCCTAACATATAACCCAAAGCTGCGACAATTACTGTATATGCCGCTATTGCAAAGAAACTCATATTGCCCTTTCCGTAGTCCGTATCTCGGCTACATAGGCAAAACTACCTTATCGGTGGGCGGTGTCGAGTATATTTTGGTAACGGTTTGATAACGATTGTGGATGGGTCTTCATCCTCAAAATAAGGGTTAGCGATGCCGTCCGTAGCGCTTGCCTGAGACAATGAACGTGCCATCCTTCTCTACGTGGATTAGATCAACTTGAACGTTCTTCTCATGGACGTACATGATTGCGAACGATTGCTGCCAGTTCATGACCCCATGCGTGTACGAGGCTTTGCGGGTATCCATGAGATGACCAGCCTCTACGCCCTGTAGAATACGCCCTACGCGGCCTCCAGAGGCCTCTGTGAACGATGACCTGCCACTCCTGTGCGTGTGACCCGAAATTACATTCTTGCCCCGCCTACGCGCCCCCTCAAGGGCTGATAAGCCCCCTTGTGGCTTGAGTGGTGTATGGTCGCCATGGACTGCTATCCAGTTAGGCGCTATGTTCATCTCATCCTTATGGAACTTGATGCCTAGCTCGTCCATCTTAAGGAAGCGCTCAAAGCGCAGCTCTGGCAATGAACCAAGTGCCGGTATCTTGCTGCTTATTTGGTTGTAAAGTCTGTCGGTATGGTTGCTGCGGATCATGTCCGTAACCCCCAACTCCCAGAGGATATCGACAGTCATGTTGCGGTTATCATCGAGGGTCTGGGCAAACCATTCAGCCTTGCCCTCAGACCAGCGCCCCAACTCAGTCATATCCATTTCATCGCCGAGGGTGACGGTTTGGTCGGCTTTGAAGGTTTTGGCAAATCGTACGACATTTCGTACCACATGAGCATCATGTAGTGGGATTTGAAGATCAGGTATAACCAATATCTTCTTCATAGGCTTTTAATCCTCGTCATCGTCCTCATAGGGGATATTATCAATGCGATTGGGAAGGTTAGGAATTATCCAATCAGGAAAGGACTCACGATCTGAGAGCAACCAGAAGGCATGAGTCTCTGTAAACCCTGCTCTGCGTAAGGACTTGTAATACTCATTGAGCGCTATTGCATAAGCATCTAACGCGCTATAAGTATCTAAGTCGATTACTGGTCGCTTCCTCGCCATAGCAAAATTATCTCTCTAGTAAGATGTTATAGATTTCATCGACACGCGCATGGAGTCGTTTAATTTCAGCTAGTAGGTGTGTGATGACGAAGCCTGATAGACCACCGATTACTGCAATGGTTGCTACATAGAGCTGGAAGAACTCAGATTGGGTCACTTCTTAGGACTCGCATATCCGAATACTCCCGCCACGATTGAACCAAGAATGGCGCGGTAGTCAAGAGCGAAGTTTGAGGTAGTACCCCAGACTGCTAAGAAAGCGCCAATGCTCATTACGATAGGGTTTTTCATATTCATGTGGTTGCTCCTAGTAGCGGGATATTAAAGAACGTAGAATCTGTGTCGCCCTTTGGAGTGAAACTAATATGGCAATGGTGAGAGTGCGGAGAGCTTCCCCGATACACGCGCCAGCGCCAGCCCATGCGAGGGCTTGCAATCCTACCGTTGAAGATAACGTAGGCAATGCGCTTGTCTCCTGCCTTGGCGCAGAGTCGAATCTGATCTGCAATATCGGGCATGAGGTCGGGCTTGGCTTTTCCAGAGACATCTCTATCCACATCGATTGCTCGAACAATCCCACTCTTTGCATCAGGGTTGTGATCAGAAGGGCGCGATGCATGACGTGAGTCACCGAGCCAGCCATCGGAATCACGCAAACGGCTTGGGAACGAGTCATCAAACTGCTCTCTTAACTGTTGCCCTGCTTTACATAGAACGGGCTTCATTTAAGAGCGCCTCACATTCTGCACATTCCCAATTTTTCTTATCATTAAGCATTAACGAATCGTGATTGCATTCTGGCATAGGTGGTATAAAAGCATCATCAATTGGATCATAGGTATAACCAACGCCAGCATAGTTATATCGGATAGTTCCGTTGTAACTTGTTTTAACCCAAGTACCGCCAAGATTATCGAGAAGCCATTGATAGCCCTCATCACCTGCTGGATCGTTGTTGTCTCCTACAAGTACGCGAATAACTTTATTAGTTTCGTCTATTTCTGCCCAATGACTCATATTAAACCGCCGTCTTTAAATAACGAAATATAACTAGACCAGACCCACCGCCACCGCCGGGTGTTGTGTTAGCACCACCGCCGCCACCGCCAGAACCTGTGTTTACTGTTCCTGCAGTTGGAGCCCCACCATTAGTTCCTGCACCGCCGCCGCCAGTTCCAGCAGTTCCACCTGTTGGGCTTCCAACGCCAGAACCACCGCCACCACCTGCTACGAGACCACCTGAACCTAAACTGCATGCAGTAAGCCAACTGGAGAAGTTATTAGAATTATATGTATTAGTTCCAGCGCCACCAGCGCCGCATGCTCCTGATGTAGCTGCGCCACCTACTGCACCAGCGCCACCGCCACCACCGCCAGCATCGTAAGTTGTGCCGTTAGATGATCCAGCGCCACCGTTATAACCTTCTACGGGAGAATAAGAGCCAGCGTTACCAGTACCGGCAGTACCAGCAACTGCGCTAGTAGCACCAGCGCCACCGCCTGAACCACCGTTACCACCGTTTTTATCGGCTGCACCGTTACGACCACCAAAGCCGCCGCCAGATACGGAAATGGTTGAAATGCCAGAACCTGCAATAGTTGTAGGTTGTCCTGCGGTCGATACTGTACTTAAGGCAGCAGTTCCGCCACCACCAATGGTTACTGTGAAGTTTGTAGCAGGAAATGATTGAGAAGTAAGAACTCTCACACCACCTGCACCGCCGCCAGCGCCACCGTTATATCCAGCGCCACCTGCTGATCCACCAGCACCACCGCCTGCCACGACGAGGCAATCTAAAGTAATTGAGGCATTAGTAACACTCAAAGTTCCGTTGCCTGTAAAGGCTCTGTAGTAATACGTTGAGTCTGAGTAAAGAGTTCCACCTGAGACTGTAGGGATTTTTACAGATGGCGCTAAAACTGAAACGACATTATTAAGCAATTGCGCCCACCACATACCAAGTATCTGTAGCAACCTTTAGACATGCTGCCATCTTGTATTGACCAAGAGTAGGTGATGCCGCAGTTGCACCTGCTGAAAGAACTGTGGTTGTGCCTGAAGTGACTGCGGAGATTGTGCATGTTCCAGCGCCCTTATTGAGGACGTTAAGGACTGTGCCAACTGGAAAGGCTACTGATGCGTTGGTCGGAATCTTGAACGCTATGGCAGTTGCCTTGTTCATATAGACAAGCTTCTGATATGAGTCACCAAGGACTGCGGTGTAGTCAGCAGTCTGGTCTGATCCAGATACGTCAAAGGTCACTAGACCGTTATACATCGCAGCGGTGAGGATATCGCCTGTCGCTGATGGGAAGCCTGTTGCCATTTATATCTCCTAGTAAGTCATAGCACTCACGCCAATTATACCGCGTTCTGTGCTTCCTATTACGAATCCATCGGTTATGGGTTCTAGTGTTGTTACGGTTACTTGCATTGAATTAGGGGTGATAGACCAACTTAAGCCTTGCACCTGTAGGGTTTTGACGATTGTTGAGCCATCAGGCTGGACGTTGGTAATCTTGCAATTGTCGAAGTAATCGAGCCCAATCATTGTATTGGTCGGTACTGCGGCATCGAGCAGGTCAACAGTCATGGCATCGATACGGATAGTTGTCTCAGCTCTTGTCGCCACATAGGTACGGGCAATATTGAGGGCATTGGCATCTGTGTCGATTACTAGATCAGTCTGGTTATAGCCATGAGCAAAGTACTTGATAACTGAGGCACTATTTTCAGCAGTCTGCATAGTGCCACCGTAGCGGGTCATCTGAGATTGGTTGATAATAAGTTTATCGTCAAAGGCAAAGACCAGATTGCGATAAGGGATTCCTGTTGTCTGGTTGAACTCAATCGGGGTTGCAGCGATAGATGAGACTACTGTGTTCCGGTTCTTGAAGATGGCGTTGCCTGACCCATCGATATAGAACGCACCCTGTTCTGAAAACTCTGCGTTCTTGAGGGCTGCAAGAGAAGTGCGGTTTGTTCCGGGATCTGCAATACAGTTGGAGTTGCCTGTAGCCAATGTACGCATCGAGGCAGGGAATGAGATTGCATCAAGAATCTTACCAATGCGAGCGCCTGTATCCTGTCCAGCCGTTCCACCTGATACTGAGGTTACTTGGGATAGTTGGAATAGCCGGAAAGCATCTGAGACGTAGATATCGACATAGCCCATGTTCTCGGCTTGGTCGTAGTAATAGCGGTACTCAGTTGTATAGCCGCTGAATAAGAACTTCTGCGTTGTGGCAGTTGTAGCTGAGATGCGCACCTTGCGAAGCGGAGTCAGATAAGGATAATAAGGCGATGCTGGATTTTGTGGATTCCATGCACCATCTGGATCATAGACACGAACTACTGCGCTGCCAGCCTCATAGGTATCTCGTTGAAGATTGCGCCCACGGTTAATAGTGATATTACGAACGTTAGGCGTAAGGTCGACAATTGGCTCTGGAACGGTCGAGGAAGCCAACTGAGAGACTCCAATGATTCCATTTTTGGCATCGCCAATAGTGAATGGATAGCCAAAGGTTGCACCGCTAGAGAAGTCAAAGGAGACCGCTATCTGTGCCGGTAACGCCATTAGTCAAACCCACCTGTACGGCGGTTCAGATAAGCATTATTGCCAGACATAGATTGATCTAATAAAGCATCTGCAATTGTCTTGCCATCAATCTGGACTGTAACGCTTTGTGCGCCAAAGCCACCATTGCGCCACCAGCTTTGATTCTGTGGTGCAGATGGGTCACTTGCACTCATATCTGGAACTGTATCTGTATTGGTTGGTGGAACATAGCCAGAAGAAGGTACATAAGTTCCTTGGTTATATTCAGTATTGGGAAGGTTAGACGGCTGAGGAATTGTAATTGTAGGATTGCTAATACGCTTGACTTGTTCCTCAAGTAAATCTAAATATGCCTTCCATGAAGCAAATGGGTTCTTAGCATCTGGAAGTGATGCGAGATAACCTGCAAGTTGAGTACCTAATCCCTGAGCCAAAGCAATCTCACGTGTGAGCTTCTGGGCTTCATCGAGGTTACCAGTAACGAGGGCTAATTGGAGTTCAAGGCGCTTACGATCTTCTTCAGACAATTTACCCTTGAGGGCAGCAATAATCTGAATCTGGTCTAAGTCAAATATAGTGCCAGCTCGCTTGAGAGCGGCTTGCTTTTTTAATTCTTTGGTGGAGTTTTCTTGTGCTTTAAGCAAAGCTCTTGCGCGGTCTCTTGCTGCCTTTTCAGCTGCTGCGGCTGCCTTTGCATTGGCATCTGCGTTTAAACTTGCCAAATGGCTATTTGCAGATGCTGGTGCTAAACCTGATGATCTACTACGTGCGCCTTCTGTGACGAATGGGCTAACCACACCACCCGCAACTTTTCCAAGTATCTTAAGCAAAATACCTGCTAATTGCAGCATTTGCTTAATTACTGGCATTGCTGCTAAATCTTTAAATCCTTGAGCCAAGCCACGGAAGAAGTCTGCAATGTTGGTAGCAAGTGTTTTCATTTTAGCGGCAAGATCATTGATGGATGTATCTCCGGCAAGAATTTTAAAAGCGTCTATAAGTCCGCCGCCGATGGTTTCCTTAGCCTCACCTGCTGCGGTGGTAAGCAATTGCATCTTTCCTGCGTAAGTCCCTAAATACGCTGCATTAGAACCTGAAAATTGTTCATTAAGTTTCTTTTGGATTTCTTCAAAAGAAGCCGCTTTAAGTTCTGCTTGAGTCAGTCCTGTGTTGTACTTCTTTAAACCCTTTGTGTTGCCTACATAGGCTTGCGCGAGGTCATTGGCTACTGTCTCTAAATCAACCCCTGAACCTGCTGATATATCGATTGCTTGCTTAAGTAACTTTTGGCTATTAACAACTGATCCAGTTGTAGTCAATAAGCCCTGTAGCGCTGGACGTAATTTATCGTCAACAACGCCAGAACTCATTGATAAATCTTCAACAAACTTTGCAAGGTCAGCGTTAGCAAAAGATAGCCCTAGGTTATCTACTGTTTTGGATAAACGACTAGCTGCTGCTTCATCTTCTGCAAAAGCCTTAACTGCTGCCTTGCCAAAGTTAATTGCTGCGCGAGCTGAAAGAGCCAGACCGAGCGCACCAGCTGCACCTTTAACGCTTTTGCCGAGTTTATCGACTGCGCGCTCTGCTTGCTTAAATCCTTTAGCATCGAACTTCGAGCCAATTAGAATGTCTGGAAATGCCATTATGCTGCCTTCCTAAATCGTTGGCTTTTGCTCCGTGTGTAAAACTCTCTAGTTGCCTTATCTATTGCTGCCATTGCAGCACCCTCGGCTACGCCGCGACTATCGCGCCAAGCGCGGTAAATGAGTCGTCCACGACCTTTAAGGCTTGAGACGATTTCTGGAAGATTACGGATAAACTGTTCTCCCGCTTTAGGGTTATTAGAATGGCTATAACGATTACCTGCTACGCCATTACGTCCAACCCAAGGCTGACCTTTAGGATTCTTAATACCCGCCTGCTCATATATAGCGCCAATATTGGACTTGTTTATAATACGAGCTAAAGAAGTAAATCCATTACGATTGGGCTTACTTACTGCGGTGCTATAAGTGATGCCACGTTGAATGATAGAGGCATTGTAAGGTGGAAAATAACCTTCGCTAAAGGAACGTCCAGCCCAATGACTCATAGGTGATTGAGCCGGAACGAATCCTCTAGCTTTATTTACTACAGGGCGTAGGGCTTTGCCTAATTCCTTAGTCAGTTGTTTATCTAAGTCGGGAGTAAACTTACGGAGTGCCTTGCGCAGATCAGAGTTACCTCTTATTTCTACGATTGGCATCTTTCCGCTCCTTCGCTAGATCATGTAAAACTTGTATATGAGCCTTAAACGCCATTGGCGATAAGTTCACTATGGTCTCGAACGGAACTCCGTACTCATACGATAAACGTGTTGCCGTATAAGTAACAGAGTTCCGATCGATTACCCTAAAGGGTCAGACTCTAAAACCTCGACCCCTTTAACAGTTGAGAGGAAATCCTCTCCAAACGGTTTGACGGTTTCCCCTGAGCGGCGAATCGCTTCCCAGCAAAGCCAGTAGATATCGGATTGTTTCTGATCCTCAATCAAAGCCTTGTGAAACCCTTTTTTAGCATATTGCTCAAAAGCATATTCAATCAGCGGAGTAATCTCGTACTCTGTTACTGAATTGTCTGCCCTTGTTACTTTGAGTTTAGCCATGCCCTTTATCTCCTTATTAGAATGTGCCTGTTGTTGCTACTGCGATTGTACCTGATACGTTCCAAGTAACTGACTGTGTGCCGAGGTCTGCAACTGCGCCGTTGATGTCGGTTGTGTTGTTAACAAGGCAGGTCATTGTGTAAAGAGGGTTTGTTGCTGATACTGCTGAACTCTTGTCCTGTAGGAATACTACTGTGACGTTAGTTCCCCATGCTGCCTGAAGGGTAGCGAGAACTGATGCTGAAGCAGTATCGTTGAGGAAGTCGATTGTGACTGAAGATGCTTCCAAGCCCTTAACGAACTTGTGTCCTGAGTCGCCCATCGCTGTAACTTCAAGCTCATCGAAAGAGCGGTTGATTGTTACAGAAGTTGCATGATCTGAGAGGTCGACAGAATTAACCTTAACGCCGACCTTGTTGTTTAGAAATACTGCCATGGTTATTCCTCGTCCTTCTTAGTTGTTGGTTTTGGTGCGGGTGCTGCTGGTGGTAGCTGACCGATCTTGATAAGGAAGTCGGCTTGCTCCTTTGTCCAATCGTCCATCGATTAGCTCCATTCCGTTAGGGTACTGATTGCAATATCGCAAGTCAGTAAATCGCCAGAGGGTACAGAAATCACGCTAGGCGCGGTGACTGAACCCACGTTGAACTTGATGCTAGATGCTGCAAGTTTGTTAAATACTGCAACCGCCATCTGCTCAATGCCATTGAGGTTGCCCTCATTGTCGAGAAGCGGTACAAGTATAGAAATCTTAAAATTAGCCATAGGCGCGATAGTCGCGTATTGGTTGTTATTAGGCTCGATGTATGGATCAGCAGGAGTCACAATCACGCTATTAGGGATTGGGCTTGCTGGTGGAAAGGCAAACACCTGATAGAGACTGTTATCGACTAGGGCAGTTGCTATAGCCGTTCTAAGGGTTGTTATAGCGGTCATTAGCCCACCATTGACCTTGGGTCTAGGTAAGGCGCGATAAGTCCTCGTACGCGGCTGATGAGCTGAGAGGACATTGCATAGAATGAACCCATTGAGCCATCTGGACTCATAGCATTACCGGAGTTAGCCTGACGGGCTTGCCAGATAGATTCAGCAATCATGAGAGCAGCCAATTGAATAGATGGGATTGTAGAAGGGTCGAGATAAGTCTCAGCCGCTACTGTTCCAAATGGATTGACCGGATGGTAAGGCGATGGTGTGTTGTTATTGCCTGTGATGGCGTAGGTAATTGAATACTCGCCAACCTCGGTAATAGTTTTAGATCCATTGTGCTTTGAACCGTTGCCAGCGATTGTTACAGTCTCTCCTACATAGTAGGTGCTACGCACATCTTCATCAAAGTACAAAGTGCCGGTAGTCGCAGTATTGCTATGTGCCACATTGAAATTAGTGTTAGCCCAAATGAAAGGGAGTAGGACATTATCCGCAGCATCGCACACTTCCTGAAGTGTCGCATCTGCATAGAGTGAGCCAACGCCAAGGGCTGCCTTAAGTTCGGCAACTGTACATAAACTCATTCTCTATCCTTTCATAAGAGCTGGGAGCGAGAAGGGCACTCGCCCCCAGCCGTTCTAAGTGTTCGCTAGATTATGCGAGGTTGAAGCGGCGAACGCCAGCGCCACCCTTAAGGATGCCGATTGCGAGGTAGCCGTAAAGTGCAATCTCAACTTCACCTGTTGAAAGGATGTTGAGACGGAGTTGTGTTGTTGGTGACTCCCAGACGTATGCTGACTCTGGTGCAACCAAGAACGCTGACTCATCAACGATTCCTGAAACAGAGATGTTGTGATCTACGATGAGTGAAGTTCCCAGAACTGAACCCATGTTTGCAGTTGGAACTACTGCGCCAGAAGCGTTGTATGTAGGACCTTGTGCTGAGTAGAGTGCGCGACCTGTTGTGTCTGCATATCCTGTGATAGCAGCCCACTGATCTGTTGATGCAACGAGCTTGTTAGCATAGTTGCCACCAGTTGCCTTGTAAGCCTTTGCAGCTTCGACAGAGATGAATGACTGGAGACCAGCAGCGGTTGCTGCAACGCCTGTAGCCTGTGTACCTGATGCGGTGAACGCTGCAATGAGTGCTGCATCTGTAGCAGCCTCGTATGACTTACGAAGTTCAGTCATGAGGAGATCCATGAACGCTGGTGATGAGCGATCGATGAGTTCCCATGAGACAACGTTGCGACCAGCGAACTTGTTGACGTTAACTGTGTCGTATGTTGAAGTCATACCTGTTGTTGAAATTGTTGTGTTTTCATCTGCATCTGCAACTGTTGGAGCAGTTCCCATCTTAGGAATCGTGAAAGACATTCCTGCTGCTGGAAGTGCTTGACGTGTTACTGCCTCAAATGCTGGACGACCTGTGAAAGTTGTTGTAACGAACTCGTTGAGGTGCTGAGGAAGTGTAAGACC
>Ga0213922_1000930_pt1 | contig 11936 bp, 14 predicted proteins | sample McNCre2917MG_FD_165060 | JGI IMG/M metagenome (GOLD analysis project Ga0213922, IMG submission 165060) | Freshwater microbial communities from McNutts Creek, Athens, Georgia, United States - 29-17 MG | ecosystem: Environmental > Aquatic > Freshwater > Creek | place: USA: Georgia | collected... | reverse complement strand
CTGGTTGGGTAGTACGTACAGTTGGTACAGGTGGCCGTGCTGGTCGTGTTCAGTATGAGACACTAGTTGCTATGGGTACAATCACAGGTGATGGTACTGGTGTTGAAGATTCAATTCTTCCTGATTCTTGATATTAATTAAATAATAGTAGAGGGTAACGATGCCTAAGATTTCTGAATTAAATGCCATTACTTCGGTTGCTAATAATGACCTATTAATGGTTGTTCATGATCCGGCTGGTTTACCCTCTACTAATAAAATTACAGTAAACAATTTTGGTACTAGTATTACATCATCACTTAGATATGCGAGTACATCTTTACCAGGTGTAATAAAAGTTGGTGATTATCTTGCAGTAAATTCTACCGGCTTTTTAAATGTTACAGGTGGTGCTGGTGGTACTGAAGGTGTATATCCGTTTACAGTAATAGATAGTTCAAATAATTATACAGTAGCAAATTCAGACGTTATTGTTTTTGCTGATCCTAATGCTGTTGACGAAGATATCACAATTATACTTCCCACTGTAAATATAAGTATAGGACAAGAATTTTTAATTAAAAATATTAATCCCGGTGCTAATCATAAAGTTACTGTTATTACAGATGCTGGTGTAGAATCAAATAGTAACTATCTTGAAAATCCAATAACTGGTAGTTTTATAGTTTCTTATGATATTGGTAACAAAGGTGAAAGTCATACTTGGATATATGACGGTAGTGTTTATAGACACCTTGCAGAACTTAGCAGTTCACCTGTTTTTTATGCAGCAACAGATTCATTCCATCAAGTAGTTATCGTTAACCCATCAAATGCTAATAATGCATCTGGTGATTGGGTTGCCTATAATAATGAAGGTAATTATCAAGAAGGTACAGGTCCATTTGTTGATATGGGTATTAATAGTAATACCTACTCAGATACAACATATGGTAATGTATGGGGTCCAAGTGATGCCTATCTATACAACTCTGGTGGTAACTTAATAATTGGCCCACAAACAGATCATTTAATTAAGTTTATAGCCGGCAATACAAATACCGAAGATGTTAGAATGACTATTAGCTCTTCTAACATTACAGTAAATTCAAATATATATTCCACTAAATCATACTTTGATTTATACGGTAGAAATTTAGTAGAAATGGCCGCTTCTACAAATGGCGATGGTAGTGGCAACAATCAAGCCTATGTTTGGGGATATCAAGATGAAGGCTTTGGTGGTTACGCAGAAACAGGTCTATGGGCTTCCAATAGTGCTAGTGTGTCTACAATTATTCAACACCCTGACGGCAGAGTAGTCTATGGTGGTGAAAACGGTATTGACGGTTTTAGCTGGAATTATACTATCAGACCATATGATGGTTATTCTATAGGTATTAGACCAACAGACAGTTTTGGTAATGAGTTGGTAATTAATCCAACTGCAGATTATGATATTCATCTATATGAAGGCAATACCGGTGGTGCAGTTACCCTTGGTGCCTATGGTGCAACCAATTTTAGAGTTTATGGGCCAGGTGGGGCTAATAACGGTGGTGGTCAATATGGCAACGATATCAGAGCAGAGATGTATGGTAATTCATCATTCTATATCATTGCAAACACATATCAATGGTCATTTAATAGCGATGGTTCATTATCCATACCAAGTCAAAGTCATGTAAGCTACAGAAATAATTCTACTATAACTGGTCCTACATTAAGACTGTCAAATGATTTAACAAACGAAGTTATAGTTACAGGACCTTCTCCTAATTCTTCATATTCTTCGTCACAACGTATTATAATTCAAGGCCAACGTGGATATGGTAATTGGGGTCAAAATGTAGCGGGTGAAGGTGGGGACATTTATATCTGGGCTGGTGTTGGCGGTGAGAGTGATACTGGTGTGGGTGGTACTGGTGGTGATATTAAAGTTCGTGGTGGCCAAGGTCAAGATAATGAAGGTGGTTATGTAAGAATCGAAGCAGGTGATGCTGCTCATTGGAGTGGAACAGCACCAGGTAATGGTGGTTTTATTGAAATTACAGCCGGTGATGTTATTGAAAATGGTGGTGATGCTAATAACGTAGGTGGTGATATCACTATCTCTGCGGGTAAAGCTAGATCTGATAGTACTAAATCTGGTGTTATTAGAATACGTGCTGGTGGTAATGTAAACGCACCTACTCAAAATGAATGGATTTTTGGAGCTAATAATGTTCTAACACTTCCTGTTGATAGTGATATTAAGAACTCTGATGGTTATTCTGTAATTAAATCAATTCCACAAAATCAACAATCTGACTTTAACAATTATACACTACAATTATCTGATGCAGGTAAACACGTCTATAAAGATGATGGTGATGGTTATGGTGTTGAAATTCCTACTGACGCAACAACCAATTTTGAAATAGGTACTGTTATTACAATTGTAAGTGGTAATGGTTGGACTTACATTTACCCAGCAGATGGTATGACTACTGAACTATGGGGCGCTGGATATAATCAAACAAGTACTAGCTTCTATATCCCTAATAACTCTATGGCAACTCTATTAAAGATTGGTGCAGATAAGTGGATGTTATCTGGTGCTGGTTTGGCTATTGACTAATGGTATTGGCACAATCTATAATTGGATCGGCAATTGTAAGTGGATCAGGTAGTCCCTCACCAGCCGGTACTTATATCTTTAATGGTTCTCCTTTTTCTTTTGGGTATGCATTTGGGTCTAGCCCATCATACCCTAGATTATCGTTATACAATTTTCCTGATGAAACCCAAACCAATGTAATTAGATATAATGGCTTAAGTGGTCAGTCCACTTATGACATGGGTACTAATGATAATTTTTATCTCAATTTATGGTTCTACCCACATTCTTACAATAGAGCAATTATAACAGAAGTTAATAATCCTGTATCTCCTGGTTATTATTGTAATATACTAGAAATTGATGCCAGTGGTTATATTAATGCTGGAACATGGAATGGTGGCAACATATCTTTTATCACTTCAGGTAATAAAGTTATATTAAATGCATGGAATCATGTATATTTTTACTTCAATTCTGGCACATTACATTTAGAAGTTAATGGCGGTACGGCTACTACTGCATCTGGTATTACCAGAAGTGGGCCAGGTAATAGTTTTTTCATGTTTGATTTTTCTAGTGCAACAAATATGGGATCACCTACACCATACGATGGGTATATTGATGCAGTAGAAATTTATTCAAGTGCTCACGGTTCTAGTTATAGCACTACAAAAGCAAAATATCAAGCACAGCCTGTATTTGCATTATATGCTAACTCATACACGAGCAATGGTACATGGGTTGATACAATAGCAAGTAAAGCATTTACACTTTATAATGATCCAACATATAGTGATACCAACGGTGGTCAGATTAGATTCCATGCCGCTAATGCAGAATATGGTGATACTGGTGTTGGTAATAGTATTTCTTCATTATCAAGTTACACATTACAAGGTGTATTTCAAGTTCAGACCGCAAACCAAGCTCTCGGCACATGTGTCTTTACAGAAAAATGGCCACCTGGTATTTCAAAACTTAACTATGGATTAGGTTATATAAACAGTCCTGGTCAAATAGATGCCGGATTCTTTGATGCTACTGCAGGTTATTGGAATACAGTAACAGCAATAAATTCACCAGTAGCAAACACATGGTATGATGTTGTTTATTCCTTCTATGGTCCAACTAAAGAACTTAAAGTTTATCTAGATGGTACATTAGTTGCTAATTCTATAGTGACCGGAACAGCAGCATCTGAAAACTTAGGTATTAGAGTTGCTCGTAGATGGGATAATCCTGATTACTTTGATGGTACTATTAAGGATATTAGTATTTGGAATGGTGTGTTGACACCATCTGAGATAGCAGATAAGCATACACCTTATACTAGTTTAGTATAACTACCTTATTCCTTGCTTCTTTAATTCAACACAAGTACCACATACACCGCAAGGTTTAATTTTATTATCTTTGTAAATAGGTCTACGACAACTCCAGAACATGTTGCGTATTGATCCTGGTAACATCTCATAGATTTCTCTTTTACTCATATTCATTACCGGGTATATCTTTTCTGCATCCGTAAATGCGGATAATATTTTATTAGCTCTTATTCGTCTTTCTTCTAAACTATGATTAGCATCATTAGTTTGCATACCTATAGCAACCTTCTTTATATCCGGATTAACACTTGCTACATATCCTGCAAAGAAGTTCATAGTGTCTGTATCATATAAAAAATGATTATTATAGAATTGTGAACCTATTTCACTCTCACTATATTCAAAAGTAAATCCTAAACTACGTAATTGTTTAAGAGCAATTTCAACAGCAATTGCCTCTGCCTTATCTCTGTTCTCAATATTTCTATTATGAACATGATGGACATGTAAACTATAATCTTTATATTCAGGATCAGTTAATAATTTGTAGATCATTCCCAGACTATCAAGCCCACCTGAGTACATGGCTAGAATTGTTTTCTTTTCCATATGTAAAATGTATAAACCTCACTATTAGGATGTTCAAAAGGTATTGGATTCAATTCATGGGCTTTAGGAAAGTATACAGCATACTTAGTAGGCCAATTGGGATTGAGAAATGCTCTGGTAATAAACGTATCGCAGTTTGCAAGAACTATAGGTAAAAGTCTATCTGTAAACTCTTTACCGTAACTAAGACCACCGTCAAGTATAATGGTATCCCAATGTTCGTCTAAACTAAACCAATCTCTAGTGATTATTTTAGGATCATCATAGACAGGGGCAACATCCCAAGCTTGGTCACAAATTGGCAATAAAAGCTTGGTACTACCTAAAAGCAGCGTTCTACCATGTTGATAAAATCTAAAAATCTCTAGATCATCGTAATTAGGCGCCGCTGGCCACTTTAAATTTGTCCAAAATTCTTTATCTTCACTCATATCCATATGATATTTATTATGGCTAAATATATCAAGGAGAAATAACAATAACATGATTTGTAAATAATATGGATAAACTTGACGAGTTCAACTTTTTATTATACGCTGCAAAACACTATGACAACCCTCAGTGCTATGATACAATTGAATTTTATGATGATTTGAAAAGAATTAAATACATCAAAAGATTATTAAATAGATATATTGAAGAAGGTGATCTTAAAGAAAGACTTATTCTCAATCATATTATAGTTTTAAACAATGTATTTGGTCCTAAAGCTACAACCAAAATGTTATTTCTTAAATGTAAGGGTCTAGAACAACAATTAAAATCATTCTTATTATTTTTAAATATTTTACCCGAAAAAGTAGAGAATATTGGTATAGAAAACAGAACCATAAATACTAAGGAAATAATTGAAGATAATAAAATTCTAGAAGAACTCAGGAAAATTTAATGGCCACTGTTTTTGATACTGTCCTTACATATCAATTTATTAAAAAATTAACTACACCTTTTAATCAGATGCCAGCCTATAGATATGGTCTTATTGATGATAAGGGAAATTTTTTAAAAAATAGAGTTAAATTTACTCCAGATGAAAAGAGGGTTTTAGGATTATTTGACATTATGGTCATTAATCTTAAAAAGCTTATTGCTAAAATTCCTGGTGGATCAACTAGATTAGGTACAGCGGCGGCCGCTCTATTCCTTCTTAGATCATCACCTCTTAGAGAAGATATTTCTTACGAAGAATTAGATAAATTAGTAGAAAATGAATTTAATAAAATCTATAATATGATTAGTGAAGATGGTGCTCCTGTAAATGCAGCAGGGGGTGGTGATATTGCAGGATTGGGTGTTCCAGCTGGATCTTTTAAAGGCTTTCCACCTGTATCACCTGCGGCAGCTAGAAAATATAAAGCAAAGAATAAACAGAATGCTGCAACCATTGCTAAGTTGTTTAACAGGAAACTACCTCCTAATGTTGTTGAAGCTTCGCAGGACGAAGTTTCAGTACCTACAAAAAAAAACAGTAAAAACAAGACTGAAATAATTACTGTTCAAAATAAAGTAGTTGAAGATACATCTTTACAGTATCATAAAGAATTAAATCCTAAGATATGGGATGATTTTAAATTAAAACCAGAGATTGCAGGTAAGTTATTACAGATTGCAGATGCCTGGATTAAGTTTGCAAAGATACCACCTAATTTAGTAAAAGATATTATTATTACAGGTGGTAATGTTAATTATAATTATACAGACCAATCTGATATTGATCTTCATGTTGTTATAAACAGAAGTCTTATTAATCCAAACAGAGAATTTGTTGACGAATATTTACAAGATAAAAAAATATTGTGGACTCTTTCTCATCAAGACCTTCATGTATATGGTTATCCAGTAGAACTTTATGCGCAAGACATTAATGATGTTCCACATACTGGTCAAGGTGTTTATTCAGTAAAGAATGATGGGTGGATTCAATCACCTCAATATCTTGGATTAGATTTTGAAAAAAATTATCATCTTCAAAAGAAGGTTCAATTCTATAAAGATCTTATTGACAAGATGATTCAACAAAATGCAACTGATGGTACATTTGATATGATCAAGCAAAGAATCAAAAAGATGCGTGGAGATTCTATTGCCAAAGATGGTGAATTTGCATTTGGTAACTTAGTATTTAAAGACTTACGCAATCAAGGTTATCTAGATAAGATGGATGCTTATCAGAAGTCAACACAGGATAAAGCATTATCATTGGAGTAAATTATGCCATTTATAGGATTCTTTTTAAATAATAGAATAGGTCAGTTTATTGGAATTGCCATTCTACTATCAAGTGCTTTCTTTGGTTGGTTGGCGGTTCATGATCACAACTTATGGAATGAAGCAACTGACAAATTTAATACAATGCAGCAAGAGCTTCTTGGTAAGAAAGAAGAAGAGTTCAAACAAAAGACAGAAGAAATAACTCAGAACGGTGATAAGATTGCTGAAGAAGTAAAGAGACGTGAAGAAGAAGCTAAGAAACAATTGGAAGAGATTGAAAGAAAAGCTGCTGAAGAAACAAAGACAGAAAAGCCTGTCACAGATGATGCATCTCCTTATTTAAAGAGTATTGTGAAACAACTTGATACAACATATGGTGAGAAGAAGAAATGAAAAAATTAGTATTGTTATTGCCCCTACTTCTTACAGCTTGTTCACAAACAGCCGTGCAATTAATTGCACCTGAATATAAAATAGTTAAAGCACCAGACACAATGTATGATTGCCCGGTGGAAACTAAGTTCCCAAAATCAGATACATTGACCAATAAACAAGTTGGTGCTCTTATCCTAAAACTACAAAAGAATAATGTTACATGTAAGCAACGTATGGAAGCTGTAAAGCAATTCTATGACGATGCAGAAAAAACAGTCAACGAGCAAAAATAACTGTTGCTTTTTTCTTTAACTATAGTATAATAACTCTGTTCCAATAAAGGATTAGAGATATGAGTACAATGTGGTTAGAACAAAAGTATGCTTCATTAGTTGGTACACAACTAGAGCAGTTTAAAGTAATTAAAAATAAACCATACATGGCTAAGTTTAGATGTCCTGTATGTGGTGATTCTCAAAAGAATCGATTTAAGACACGTGGACACTTCTATGAATATGAAGGTCACATCAATTTTAAGTGTTTTAATTGTAGTGCTAGCACGTCACTCTCTAAATTTATAAAAACACACAATCCCACACTTTACACAGAATATAGGTTAGAAAACCTGAAAGAATCAGGTGATGCTAATACTATACTTAACGACGAAAAATTCGTGTCAGCTATAGAAAAATTCTCTAGCAGGCGCATAGATCACTTTGATCCTTTTAAAGATTTGCAGAAGATTTCGCAATTAAAACCTAATCATCCAGCAAAAATATATGTTCAAGAAAGAAAAATTCCTTCAAATACACATTTTAGAATTTACTATTCTCCTATATACTATACTTGGGTAAACACGATACTGCCAGGCAAGTTTAGCGAGAAAGCATTAGCACTTGATGAGCCACGTATCGTATTCCCATTCATTGATTCAAAAGGCTACGTTTTTGGTTTTACTGGAAGATCCCTTAGTAAGACCACTAACATGCGTTACGCTACAATTATCTTAGATGAAACAAAAGAAAAGGTATTTGGACTAGAAACTATTGATAAGACCAAAAAGGTCTATGTAGTAGAAGGTCCAATTGATAGTCTTTTCTTAGATAATTGTATTGCAATGGCAGGCTCAGATATTAACTTGAATAATATTGCAGATAGAGATAAAATAGTAGTAATATATGACAACGAACCACGAAACAAAGAAATTGTTAAAAAGATTAACAAAGCCGTGGAGCATAACTACAACGTCTGTATCTGGCCAGATTTTATTGAACAAAAAGATATAAATGATATGGTTTTAAAGCAGGATCTATCCGGTCCTGCTATTCAATCTATTATTGACTCTAATACTTATAATGGTCTTGCTGCTAAAATGAGACTACAACAGTGGAGTAAAGCATAATGCATATTGTAGAGATAAAGCAAGACATTGATAATGAATTATACATTGAGATACCAGAAGAATTAATTGAGCAGCTTGGTTGGTCTGTTGAGACTGAGCTTGAATGGATTATGGAAGATGGTAAGGTTATTTTAAAGAAAAAAGAACAAGAATAAAGAGGTCTATTATGGTTGCAACTTACAAAGATACAAAAAAATTACTTTCAGACGCCAAGTTCTATGAAGGCTATGCTCGATTTATTGAAGAAGAAGGTCGTTACGAAACATGGTCAGAAGCAGTAAACCGTGTTATGAAAATGCATTCAGGGTTTTATGCTGATAAGATGTCTTCAAAGCTTATGGCTTATATTGATGAGGCAACCACTGCATATAAACAGAAGCTAGTATTGGGTGCTCAACGTGCATTACAATTTGGTGGGGAACAACTATTTAAACATCAAATGAGAATGTATAATTGTACTTCTTCCTATGCTGATCGTCCAGAATTTTTTGGTGAAATCTTTTATATTCTTCTTTGTGGTGCAGGTGCTGGATTCTCTGTTCAGGCTCATCACGTAGGTAAAATGCCTAAGCTTATTCATCGTACAAAGTCACCTAAGCTTCATATTGTAGAAGACTCAGTAGAAGGTTGGGCAACAGCTCTTGATGTTCTTATGTCTTCCTTCTTTGAGAATGGTGGTAAGTATCCAGAGTATGCTGGTCGCAAAGTTGCTTTTGATCTTTCAGCTATTCGTCCAAAGGGTGCAAAGATCTCTGGCGGATTCAAGGCACCTGGTCCTGAACCTCTTCGTCGTTCCTTAGATCGTATTGAATATATTTTAACTGGTCTTACTCTTAATGAGAAGACATCATCCTTGAGGCCAATCCATGTATACGATATTGTTATGCACGCTGCTGATGCTGTATTGGCTGGTGGTGTTCGTCGCTCAGCTACTATTTGTTTATTCTCGGCTGATGACGACGAGATGGCAGGAGCTAAAACTGGAAATTGGTATATTGATAATCCACAACGCGGTCGCAGTAATAATTCTGCTGTTATTGTTCGCAATGAAATAACAAAAGAACAATTTACAAAATTAATGACATCAATTAAGCAGTTTGGTGAACCTGGATTCTTCTTTGTTGATGATAAGGATATCACAACCAATCCTTGTGTTGAAATTGGAATGTATCCACAGATTGATGGTCAATCAGGTTGGCAGGGATGTAATCTAACTGAGATCAATGGTGGTATGTGTGATAATGAAGAAACATTCTTTAAGGCTTGTCGTGCAGCCGCTATCCTAGGAACACTACAAGCTGGTTATACTGATTTTAAATTTCTATCTGATGCATCTAAAAAAATCTTCGATCGTGAGGCACTTCTTGGTGTATCAGTCACAGGTTGGATGAATAACCCAAAGACATTGTTTGATGAAAAGATTCTACAAAGAGGAGCAGAAATTGTTAAAGAAACCAATGCAGAAGTTGCCGCCCTCTTGGGTATTAATGCTGCTGCCCGTACCACTTGTGTTAAGCCATCTGGTAATGCATCAGTTCTTCTCATGACTGCTTCTGGTATTCATGCTGATCATTCTCCAATGTATATTCGTAATATTCAATTGAATAAAGATACTGAAGTTGCAAAGCTCATTAAGAGAATCAATCCTAATATGGTTGAAGAATCAGCTTGGTCATCAGGAAAGACTGATTATGTTGTTTCTTTCCCAGTTGTGGCTAAAGAAGGTTCTATCTTTAAAGATGAATTGATTGGCGTTAAGCATCTTGATCTCATCAAGAAAGCACAGGAGTTTTGGGTCAATGCTGGAACAAATATTGAAAGATGCGCTCATCCTGGAATACGTCATAATGTTTCTAATACTGTCATTGTTGACGACTGGGATTCAATTGAGGATTACGTATTCAATAATCGCAATTATTTTGCTGGCATTTCATTTCTACCGATGACAGGTGATAAAGATTATTTCCAAGCACCAAATACACAAGTATTAAGTGCTGCTGAGCTTACTCAGAAGTACGGTGCAGGTGCTATTATGGCCTCTGGTATTATTGTTGAAGCTCTTAAATGTTTTGATAATCTTTGGCTTGCTTGTATGACTGTTAATGGTTATGGTGAAGATCTTTCTGCAGACAACCATCAGAATACTCTTAAGAAAGATTGGGTTCGTAGATTTAAGAAATTTGCTACTAACTATTTCAACGGAGATCTTAAGAAGACTGAATATTGCTTTAAAGATGTTTACTTACTTCATAAGTGGGAAAAGATTCAACAGACCATTCAGGATATTAAGTGGGAAGATGAATTGAAAGAAGTTAAGTATATTGATGTTGATACTATTGGATCTGCTGCTTGTGTAGGTGGCGGATGCGAACTATTCTAACACCTTGTACTAAAAACTGTAGAATAGATCCTACCACGTCTACTTGTGTTGGATGTGGTAGGACTTCACAACAGATAAAAGAATGGCGTATATATACTAATGATCAACGTCGTGAAATAATAGAGCAATTAAAGAGAGGTAAGTAATGGATTGGGATGCATTGATAGAAGTTCTTTTGGAATCTGTAAAAGACGAAAACACAAGATCAGAGATCTATAAAAAACTTTTTGATTTAGTTGGTACTCATGATGCAGAAGAAAGTCTCGATCAAGACCATGTGTTTGATGATATCCTAGAAAAATACATCCAGGATAATGAAGAAGAAGATACTCTTTATGAAGAAGACGAAGATAACTTTGATTATGACGACGAATGATTATTGTTGGAATTGATTATAGTTTAACATCTCCTTGTGTTTGTATTTGTGACTCTAAAAATTTTGGTTTCTCAAAGTGTCAATTTTATTATCTAACTGACAGTAAAAAATTAGATGTAGATTTTGATAACATTCATGGTGATCTTCACGAGGATTATTATTCAGAAGAACAAAGATATTACAATATTGCCAAATGGGCAGTGTCAAAGATTCCTGAAGATGCCAAAGTATACATGGAAGGATACTCAATGGGATCAACAGGGAGAGTGTTTAATATAGCTGAGAATACTGGTCTACTTAAACACTTTTTGTTTAGAAGGTGCTATGACTATAATATAGTTCCTCCTACAGTAATAAAAAAGTATGCCACTGGTAAAGGAAACGCCAATAAGCAGCTTTTACAAGATGTGTTTGAAGAAAACACTGGATATAATATCAAAAAGAAGTTAGGATTAACAGATAAACAATGGAATCCTTCTTCTGACATAATAGACAGTTATTTCATTTGTAAATATGGATATGAACAGGAGACTAAAAATGTTATGGAATTTTATTAAAGAATTCTTTGGAATTGGGCTCAATGAAGTCAAGGAAGAAGTTACTAAGGTAGCAAATACTGTTAAGACTGAAACTAAAAAAGTTGAAAGTGTAGTTACAGCTGAACTAAAAGAAGTTCA
>Ga0213922_1000928_pt1 | contig 11966 bp, 12 predicted proteins | sample McNCre2917MG_FD_165060 | JGI IMG/M metagenome (GOLD analysis project Ga0213922, IMG submission 165060) | Freshwater microbial communities from McNutts Creek, Athens, Georgia, United States - 29-17 MG | ecosystem: Environmental > Aquatic > Freshwater > Creek | place: USA: Georgia | collected... | reverse complement strand
CATGAAAGTTTTGGTCGCTGTCAAACGCGTGGTGGACTACAACGTCAAGGTCCGCGTGAAGTCGGACAACTCGGGCGTTGACATTGCGAACGTCAAGATGAGCATGAACCCGTTTGATGAGATTGCGGTGGAAGAAGCCGTGCGCCTCAAAGAAAAAGGCGTGGTCACCGAGGTGATCGCCGTGTCTTGCGGCGTGACTCAATGCCAAGAAACCTTGCGCACCGCGATGGCCATTGGCGCAGACCGCGGCATCTTGGTGGAAACCGCTGAAGAGCTGCAACCCTTGGCCGTGGCCAAGCTGCTCAAAGCCTTGGTGGACAAAGAGCAACCTGGCTTGGTGATCTTGGGCAAACAAGCGATTGACGATGATTGCAACCAAACTGGCCAGATGTTGGCGGCTTTGGCAGACATGCCCCAAGCCACCTTTGCTTCCAAAGTCGAACTCTCAGGCGACAAAGCCAGCGTGACCCGCGAAGTCGACGGTGGTTTGGAAACGATTTCTATTAACCTGCCAGCCGTCATCACGACCGACTTGCGTTTGAACGAACCCCGCTATGTGACCTTGCCCAACATCATGAAGGCCAAGAAGAAGCAACTCGATGTGTTCAAGCCCGAAGACTTGGGCGTTGACGTGAGCCCCCGCATCAAGACACTCAAAGTGGTCGAGCCTGCCAAGCGCAGCGCGGGCATCAAGGTGGCGGATGTGGCCACTTTGGTGGACAAGCTCAAGAACGTGGCCAAGGTTATTTAAAGAACACAAACGCAGGAAAAACGAACATGACATCCCTCGTTATTGCAGAACACGATAACGCCTCCATCAAAGGCGCAACCTTGAACACCGTCACAGCCGCAGCAGCCATGGGCGCTGACGTGCATGTGCTGGTTGCAGGCCACAACGCAGGTGCAGCCGCAGCGGCTGCTGCACAGATTGCTGGCGTGAGCAAAGTCATCCACGCCGATGGCGCCACGCTGGAAGCTGGCTTGGCTGAAAACGTCGCAGCGCAAGTCTTAGCCATCGCTGGCAACTACACCCACATCTTGTTCCCTGCAACAGCCGCAGGTAAGAACGTGGCACCGAGAGTCGCAGCCAAGCTGGACGTGGGCCAAATCAGCGACATCACCAAGGTGGACAGCCCCGACACGTTTGAGCGTCCGATCTATGCAGGCAACGCGATTGCGACTGTGCAATCCAGCGATGCTGTGAAAGTCATCACTGTGCGTACTACAGGTTTTGATGCCGCAGCTTCTACAGGCGGCGCAGCTCAAATCGAAGCCACAGCAGCAGCCACAGACTCAGGCAAGAGCAGCTTTGTGGGCCGTGAAGTCACCAAGAGTGACCGCCCAGAGCTGACAGCGGCCAAGATCATCGTCTCCGGTGGTCGTGCTTTGGGCAGCTCAGAGAAGTTTGACGAAGTCATGACCCCGCTGGCCGACAAGCTCGGCGCTGCGATTGGTGCGAGCCGCGCGGCGGTGGATGCAGGCTATGCGGCCAACGATTTGCAAGTGGGACAAACCGGCAAGATCGTGGCGCCACAGTTGTATGTGGCGTGTGGCATCAGCGGTGCTATTCAACACTTGGCGGGTATGAAAGACAGCAAGGTGATTGTGGCGATCAACAAAGACCCAGAGGCGCCGATCTTCAGTGTGGCGGACTTCGGCTTGGAGGCTGACCTGTTTGTGGCTGTGCCAGAGTTGGTCGCTGCATTGTGAGTGCTGTGATGGATGTTGCTGCATGTGTGCATGTTGAAGCAAAGGGTGATGTGTGTGTCATCACCATCGACAACCCGCCCATCAACGCCACGTCCTTGGCAGTACGCCAAGGTTTGACGGTCGCTATTTCTGAATTCAAAAACAACGCCAATTTTCAAGCGGCGGTCATCGTAGGCGCGGGCAGCACATTTGTGGCAGGCGCTGACATTCGTGAGTTTGGTCAGCCCATGCAAGAACCCATCTTGCCTGAGGTCATTCGTGCCATTGAAGACTGTGGCAAGCCCGTGGTGGCTGCGTTGCATGGCGCCGCTTTAGGCGGTGGTTTTGAATTGGCGTTGGCATGCGATGCGCGTGTGGCCGATGCCAAAACGGTGGTCGGATTGCCCGAGGTGTCATTGGGCATCATCCCAGGCGCAGGGGGCACACAAATGTTGCCGCGTCGCGTGGGCGTGTCGCGCGCGATCCGCATGATTTGTGGCGCACAACGTATTTCTGCCAAAGAGGCTCAATCACTCCATTTGCTGGATGAGGTGGTCACGGGCGATGTGTTGGATGCAGCCATTGCTTTCGCTCGTCGCATGCAAGGCAAGAAGTGCCGCATCCGTGATGAGTCCGTACCAGCCGAAGGCCCTGCGTTGATTCAACAAGCCGCAGATGAGGCGATGCGTGCAGGCAAACGCCGTCCTGCGGTCGAGGCAGCGATTGAGGCCATCAAGTCGGCAGCGGTGTTATCGATAGACGATGGCTTGGCCGATGAGCGGGCAGTGTTTTTGCAGTTGCGTTTGTCGCGCGAAGCTTATGCCTTGCGTCATGTGTTTTTTGCTGAGCGTGACAGCGCCAAATTGCCTGCTGAGTTGAATGCCAAACCCAGAAGCGTCGAGACAGTGTGTGTGATTGGTGCGGGCACGATGGGTACGGGCATTGCCATCAGCGTATTAGATGCGGGCATGAAAGTCATCTTGCTAGAGCAAGATGAGGCGGCTCTGCAACGCGGCCAAGACCGTGTGACTGCGCACTACCGCGACCGCGTCTCTGCCCAAAAGATGAAAGCCGAGGTCGCCCAAGCACGAGAAGCATGTTTGCACAGCACGCTCGATTGGGCTGAGATGGCTAAGGCCGATTTGGTGATTGAGGCGGTGTTTGAAGACCTCGCCGTCAAGCAAGCTGTGTTCAAAAAAATAGACAGCTTCGCACGAGCAGGCGCCGTGCTGGCCACCAACACGTCTTACCTAGATGTGGATGCGATTGCACACGTCACCTCACGCCCGCAAGATGTGTTGGGTTTGCATTTCTTCAGTCCGGCCAATGTGATGAAGTTGCTCGAAGTGGTGCGTGGCAAAGCCTCGCAGGCCGATGTGTTGGCCACAGGCATGGCCTTGGGCAAGCGCTTGCGCAAACTGCCTGTGTTGGCAGGGAACCGCTTTGGGTTCATTGGCAACCGCATCTACAACGCATACCGTAACCAGTGTGAATTCATGTTGGAAGATGGTGCATGGCCCGAGGATGTGGACGCCTCACTGAAGCAATTTGGCATGGCCATGGGGCCATTTGCGGTGGCAGATTTGTCAGGGCTGGACATTGCGTGGCGCATGCGCCAAGCCCAAGCCGCCACACGTGCATCGGGTGTGCGCTACGTGGACATCTTGGACCAGCTGTGCGAAGCAGGGCGCTTGGGGCGCAAGGCCAATGCGGGTTACTACAGCTATGTCGATGGCAAACAACAGACGACAACAGATGAGGTGGTGCGCCGCATCATTGAAGACGCGTCGCAACGTCGTGGCATCCAACGTCAACCTTTGAGCAGTGCCACAATTCAACGCCGTGCGCTGTTGACCATCGTCAACGAGGCTGCACGTTTGATGGACGAGGGGGTGGCCAGTCGTGCCAGTGATATTGATGTGGTGTTGGTGCATGGCTATGGTTTTCCGCGTTGGGAAGGTGGCCCCGTGTTTTGGGCACGCCAACAAAACCGCGAGGCCTTGACCCAAGAAATCAAAGACCTTGCCAGCCAGTGTGGCGAAGGGTTCGTGCCGGCAGATTTGTCGGTTTTGTTTGAAGTCGAATAATTTTGAGATCTATGACACACGCTTTTATTTGTGATGCGATTCGCACCCCCATTGGCCGTTACGGTGGTGCTTTGTCTTCTGTGCGCACCGACGACTTGGCTGCAATTCCTATTCGAGCGTTGATGACACGCAACCTGAATGTGGATTGGGCGCAAATCACTGACGTGCTCTATGGCTGCGCCAACCAAGCGGGCGAAGACAACCGCAACGTGGCCCATATGGCCAGTCTGTTGGCAGGCTTGCCCATGGATGTGCCGGGCGCCACCATCAACCGTTTGTGTGGTTCTGGCTTAGATGCCGTGGGCACAGCGGCACGTGCTATCAAATCAGGTGAAGCTCAGTTGATGATTGCTGGTGGCGTGGAGAGCATGAGCCGTGCACCGTTCGTCATGCCCAAAGCTGAAAGTGCTTTTAGCCGCAACAACGCGGTGTATGACACGACGATTGGCTGGCGTTTCATCAACAAGTTGATGAAAGAGAAATACGGTGTGGACGCCATGCCAGAGACGGCAGAGAACGTGGCGGTGGAGTTCAAGATTGAGCGTTAAGCCCAAGACCTGATGGCGTTGAACAGCCAACTGCGTGCAGTGGCTGCACAGCAAGCGGGGCATTTGGCACGCGAAATCACGCCGGTGTTGATTCCACAAAAGAAGGGCGACTCCCTCGTGGTGGACACCGATGAGCATCCACGCGCGACCAGCTTGGAGGCTTTAGCCAAACTCAAACCCATCGTGCGACCTGATGGCACGGTGACCGCAGGCAACGCCAGCGGCGTGAACGATGGGGCATGTGCGTTGCTCTTAGCCAATGAGGCCAGTGCGACCAAGAACGGCTTGGTACCCAAAGCTCGTGTGGTGGGCATGGCCACAGCGGGTGTGGCGCCACGCATCATGGGCATTGGCCCAGTGCCTGCGACGCAAAAAGTATTGGCGAAGACCGGGTTGACGATGGCGCAGATGGATGTGATTGAGCTCAATGAAGCATTTGCAGCACAAGGCTTGGCGGTGATGCGCTCGCTGGGCTTGCAAGATGACGACCCGCGTGTGAACGCATGGGGTGGTGCGATTGCGTTGGGCCATCCATTGGGGGCGTCGGGCGCGCGATTGGCAACCACAGCGATGAACCGCTTGCATGCCACGGGCGGTCGCTACGCGCTGTGCACCATGTGCATTGGTGTGGGGCAGGGAATTGCGCTCATCCTTGAGCGTGTTTGACAGATCGAAGGACTGAACCGATGACCAAGCTTGTGATTTACAAAGTCAACGTCGAGTTCGGTGACTGTGACCCCGCGAAGATTGTGTGGTTTCCCAACTACTTCAAATGGTTGGATGCGGCTTCTCGTAACTTCTTTGTTCAGTGCGGCGTTCCTTCTTGGAAAGAAACCGAAAAATCCATGGGCGTGTTGGGCACACCTTTGGTGGACATCCACACCAAGTTTGTGAAGACTGCGAGTTATGGCGATCAACTCGATGTGCATGTCCGCGTTTCTGAATGGCGCAACACAAGCTTTGTGATGGATTACAAAATTTACCGAGGCAGTGACTTGATTTTGGAGGCGCAAGACGTGCGCGTGTTTGCCGCGTTTTGTGATACCGATAACCCGGATCAACCCAGCATTCGCGCAGTCCCCATTCCACAAATTGTTTTAGATTTGTGCCGTTGAGCGCGTGACATTCCTGAGTTACCAGCGACCGATGTTGGGCATGTCCACCCAAGGTGCTTGTGGTGTTAACGCTTCACCTTTTTGCAGCAACTCCACCGAGATGTCATCGGGCGAACGCACAAAGGCCATGCGGCCATCGCGGGGCGGACGAAGAATCGTCACGCCGTGCGCTTGTAACTTTTCGCAGGTGGCGTAGATGTTGTCCACGGCGTACGCCAAGTGACCGAAGTTACGACCCCCGGTGTAGACCTCGGGATCCCAGTTGTAGGTGAGCTCCACTTGTGCATCTTCATCGCCAGGGGCGGCGAGGTAGACCAGGGTGAAGCGCCCCTGTGGGTACTCGTTGGTGCGCAGCACCGACAGACCCAGCGCATCGCGGTAAAAGCGCAGCGACGCTTCTAGGTCGGTCACGCGCACCATGGTGTGTAGGTATTTCATGGCGGGCCTTTCTTTATAGGGTGGGGTAGTCGGTGTAGCCGACAGGGCCGGGTGTGTAGAAAGTGCTGGGGTTGGGTTCGTTCAGCGCGGCATTCAATTTCAAACGCTCGACCAAGTCAGGGTTAGAGATGAACAAACGGCCAAAGGCGATGGCATCGGCCTTGCCGGATTCAATCGTGTCGATGGCCATTTGACGGTCGTAGCCGTTGTTGGCGATGTAGGTGCCTTTGAACGCTTGGCGCGCCCACGCGTAGTCAAAGCCAGGCACATCACGTGGGCCACCGGTGGCGCCTTCGATGAAGTGAATGAAGGCGATGCCGCGTTGGTTGAGCTGCTCCACCAAATAACCAAACACGGCTTGTGGGTTGCTGTCAGCCAAATCGTTGAAAGGCGTGAGCGGCGACAAACGAATGCCAACGCGGCCGGCGCCGATTTCGGCCACACAGGCATCGACGACTTCGAGGGCAAAGCGGCAGCGGTTTTCCATCGAGCCACCGTACGCGTCGGTGCGTTGGTTGGCGCCGTCGCGGATGAACTGGTCGACCAAATAACCGTTGGCGCCGTGAATCTCCACACCATCAAAACCCGCGCGAATGGCGTTCGCAGCGGCTTGGCGGAATTCCTGCACCACGTCTTTCACTTCGGCGGTGGTCAAGGCGTGGGGCACGGGCACATCGACTTTGCCGTTGGGTGTGTAGGCCACAACCTTGGGCTGAATGGCCGAAGGGGCCACGGGCTGTGCGCCACCAGTCAGGTCTGGGTGCGTGATGCGGCCCACATGCCAAATTTGCGCGATGATTTTCGAGCCTGCGTCGTGCACGGCTTGTGTGATGGGCTTCCAGCCTTCGACTTGAGCGTCTGAGTAAATGCCGGGGGTGGCCATGTAGCCTTTGCCCACGGGCGAGACTTGTGTGCCTTCACTGATGATGAGGCCCGCGCCGCTGCGCTGGCGGTAATAGTCCACATTCATGGTGCTGCCGGGTATGTCGCCGTCATTTGCGCGGCTGCGTGTGAGTGGGGCCATGACGATGCGGTTGGCGACGTCGATGTCGCCGATGCGTGTGGGTTGGAAAAGCTGAGATGTCGTCATGCGTAATTTCTAAAGGTCGTGAAGGAATGAAGAGGCTTGGCCATGGCTAAAGCGGCCATGCACGCTTTGCTACATGGGATGTATTTTGGGTTTTTCAAGTGGATGGTCGGATGCTTCCGCTAATATGCCTTGATTACTTGAAGGACTTCCAATGAAACAGTGGTGGTGTGCGTGGGTGATGGTGTGTACGTGTGCCACGGCTGTGGCAGCAGAGGACTACAACCTCAAAGTCGATGTGACGCAGCAAGGCAATGTTTTTCAAACCCAAGCCAGTTTTTATTTGCCTTTGAACTTGTGCCAGTCATACCGCTACATCACTGATTACGACGCAGCGACTCGCATTCCGGGTGTAGTGACTTCCACCACCACCCGTGTGGATGCTCGAAAGGCCCGTGTGGAGCGCGTGTTGGAAGAGCGCATTTTGTTTTTCCCCATCAAGATGCGCACGGTGTTGGAGTTCACGGAGTTGCCTAGTCAAGGCACAGACTTTGTGCAAATCAGTGGCGAAGCCAAGTCTTACAAAGGCGGGTGGCGCTTAGAGCCAGAGGGTGCTGGCACTTTGTTCAAGTACCGCACCGAATCAGAGCCGGATTCGGTGTTTCCTAAAGCCGTGATTGAGTACTTCATCAAAAACCGCTTGAAAAGCAGCTTTGAAGCCATGGCCAAGGCTGGGGCTGAGCGCCTCAAACAGCCTTGTTGAGCCGAGCGTTACGGCAGGCGCGGGGCTGTTTGTAACAGTTCAATCGTGATTCTGAAGTGACTCAAGGCTGCGTTTGGCCAATGTGGCAACGAGCTCAGGCATGAGGCGTGTGCCATTGCCCTCATCACATGCCGTTTGCAATGTGGCTTTTATGGCTGACGCGACGGTATGGTCTGCATGCATGTGCTCGGCCATCTCGTTGTAGTAGCTCAAATCTTTGAGCGCGTTTGAGACGGTGAAGCGCAGACCGGTGTTGTCTTGGTTCAAGATGAAGGGTTTCATGCGTTCTAGCGCAGCGCCCCATCCACCGCCCATGGCAAGTACATCGACAAAGGTCTGGGCATTCACACCGCCGACTTGAGCGCAGGCGGCAGCTTCGGCCAGCAAGGCAACGGAGCCCAGAGATACATAGTTGTGCAGCAACTTCATGCGGTGTCCTGCACCCACAGGTCCGACATGAACGATGTTTTCGGCGAAGCACGACAAAATGGGTTGGCAGGTTTCAAACACGGCGGCGTCAGCGCCCACCAACAAGTTCAAGCGACCTTCGGCAGCTTCTTTGGGGGTTCGCGTCATTGGCGCATCGACGAACAAACCACCTTGCGCCACCACAGCTTGCGCAATTTTTTCGGTTGAGGCGGGCATGGCGGTGGAGCAATCAATCACGAGTGTGTTGGGCCGCAAGCCTTTGAGTACACCGTCTTCGCCCATGAGCACGGCTTCGACTTGTGGCGTGCCTGTGACGCACAAAATCACCACATCCGAATGCGCTGCCAAGTCTTTGGGGGTGGTGAAGGTTTTGACGCCTTGTTGCACCAAGTCGTCGATGGGTTGGTTCCCCGCATGCGCCAACACCGAGAGCGTGTGGCCATGCTTGACCAAGTTGCTGGCAATGCCATGACCCATCATGCCAATGCCGATCATGCCAATGGTTTTCATGTCTTATCCCTGTTGATGCAACCAAGCCAAACCATCGTGCGTGCCATTGGCAACGGCACCACGGGCAGGGCGGTATTCGCAACCAATCCAGCCGTCCCACCCGCAGGCGGCAGAGACTTCGTCAATCACGTCAAAGAGGTAAGGGTGGTTGAGTTCACCCAAGTCAGGCTCGTGGCGCATGGGCACGCCCGCAATTTGAAAGTGACCGACTCGGCCGGTTGGCAGGTACTGGCGAATCTTGGTGGCCAAGTCACCCTCCATGATTTGGCAGTGGTAGAGGTCCATCTGCACTTTGACGTTGGAGGCACCGATATGTTCAACGATGTCGTGTGCTTGGCTCTGGTAGTTCAAGAAGAAGCCGGGAATGTCTCGGGTGTTGATGGGTTCAATCAACACATCACGGCCAGACTTGTGCGCTTCAGCGGCGGCCCATGTGATGTTTTGAATGTAGGTTTTTTCTAAGGTTGCGACGTCCGCACCTTGGGGCTTTAAACCCGCCATGACGTGGATGCGTGGGCAATTCAAAGTGTCAGCATAGGCCAAGGCTTTGAGAAAGCCAGATTGAAATTCGCGCTCACGTCCGGGCAAGCAAGCCAAGCCACGTTCGCCGGCATCCCAGTCACCGGGTGGTGCGTTGAACAGCACTTGCTGCAAGCCGTTGTCGTTCAAGCGCTGTTGAAGTTCTTGCGCGTCAAACGCATAGGGAAACAAGTATTCGACGGCTTTGAAGCCATCTTTGGCAGCAGCGGCAAAGCGGTCTAAAAAATTATGCTCGTTGTAGAGCATGCTGAGGTTGGCGGCAAAACGAGGCATAGGTGTTTCTTGAAATAAAGGGTTTACCAAAGAGCTCCGAAGGTCTCTCGCAGTTCTTGAATTTGGGTGTCACTCAACGCGGTCGCTTGGCGGTCGGACATGAGCCAAAGCTTCGCGGTTTCTTCGAGTTCTTCCAGCACCGCACTGGCCTCTGCGGGGCTTTGGTGCCACACCACAGGGCCCAAACGGTCGAGCATCACGCCGCGAATGGTGGTTGCTTGTGCGGTGCTGTCGTGGATGAGGCGTGCCACTTCGGTGGCCACGCTGGGCGCGCCGGGGCGTTGGTAGGCCACCAGAGGGATGTGTCCTACTTTCATCACGTAATACGGTGTGATGGGGGGCACGATGTCCGAGTTGCGCCACACGCCTTGCAAGGTGAGGCTGACCAAGTGCGTGGCATGGGTGTGAATCACGCATCGCGCTTGTGGTGCTGCTGCGTAAATGCTGCGATGCAAGACCAGTGTTTTGGAAGCGCGTGCACCGCTGAGCTGCACCCCGTCCGCAGTGACATGTGCCAGTTCACTGGCGATCAAATTGCCTAGACAGGCATCGGTGGGGGTGATTAAAAAACTACCGTCATCCAGCTTGACGCTGATGTTGCCAGCGCTGGCGTGCACATAGCCACGCGCATACAGCGATGCGCCGATGCGGCAAATTTCTTCACGAACTTCTGGGTGTTGCATGTGTGTTATTTCAGCAGGGCAAACGCTTTTTCAAAAAAGTCGTTGGTCCCAAAGTTGCCAGATTTCAAAGCAACATGGACTGTATCGCCGTGACACACCTTGGAGGTCACGCAGGTCCAAGGCACGCCGGGGTCGATTTGCGGGCCAATGACCATGCGCGCTACATCCAGGGCTTGCACCACGGCGCCCGATGTTTCACCGCCCGCCACCACGAGTTGGCGCACACCCGCTTGCACCAAGCCTTTGGCGATGCTGGAGAGGGTGTGCTCTACCAATTCACCCGCTTGGGCAACACCGAGTTTGTGTTGAATGGCTTTGACGGCTTCGGGTTCTGCTGTGGCGTAAATCAACACAGGGCCTTTTTTGAGAAGTGGTGTGGCCCAACTCAGGGCTTGTGCCACGACATCGGTACCAGCTGCCACAGACAAAGGGTCAATCGCGAAGGCAGGCTTGCCCGCTTGGCGCCAGTGCAGCACTTGTGCATTGGTGGCGACGGAACAACTGCCCGACACCACGGCCTGGTCACCGCTGGCCGCAGGCAAGGTATCGGCTTTGGCGTTGGTTGCCAGCACGCCACGTGTTTTCCAGTTTTGCGGCAGGCCAATGGCCACGCCTGAACCTGCGGTGACGAGTGGGACATCAGCCAAGGCTTGGCCCATGTGCATGAGGTCTTGGTTGCTGATGGCGTCCATCACTGCAACGCCAACGCCTTCGGCCTGCAAAGCTTTGAAGCGCGCACGAATGGCATCAGGCCCGGCGGCGACGCACGACTGTTCCACCAAGCCCACTTTGCGCTGTGTTTGTGATTGCATGACGCGCACCAAGTTGGCATCGGTCATCGGGGTGAGTGGGTGGTTGCGCATGCCGCTGTCGGATAGCAACACATCGCCAACAAACAAATGGCCTTTGAAAATCGTGCGGTTGTTTTCAGGAAAGGCGGGGCAGACGATGGTGAAGCCTTGGTCTTTGCCGTAGATGGCATCCATCAATGCTTCGGTCACGGGGCCAATGTTGCCTTCGTGCGTGGAGTCAAACGTGGAGCAGTATTTGAAATAAATCTGTTCCACACCTTGCGCTTTTAACCAAGCATAGGCTTGCAGCGATTGCGCAATGGCGTCTTTCACGGGAATGGTGCGCGATTTGAGCGCCACCACGATGGCATCGGCATCCAACGTTTGGTTGTCGGTGGGCACGCCAATGGTTTGCACCGTGCGCATACCCGCGCGCACCAAGTTATTTGCGAGGTCGGTGGCACCGGTGAAGTCGTCGGCAATGCAGCCCAACAAGGGCTTGGTGGATGTGTGAGTCATGTGTGTCGTTAGAACGTCAACGTGCAGCTGATGGCGCTGGGGTGACGCGTTGCATAGGATTGAATGAGGCTTTTGACCGAGGTGTCTGCAAACAAGCCAAGACCTTTGGCGCGGTCATTGTCAAACTGGCTGGGCCAGCCGCTGACGATGGCTTGCACTTTGGTGTCGACTTGCCAGTTCAGCAAAGCTGCTGTGGCGTCACCGGCGACTTCTTTCAAAGCTTGCGCCATCTCACCCACGGTGGTGGTGAGGGCGGGCAAATTCACAGCCGTAGGCGCACCCCATTGCGATGTCGGTGTGGTGAGGGCACACAACAGACCTTGCATGGTTTTGTCGGTGGAGGCAAGGGCCACACGTGTGTCTGCTGGCACGGGAACGGTGCAGGCTTGACCCGCCAACGGTTCGCGAAACATGCCACTCAAAAAGCTGGAGGCCGCACCATTGGGTTTGCCAGGGCGAACCGAGACGGTCATCAAACGCACATTGCGGCCGTGAATCAGCCCCTTGCGCGAAAAGTCAGCCACCAGTTGCTCGACCATGAATTTTTGGATGCC
>Ga0213922_1000926_pt1 | contig 11974 bp, 15 predicted proteins | sample McNCre2917MG_FD_165060 | JGI IMG/M metagenome (GOLD analysis project Ga0213922, IMG submission 165060) | Freshwater microbial communities from McNutts Creek, Athens, Georgia, United States - 29-17 MG | ecosystem: Environmental > Aquatic > Freshwater > Creek | place: USA: Georgia | collected... | reverse complement strand
GACATGACGATTGTTGTAATCCCATCAGAAATTGACGTGCCGTTGATCAATGAGGTCGAAGGTACCCCTGCAGAAATTGCAGAGAGAGCTAAAGCATTCTTTAAAACCGCTGAGTTTTTAGACGATGCAGATGCCGTGATCGTGGTAGACAAGAAAGCGCGCGATGAATCCCGTGCAATGTTCACAGGAAGCGAGAATGCGCCAGCCGTGCCGTCTACTTCAGGTGTTGCGCTGCACCTCAAAGCCCTGATTACTGAGTACGACCACCAGATTTTGGACTCAAACATCCAGGCGCGTAACTATTTAGTGAACAGATTGCTTGAAATTAGCGACCCCAAGGGCCCTGCAAAGATCGCAGAGCAGCTAAGAGCCCTGGAATTGATGGGTAAAGTCAGCGAAATTGCGCTTTTCACTGAGCGAGTTGAGGTAACAATCAACAATAAATCCACAGAAGAGCTGGAACTTGAGCTTGTGAACACATTATCCAAGTACATGGGCAACGCTGTCGTGGTAGATTCCAAAGAAGACGCTGTTTTAGGCATAGATTTGGACGAAGAACTAGGCCGCGTGCCTAAAATGGAACAAAATAGTGCGCAAATTCAACAATCTGAGTAAATAACCGCATGAATACACCAGTCAAGACAAAATTGACGGATTTCACGGTGGCAGAGATCGAACAAGCCATCAAAAATGCGCCGCCCACTGCGAAATTACACATTTCTGCGCTCAAAAACGAGTTGGCGCTACGCAAAGAACGTGCCCAAGCACAAACTAGCTTCATGTCTTTTGTGGAAAAAGTGTGGCCAAACTTTATTCATGGCAGGCATCACGCCAAAATGGCTGCTGCGTTTGAGCGCGTGGCGCGCGGTGAAGTAAAACGCCTGATCATCAACATGCCGCCTCGGCATACAAAGTCAGAGTTTGCTTCTTACCTCTTGCCAGCTTGGTTCCTGGGTAATTTCCCCGGAAAGAAAGTCATTCAGACCAGCCACACAGCGGAACTTGCGGTGGGTTTTGGACGTAAGGTGCGTAACTTAGTGGACATGCCGATCTACCAAGAAGTGTTTCCAGAGTTGCAGCTGCAAGCCGACTCAAAGGCTGCTGGCCGGTGGAACACCAGCAAAGGTGGTGACTATTTTGCTATTGGTGTGGGCGGTGCGGTGACCGGTAAAGGTGCGGACTTGCTCATCATCGATGACCCACACTCAGAACAAGAAGCGGCTCTTTCGGAAGTGAACCCAGAGATCTACGACAAGACTTACGAGTGGTACACATCCGGTCCTCGTCAGCGTCTGCAGCCAGGCGGGGCCATCGTGATCGTGATGACGCGTTGGTCTAAGAAAGACTTGACGGGTCAGGTGTTGAAAGCCGCGGCGCAAAGATCTGGTGAGGAGTGGGAGGTGATTGAGTTCCCTGCCATCATGCCCTCCGGATTGCCGCTGTGGCCAGAGTTTTGGAGCTTGACCGAGCTTGAAGCTCTGCATCAGGAACTTCCAAACGCAAAGTGGATGGCGCAGTACATGCAGCAGCCCACCTCGGACGCGTCAGCCATCATCAAGCGAGAGTGGTGGCAGATATGGCCAGAGGAGTCACCACCATACTGCGAGTTCCTGATCCAGTCATGGGATACGGCGTTCTTAAAGTCAGAGCGGGCGGACTACTCCGCGTGCACAACCTGGGGTGTGTTTTACCAGCCAGACGATACGGGCGTGAACCAGGCAAACATTATTCTCTTGAACGCGTTCAAAAAGCGGATGGAGTTCCCGGAGCTCAAGCAGCGGGCCATGCAGGAGTACAAAGAGTGGAACCCAGACTCGACAATTATTGAGGCCAAGGCCGCAGGCTCTCCACTTATTTTTGAACTAAGAGCGATGGGCATACCTGTGCAGGAGTTCACACCGAGCAAAGGTAACGATAAAATTGCACGACTTAATGCAGTGGCTGATATATTTGCATCCGGACGTGTTTGGGTGCCTAATACACACTGGGCAGAGGAGTTGGTCGATGAGGTCGCGTCGTTTCCATCCGGTGAGCACGATGACTTGGTAGACTCAACTTCACAAGCACTCTTAAGATTTAGACGTGGGGGCTTTATCCGACTGGCATCAGATGAGCCGGAAGAGCCGAAAGAATTTAGACGCAAAGTCGCGTACTACTGAGGTAAAAAATGGCTATTGATAAAGCACTGTACCAAGCACCCCAAGGACTCGATGCCTTGTCGGAAGAACCGATGATTGAGATCGAGATGGAGCCTGAAGTAGAAGTTACGGAACTGGAAGTTAATCTGGGTCCTGTAGCACCTAACATGGACGATTCGTTCGACGATAACTTGGCGGAGTACTTGGACGAGAGCGTGCTTGAAGAGCTTGCCAGTGAATTGTCCGGTGACTTTGATGACGATATTGCCAGTCGCAAAGACTGGATGCAGACTTATGTCGATGGCCTAGAACTTCTGGGTATGAAGATTGAAGAGCGCACCGAGCCCTGGGAGGGCGCATGCGGCGTTTATCACCCACTGCTGTCCGAGGCGCTGGTTAAGTTCCAAGCTGAAACAATGATGAGCACATTCCCCGCAGCGGGACCTGTGAAGACTCAGATCATCGGTAAAGAGACACCCGAGAAGAAAGCTGCGGCCACTCGCGTGCAAGACGATATGAACTACCAGCTCACAGATGTGATGACTGAGTTCCGTCCCGAGCATGAGCGCATGCTGTGGGGCTTGGGTCTGGCAGGTAACGCGTTCAAGAAAGTCTATTACGACCCACACATGGAGCGTCAGATCTCTTTGTTCGTGCCGGCGGAAGACTTGGTCGTGCCATACGGTGCGAGTAACTTAGAGACTGCTGAGCGCGTTACGCACGTGATGCGTAAGACTGAGAACGAGCTGCGCCGTCTGCAGGTAGCGGGCTTTTATCGCGACATCGATCTTGGCGATCCAGACAATGTGCTGGACGAAGTTGAGAAGAAGATTGCGGAGAAGATGGGCTTTAGAGCCACGACTGACAGCCGTTACAAACTGCTTGAGATGAGCGTGGACCTGGACCTGCCTGGCTACGAGCACGAGGAAGACGGCGAGCCCACTGGCATCAAGCTGCCTTACATCGTGACTTTGGAAAAAGGTTCAAACAAAGTTTTGGCTGTACGCCGTAACTGGGAGCCTGACGATGAGACATATCAAAAACGACAGCACTACGTCCACTACGGATACGTCCCTGGATTTGGTTTCTACTGTTTCGGACTTATTCACCTTATTGGCGCGTTTGCCAAGTCAGGTACTTCTCTTATCCGCCAGCTTGTCGATGCTGGCACTCTTAGCAACTTGCCCGGCGGTTTCAAAGCTCGTGGCTTGCGTGTAAAGGGAGACGATACACCGATTGCCCCTGGAGAGTGGCGAGATGTTGACGTGCCAAGCGGTACTATTCGCGACAACTTATTGCCCCTGCCATACAAGGAACCTAGCCAGACGCTGATGGCGTTGCTGGGTCAAATTGTTGATGAAGGACGCCGATTTGCCAATACCGCTGATCTGCAGATCAGCGATATGTCTGGGCAGGCTCCAGTGGGCACCACACTGGCTATCCTTGAGCGCACACTCAAAGTTATGAGTGCAGTACAGGCCCGCATCCACTACTCGATGAAGCAAGAGCTCAAACTCTTGAAGGGCATCATTGCAGCCTATACACCAGAGGACTACTCATACGAGCCCACTGAAGGAAGCCGTAAAGCCAAACGCAGTGACTACGATGATGTGGATGTTATTCCCGTCAGTGATCCTAATGCGTCCACCATGGCGCAGAAAATTGTGCAGTACCAAGCGGTTATGCAGTTGGCTCAGCAGTCACCACAACTCTATAACATGCCGCTCTTGCATCGTCAGATGCTGGACGTGTTGGGGGTCAAAGACGCACAGAAACTTGTGCCGATGGACGAGGACCAAAAGCCTACCGATCCAGTCTCCGAGAATCAGAATGTGTTGATGATGAAGCCCGTCAAGGCGTTCATGTATCAGGATCACCAGGCACACATCATGGTGCACATGTCCGCGATGCAGGACCCCAAGATCATGCAGTTGCTCCAGAACAATCCGATGGCGCAGCAGTTGCAGCAGGCCATGATGGCGCACATCAACGAGCACTTGGGCTTCGAGTATCGCAAACAAATCGAAGAACAACTTGGTATGAGTTTGCCACCGCAAAAAGACGAGGCCGGCGAAGATATCAACATGGACCCAGAAGTCGAAGCACGCTTGGCTCCCTTGCTTGCCCAGGCGGCTCAGCGTCTGCTGGCTGGCAACATGCAGCAGGCAGCGCAGTCTAAGGCTCAACAGCAAGCACAAGATCCGCTCGTGCAGTTGCAACAACAAGAGTTGCAGATTAAGCAGGGCGACTTGCAGCGTAAGGTGGCCAAAGATCAGACCGATGCGCAGCTCAAGCAAGCACAGTTAAGCCTGGAAGCACAGCGTCAGAAGATCGATGCCATGAAGTCTGTGGCGCAGATGAAGAACGACAAGCAGAAAAATATGCTGGAGTTAGGTGTTGATGTATTGACACATCTGTCGGATAAACATCATGACAAAGCAGGGCAAGAGCGCAATCACTTGAGTCAAGGACTACAAGCAGTCCTGAACAAGAAACGTGAAACACCTACAGCTCAGGAGGAATGATGGACGTAATTGATGTACTGGTAAAGCAATCTGACGAGAAGGTTGCTCAACTTAGAGACTACTTGGCCGAGGGCCGAGCCGAGTCTTTTGAAGAGTACAAAAAACTCTGCGGTGAGATCAAGGGTCTGCTCACTGTTCGAGGATATGCACTAGACCTGCAACAAACCATGGAGAATATGGATGACTAGTTCCATCCTGTTAGCTACAGACGCTAACAACCCGCAAGTTGTCGGAGCCTACAACTTTACTGCCACCGCAGAAGAGAAAGGCAAACAACTACCCAAGCCAGCTGGCTACCGCATTTTGTGTGCAATTCCGGAAGCGGAAAAACAATTTGAGGAGAGCGAGATTGGTTTGATCAAAGCGGATGAGACCATGCGCAATGAAGAGACGCTCACAACTGTCTTGTTTGTTGTTGATATGGGCCCAGACTGCTACAAAGATCCGAACAAATTTCCAACTGGTCCATGGTGTCAAAAGGGCGATTTTGTTCTTGTTCGCCCCCATGCAGGTACCCGCTTGGTTATTCATGGTCGGGAGTTCCGCATCATTAACGATGACTCTGTAGAGGGTACTGTTGATGATCCCCGTGGTATTAAACGCAAATAAAGGAGTACAAAATGCCTGAATTTGAAAAAGAAGAATTTACGTTTCCAGACGAAGCTTCAGAAAAAGGTAAGCCCGAGTTTGAGATCGAGATTGAGGACGATACACCCCCTCAAGATCGTGGTCGTGAGCCGATGCCTAAGCCCCTGGTAGAGGAGCTGGAAAAAGACGAGCTTGATAAGTATGACGATGAGGTCAAGAATAAGCTCAAGCAAATGCGTAAGGTTTGGCACGATGAGCGCCGCGAAAAAGAGTCTGCTTTGCGTGAACAGCAAGAAGCTCTTAACGTTGCACAGCGCCTGCTGCAAGAGAACAAACGCATCAAGACTATTCTTACCAATGGTGAGAAAGAGTACATTGCTACAGTCCAGAATGCCGCCAACATGGAGTTGGAAATGGCGAAGAGATCGTATCGGGAAGCGTACGATGCCGGCGATACTGATAAGATCATTGAAGCACAGCAAGCGTTGCAAAATGCAAACTACAAGCTGATGCAAGTGAAAAACTTTAAATTGCCCCCTTTACAGGAGGAAGAATTTGAAGTACAACCTCGTCAAGAGCAACGACAACCTGTTCCTAAGCCCGACAATAGAGCTGAAGACTGGCAAAACCGCAACACGTGGTTTGGCAAAAACAGGGGGATGACAGCCTATGCTTTAGGTGTTCATGAGGACCTAAAAGATAGTGGAGTCCCAGTAGGCTCGGATGAATATTACGCAGAATTGGACAAAACAATTCGGCAAAGGTTTCCAGAGGTCTTCCAAGGCCAACGGGCACCAAACGAATCAACGGCTAAAGCTGAGCCTGCTAGATCAAAACCTAGCACAGTGGTAGCCCCGGTAGCTCGAAGCACATCTCCAAACAAGGTGAAACTCAAGCAGAGCCAGTTGAATACGATTAAAAAATTAGGAATTACTCCCGAACAATACGTGAAAGAATTCCTAAAAGTGGAGGCCCAAAATGGCTGATAATGACCAAAAACTTACAAGAGAGTTAACCACACGTGAGGTACAGGAGCGCCCCAAGCAGTGGATGCTTCCTGAAATGTTGCCCGAGCCCGACAAACAGGCTGGCTACAACTACCGTTGGATTCGTGTCTCGACACTTAACGCCGCAGACCCTCGTAACCTTTCGGCCAAACTCCGAGAAGGTTGGGAGCCCGTTATGCTTGAGGAACAACCCAAATTCAGACTGTTAGCTGATCCCAATAGCCGCTATCGCGACAACATTGAGATTGGCGGATTATTGCTCTGCAAGACTCCCACGGAATTTGTTGAACAGCGAAGCCAACACTTTGCGAATCAAACCAAGTCCCAGACAGATGCTGTAGACAATAGTTTCATGCGTCAAAGCGATGCGCGGATGCCGCTCTTCCAAGAGCGTAAATCTTCGAGCAGCTTTGGCAAAGGTACTTAAATCTTTTGGAGCTTAAAAAATGGCTGCTTATCCAAGCGTTACCCAGACGTATGGCCTAAAACCACTCAATCGCCTTGATGGTTTGCCTTACGCCGGAGCGATCCGTCAAATCCCCATTGCAGCGGCTTACGCTACTGCTATTTTGAATGGTGACACCGTTAAGGTTGACACCAATGGCTACTTGGTAGCAAACACCACTTCTAACTCTGGCGACAGCGTTGGCGTGTTGGTTGGTTGCCAGTACACAAACTCTAGCGGTCAAACCGTTCAGGGCCAGTACTACCCAGCAGCTACATCAACAACCACAGCTTTGGCTTTTGGTTATGTTGTGGATGATCCCAATGCAATCTTTAAGGTTGTGGCAACTAGCGGTCAAACTACTACACCTACAGCGTACTCACGTGCTCTGGTCGGTTCTAACGTAGCTTTGTCCATCAATACTGGCTCTACAAACACTGGCGATTCCTACTATGGTATCGATGGTGCTTCTGCTGGTACTACGGCTACTTTGCCTATTCGTGTAATTGACGTTGTTCCTGATACAGCTACCGGTCCCCGCAATGCTTCAGCAACAACCTATTACGAGTTCTTGGTCAAGTTTAACTTGCACCAGTACACCGATACTACTGGTATCTAAGGAGTAACTTACCATGGCTATTTCACGCGCACAACTACTTAAAGAGTTGCTCCCAGGCTTGAACGCTTTGTTCGGTTTGGAATATGCTAAATACGGCGAAGAGCACAAAGAGATCTACGAAACAGAGACATCTGAGCGTAGCTTCGAAGAAGAGACAAAACTGTCTGGTTTCTCTGCTGCACCTGTTAAGAACGAGGGCTCAGCCATCGCTTATGACAATGCACAAGAAGCATGGACTGCTCGATACAACCACGAAACCATTGCTTTGGGCTTCAGCTTGACTGAAGAAGCTATCGAAGATAACTTGTATGACTCTTTGTCTGCACGTTACACGAAAGCTTTGGCCCGCGCTATGGCTTACACCAAGCAAGTTAAAGCTGCCGCTGTGTTGAACAACGGCTTCTCTAGCACTTACCCTGGTGGTGACGGTGTCGCTTTGTTCTCAGCCAGCCATCCTTTGGTTTCTGGTGGCACTAACAGCAACATTCCTTCTACCCCTGCTGACTTGAACGAGACTTCTTTGGAAGCCGCCGTTATTCAGATTAGCTTGTGGACAGACGAGCGTGGCTTGCTGATCGCTGCTAAGCCTAAGAAGTTGGTTGTTCCTCCAGCTTTGCAGTTCGTTGCAACTCGCTTGCTCGAAACTGAATTGCGCGTTGGCACAAACGACAACGACATCAACGCATTGAAGAACAATGGTTCTGTGGCCGAAGGCTACACTGTGAACCACTTCTTGACCGATACTAACGCTTGGTTCTTGACCACAGACGTTCCTAACGGCATGAAGCACTTCGTGCGTACACCTTTGCAGCAGTCAATGGACGGTGATTTTGACACTGGCAACGTGAGATACAAATCACGTGAGCGTTATTCGTTCGGCTGGTCTGATCCTCTTGGTATGTATGGCTCCCAGGGAGCTTGATACCAAAGTATTAACGGAAGGGCCCTTCGGGGCCCTTTTTCTTTTCTAAATATTCGTGGTATAATTACCTGTAACTAAGTCACAGGAATTAAAATGGATACTACAAACCTACCCACAACCCGAGAAGAAGCCAAGAAAACCGGCAGTAAGTATTATTTCACTGGACAGCCCTGCAAACATGGGCATATCGCTCCACGAAAAACCAAAGGCGCATGTATTGAGTGCTTAAAGGTGGAGTGGGTAAAAGGTAACGAAACACGTGCCGAGTACTTCCGTGCGTATAACAAACGCGAAGATGTTAAAGACCGCAAGAATGAGTGGTATCAGGAGAACCGTGAAACGGTAATTGCCGCAGCATCTACACGTCCAGCCCACATATTACGGGGGTACCGAAACGCGTGGAAAGAAAATAATAAAGTACAAGTACTTGCAGACAATAAAGTACGGCGGCGTAAACATAGACAAGCCACACCTCCATGGTTAACTAGAAAACAAAAATCTGAAATTAGACAGCTTTACCAGATTGCCATCACCATGACACAAACAACGGGAGAACAGTATGTTGTAGATCACATCGTGCCGCTGCGCTCTCACGAAGTGTGCGGCCTGCACGTACCATGGAACCTACGTGTTATCACACAAGAAGAAAATTTAAAGAAGTCCAACAAACTTGTTGCGAACTCAAAAACGCCGTGATATATTGCAATCGTTCCGGGGTTCCCGGTGCATCAAATTGACCCGGCAAACGACATACCGATTGATGCGCTGATCTTGTATGTAAGGACAATTTATCATGGCAGTTTCTACCACACAGAGTATTTGGCGTTCAGGTGGCGGCGATCAGACTCGCACCGCTTATTGTGGCTCCGGCTTGATGGCCGCGCAGTTCTACATTTCTGGCGCTGATGCCGCAGGTACAGCAGTATCTGTTTCTTCTTCTAATTCTGCGGACGTTGTGTTGCCAGCTGGCGCTATCGTCACTGAAATTCAAGCAGTTTGCGCAGCTACTGGCGGCACAACTCCTACCTTTGACATGGGCTTCACTTTGTACGGTACTTCTACCGCAACAAACACAGGCTTGGTGTCTGCCGCTGTTGCTACCACAGGCAAGCTGTCCATTAATTTGGCTTCTGCCACTGCTGGTGCAAACATGGGTACAACAATGTCTACAACTCAGTTGGTAACAATCACTGGCGGCGGCACTTCTGGTGACGCTCCTACAGGTGGCTCCATCTCCGGTACGATCTTGTACTACGTTGTTGATCCATTGCTTGGCCAACAAAACGTCTAATTGACTCCGGGGGCTTCGGCCCCCTTGGTTTAAAGGAGATTAATTATGTCGATGCAATATGATGTCAAATCAACCCACCTAAATGCTTCGGGTTCGATTTATTCAACCCGTGCCCGTGTAAAAGGGTTTTCCATTTGCGCAACAGCTAGTTCTGCTGGTACTTTGTTGCTAAAAGATGGTGGATCTGGTGGCACTACATTGATTGAGATTGATATCCCATCAAACTCAAACCCCAATTCTTTTTATGTTTTGGTGCCTGGTGAAGGCGTATTATTTGGCACAAATATCTATGCAACGTTAACAAACATTGCATCTGTAACGGTGTTCTATGGCTGAAGCAAAACAAGCAGTTCTGACTGGGCGTAAGCTGTTTATCGGCATCCCAGCGTATGACGGCAAGATTAACATCAAACTTGCGTACAACATTGCGGCGTTAATGCCCAAGGCGTTGCAGTTTGGTGTGTCCGTCAATATGGGCGATGTGTCTGGGTGCTCAATCATCACTATGGCTAGAAACCAATTGGTGCATGAGTTCCTCAAGTCAGATTGCACAGAGCTGTTGTTTATTGATTCTGATGTGATTGCCACAGCAGATGATGTTTTGCGATTGCTGGCACAGAGTAGCGGGAAAGACATTACAGCAGGAGCTTACCCCCGCCGTGCTAAAGACCGTTATTTCTTTGCTGACCTGTATTTCAACGAGAACCAAGACTTGGAGTTTGATGGTTCACTGATGCGCGTAGAGCGTGTTGGTACAGGTTTTATGTTGATTCAGCGTCATGTTCTTGAAAAGATGGTGGCTGATCATCCAGAGTGGATGTATGAGTTCAAAGGCGAGCAAATTTGCAGTGTCTTTGACTTTGCACTAAAGGATGGTAAATACGTTGGTGAAGATTATTTGTTTTGTGACCGCGCCCGCGAGCATGGCTTTAAGATTCACATTGATGTAGATATCAGTTTACCGCACGTTGGTACAGACACGTTTGAGAATAACTTCCGTGAAGAGGTTGTAATTCCTCTGTTGGAGGCCGTTCGCAAATCTAAACTGAAAGTAGCAAATGGCTAAGAGTCCAGCATGGCAGAGGAAAGAAGGCAAGAATCCCAAGGGTGGCTTGAATGCGAAGGGTCGCGCCTCCGCGAAAAAGCAAGGCATGAACTTGAAACCTCCCCAGCCCGAAGGCGGCTCCCGGCGAGACTCTTTCTGTGCGAGGATGGAAGGGATGAAAAAGAAATTGACATCCGCCAAAACCGCCAAAGACCCAGACTCACGCATAAACAAATCTCTTAGAGCTTGGAAGTGCTGAAATGGAACTAATGGTTTGGAATGTCATTCTGTCCTTTGCATCAGCTCTTCTGATGTTTTGGGTAAAGGCGTCTCACGATGAAGTGAAGCGCCTGTCTATTCTTTTGAGCAAGACTCGTGAAGAACATGCTGAGAAGTTTGTTACCAAAAATGACATGCATGCCGATATTAATCGTGTGCTTTCCCGCTTAGATCGCCTGGAAGGCAAGCTGGACGAATTTATTAAGGAGCAGCGAAGTGCCCTCGGTTAGCAAAAAACAACGTAATTTTATGGCTGCTGTAGCGCATAGCCCTGCATTTGCCAAAAAAGCTGGTGTCCCTCAAAGTGTTGGAAAAGATTTCAACGCTGCGGACAAAGGTAGAAAGTTTGGCTCTGGCGGAATGGCTCGTCCAGACATTCAAAAAGTAAACAAGCCTAAAACCGATCACGGTAAATTGGCGCTTTTTAAAAAGGGTGGCGATATGAAGCACGAAGATGTCAAGATGGACAAGAAGATGATGCAGAAGGCCGTGAACAAACACGAAAGCCGTTTGCACAAAGGCCAGCCTATGACCAAACTTGCCAAAGGCGGTATGCCCTCTAAAATGGGCGCTGTAAAAACCGCCGCTCCGAGTATCAATGGTGTTGCTTCTAAAGGCAAAACCAAGGGTACGATGATCAAAATGAAAAAGGGCGGCAGAGCCTGCTGAAAGGAAAAAATAATGTCTAGAGAATCCGCATATTACGATGACCAGTCCAAAGGTGGCGGCGGCTTTAAAAAAGCAGCCGAAATTGCTGCTATTGGCGCTGGTGGCGCAGGGCTTATGGCCGGACCCGTAAAATTAGCGTCCATGATGGGCCAAAAACAGCTTGACGCAAAAAAACGTGAAGCTGATGCTGAGATGAAGCGTGAGTCACGTGGCATTCCAAAACCTGCTAATTTTGATGCTATTGAAGAATCCAAACAAGATGCTGCTGATGCTCGCGCCCGTAAAAAAATTAGCGATATGGGCTACAAAAAAGGTGGCTCTGTTTCTTCAGCTTCTAAACGCGCTGATGGTATTGCTACCAAAGGCAAAACTAAAGGCAGAATGATCGCCATGTGTGGCGGCGGAAAAATGTAAGGAGCACAGTCATGGCCAAACATAAAATGAAG
>Ga0213922_1000923_pt1 | contig 12030 bp, 13 predicted proteins | sample McNCre2917MG_FD_165060 | JGI IMG/M metagenome (GOLD analysis project Ga0213922, IMG submission 165060) | Freshwater microbial communities from McNutts Creek, Athens, Georgia, United States - 29-17 MG | ecosystem: Environmental > Aquatic > Freshwater > Creek | place: USA: Georgia | collected... | reverse complement strand
CTATTTTTGATTTACTAAATTACTAATAGTTATAATCTTACGAGCGATAAAGTTATCGCCACTCTGCAAAGGTAAGTATCTTGATGCGGTTCTACTCATAGGGTATACCACAAAACTTGCATCGCTGATTCCATTCACGTTGGTATCAGGTATCAGCAAGTTTAATATCTGTGATGCGATATTATCAACTATGGATAAATCGTTAGTCCTGTATTGCTCACTATAAATATCAATAGTGACATTTACTTGATTCTGAAAGTTGTGATTAGTGTTATTTGCAGTTTCTGAAATGTCCGAAATAATCACATAATTCTTAGGAGGTGTATTGAAAGGTGATTGACCATAAACAGGAACATTCACGCTATTGTACGAAAGATTCCCGTTCAATGCGGATATATATAAAGTCCTGACGCTATTTGCGCAATCAATCATTTAGGATGTCTTTAATTCGTTTAACGAGTGGCGGAGTATATGCTTCAATAGATGGAACCATAAAAGGTCTTGCAGGAATCCTACCTTGACCATTTTTATAGAATTGCTTTGCAAGTGCTTGCCATTCTTCATCTAAACTTGGAACATAAGATGCAGCATATTGACCAGTCCCGAACTCTAAATATGCAGCGTAATTTGTCTGTGCTACAAGATTATAAGACAAAAACTGCTCCTTCTTAAGGCTGATTGATGCTCTCATTCTTCCTGAATCCACCGGTGCCAAATTCTTCGCACTTGTAGCCATCAATTCACCGTGTGCAGCAATCTCTGCATCAATTTCAGCAGTTTTCTCATCCACAGTATCCTTCAAGTCATTTAATATACTGCGCAATTGCTTATCGTCAAATGATATGTTAAATCCCTTGGCCATTAAATCACAACTTGCTTATACTGATGATAATGTAACCCATCCCAATTAGGAAACTGCGAAATAACACCTTTCGGGTCGTTATTCATCTTTTTGCCTCTGTTCTCATACATCCAAGCGACCAAAGTCAGCATATCATTTCTCAAATCCTGCGGAAGGCTTCCATATCCTGCGGTATAGGTAATCTTGTAAGTACCTGGCAGATATAGCCACAACTTGCCTCCGATGATCTCATAATCCTCATTCTTAGTCAGCAATTCAAAATCATTGATTCCTTCCTTGATATAAACAGAATCAACGCAGACAAGCGGAGAATAAGGCAAATCAACCGCCCAAACGAATGGCTCATAGCCTGTGGTAGTCACATAAGCAGTTAATTGCTTATTTGCAAGTGATCTGCCCGTAAGCTTCTCAAGATGCTCTCTTGCTGCGGTAATCAGCATATCAATCTGCGAATCATCCGTTGTGTAGTCAATCCGCATCCAATTCTTTGCATCGGTACGGCTGACCGGCTCCACTGCCGTGTCCGCTACTGTTACTACTGAATCTATGTATATCGCCATGAGTATACTTTTTCTTTGAACCAACCGGCAAAGGCATCAAGTGCTTTTCTTGGGTCGTGTTCTCTGCTTCTTTTTTTACTTTTTTTGTAGGCTTCAGTGTACTTGGTTTTATCATCAAGTTCACTAATAGCTTTAACCCACGCTTTAACATCATTTCGGTCTTTTATATAGATTGCCGCCTTTCCGCAATTTTCTTGTAGTCCTGGAGTTGGTGTACAAATCACAGGAATACCAGATGCCATCGCCTCAGTTGCCGTTCTGCCCCATGACTCATATTCTGATGGCATCACAAGAATTCTTGTTTTGCCATATATGGAGTGAATATCAGGCGTATTCGGCACATATTTCACATTGGGCAGGCTTGGTGTTATTTGCTCATCATATGACCCTATAACGCCTAAAAACTGCTTGTGTGGCATTGCTCTTGCTATATCTCCAAAGACCTCACCTCCTTTGTTCTTATTCAAGTTAATCAGAGTAATGAATTCGTTCTGCTCAGGGTCTTTGTTCAAGTCGTAGTGGCGATAATCTACCGGAGGCGTTAAAACAAAATTATCAAATTTATATGACAATAACGTTTTTAGCCATTCGGAATTATAAACTATAAATTGCTTTTGCTCGGCATCTATGATTTCAGGATAAGGATGGCTATTGTGAATCATATGGAATACCGGCACTCGGAACATCTTCGCCATATGAATAGTCCACCTTGTATAATCCAAATGAGTGAAGACGGCATCTGCCCACCTGAAAAGTCCTTCAATTACATTCTGATTCGGTGGGAAGATATCCACTCCATCAAAAACGTAGTTATTTTTTATTTTGTACGTATTAGCTTGATGTAAAAGTACACGTACATGATGACCTTTGGCTTGCAATTCTTTTGCCATCCAGTGCGCCATCCATTCTGCTCCTGATGAATGCTTAGGTAAGTATAAGTGAACAGAGAATACTATATTCATACAAGCTTATTTGCACTATCATTAAATAGTGTAGTGTAGTCAGCGAAGTGATCCCATAAGTCGCTTTGATGTGGTTTTTGCCACGCCATCATTGGGGCAATGATGTAAGAATTACCATTAGGTTGGATATGTTCCTTCAGCCAATCGTCAAACATCCATCCGTGATTCTTGTAATCTTTGCAAAGTTTTTTCGGATTATTGTACATTACCGCATGAGTTGTCCATGCAGCGGTAATCCTGAAAAGATGCTCAGAATAACGTTCTACCGGCCCAATGACATTTGCACCTAAATAGCAAAGCTCCCAATCACTTGGAAGCTCACTTATGGCTTTATTGAAATGTTCGCAATTGCGTATCTCCACATCATCCTCGCAAAGAAGCAGAACATCATCATGTTCTGACATGATTTTCATCATGGACTTGTTGAAGGATATCTTCGGCATTGAATCCTCAATCGCATAAAAGGGATGTGCAAATATGCCTAATTTGTAAACCTCTTTCTGTGCTTCAACCAGCCTCTTATTGTGTCGTTCAGTCGTTAGTATCTTGGCAGTCATAGTTTAAAAAAGTGGGGATGGGAAAAACACAACCCACCCCCGATAAGGCATCAAGCATGAAACACTTAGATTGCTCCGTATACGCAAGCGGTAGGCTGAAACTGCAACAGTTCACAACGAGCCTCGCAGCGGAAAGTGATGAGGTTTTTGATCCAGTCATCTTCATTGTACTCGGCAGACCTTACGGACAGACCAGATTGCTGAGCAATTGCAAACTTAGAAGTATCCATGAGATATATCTTCGATGCAGTTACCAAAGCGTGAGGAATAACAGGAACACCAGCAATGCGGACATTACCCATTGCATCAATTGTGGTGCCTCCTGGGATGCTATAGTCAGCCGGTTTCGTTTTCAATAGGCCTGCCCAACCAGCATGTGTAGTCAAGGCAATGTTTGGAGTCCAACCCAAAGCACCCAATTGAGCGTAATAGTCGATGAACTTTTCAGCGGTTACAGTTGCTGAAGTAGAACCGGCAGTTGCAGAAGATGCAATTGCATTCAGATAGTAAGTATCTTCTGCTTTTTGGAAGTCTTCAATCAAAGACTGCTGCAAATAAGCCTGCAAGAAAGGAAGGTCATCAATCATCTGACGAGAAACACGAGCATAACCAGCAATGAAAGACAATGCGGTGTTTACTACTGTGACGTCATAATCCACCTGAGGCTTAGCACTTCCCTCCGTTTGTTTTCCGAAACTACCCTCACCTGTGGGAGTATTACCCCTTGGAAAAGATACTGAACCGGTAGAAACGGGGATGATGTTAAACACAGAGCGAAGGTGTGGATTAACAAAAGACCTCAAGAATGGATTGTCAACGTATGAGGTATAAACAGAACCAGTCAGGTTATTGCTGATGGTCATTACACCAACGGCTTTCAGGTCGATTTCGGCATCAAAACCCTTACCATTACCACGCAATGCTCCTTTGATTTGATCATACCCTTTTACAACGGCATTACCGATTTCGGCTTTGATGTTGTTGATATGCTCGGCATAAGAAGTGGCAACCTTCTGCTCGGTAGCAGATGTCAACTTACCAAGTGCAGCCTTTGCCTCAAGAACTTCTTGACGTGCTTCAGCAACAACTTGGTTATTCTTTGTCAATTGCTCATTGATAGCCTCAACACGGCTTTCAAATTGCTTGGCAGCCTTCTCGGTCGCTGCGCTAACCTCTGCACGTTGCTCGGCCAACTTGGCGGAGAGTGCATCTTCAAACTTTTTTAATTCTTCCATTTTAGATATTTTTTATAATGTTTATAAATGAGTCCACCGGCACTGTTTTCTGTTTTCCCTGCTCAGGCTCCTGCTCAGTAGCCTTCGTGGTACTCATCAACTCCACCGCCTGTGCGAGTTGTCTAACTTTAATCATGCAAAGTTCAATGGTTTCATCCGTGACATCTGCATGACGTATAAACTTTTCAAAGTTACGTATAGTTTCTTTTAATTCTCCTACATCATTTATTGACTTCATATTCACCAGTGGAGTCATCTCATTTGCACCCCAAGCTGTTAGTGATGAACCTTCGAAAAGCATAACCTCATGAATCTCATTTGCACTATCGTTTTTTTGCTCTCTCAGAGTCCTAAAACCGATGGAATGCTCCTTGATGAGATCAGACTCAACCATCTTGATGAAGTCCACACCAAGCTTATGCTTCCCGATTTGTGAGCGGTAGAACAATCCATAATTGTCTTCTTTGAGTTCAAGAATCTTTCCCAAAGGTTGCGAAGGGTCATGATTCATAAGGTGCTTAATTCTTCCTTTTGCTTCCGGCCCCCAATCTTGGATAGACCTTTTAAATGCTCCAGGCATCATGATGTCACCATCAGAGTCTACATTTCCAAATGCGGAGAAATATCCTGATACTATGCCCTGCTTGGCATCAACGTCTTTGATATCCAAAGACTGGAATTTGTAATTGTATATCATACTCTTTTTATTATCGATTTGATTAAGTTTCCTAATTGCCCATTCAATGCCGGCATCTCCTCCCCAAGCGTCCCACATGATGCCACCACAACCTTCATCGTATGGTACATCCTTATTCTGCTGATGGCGTTTAAATGATGCCATTCTTGCTATTGTATCTCGGCTGATGCGTTCCTTGTTAGCCAATTGTCTTGCTCTTGTCCATCCAACAGGAGTACCACAATCGCTGCCATTCTCTTCTTTGTATTTCAATGCCCTCTTTGCATTATTAGTCGCTGCTTCAGGGTAGTCATTATAGGTTTCTTCTTTTAGCACATTGCCAAACTTCGCCTCCTGAATCAGTTCACCTCTTGCTTCAGTATTCTCATTAATGAGTCTGATTTCTTCCTCATTGTTATCGTAATGCTTACCAATTCCAAGGCGTTTAATGGTCTCCCATTTCATTTTACCATTTGTAAAATAAACCCTTGAATGTGGTATACCGATTTCATCCGCAATCTTGTAAACCTCGGCTGATGCTGATGATTGTCTGCGAGTGACAATGTAAACGGTGTATCCTTCATCCTTCAACTGCATTGCTTTCAATTGCCACTTTCTCTGCGTGAGTGTATCATCAAAGTCAAATGATACCTTTTTAGGGTCAACGGCTTTGTGATGATCCATTTCACCATTATGGTCACCTTCCTGCGCTAAATATGCGATATAGGCATCTACGGCGTTGGCTCTCGTGTCGTAAACGCATTGTCCATCTCCAATCCTATATTTTCCGTTATCGCATCTGTATACTGGCATAGTTATCCTATTTGTGGTGCTGATAGTTTAGGTTTCATAATCAGTCTTCCATTGGCATCACGTTTGGGGATAAACCCAACGGTACATCTGCAATTTATTTGGAATCCTGGAGGACTGCTAATATCACCTGGTTGCATTGCCTCAACAAGGTTCTTATTAATGTCCAATGAGGTAAATGGTTCATTGAATCCTTTAACCTGACCATCCATTTCTTTATGGTCATAATTGTTTCTCGGAATCCGTCTCGTCCTATTATCCCTTGCAGAAATCCATTGTTTATCAACCTCAAACGGATGTGCATTAGCACCTTGCATCGCTCCGATGTTGGATGCTCTCATCACCTCAGTCCTTACAATTCTCTTCGCCCTCATTTCAGCATATCCTTGGATATCGGGAACGGTGAGAAATCCTGCGATGTCAGCATCCTGCATAAATAACTTGGCGATTTCCTTATAACCATATCCTTTGATGATGGCATCTTCCACAATCTTCAGCATCCTGTCCTTTGTGGTGGATGTAATCTCAGAAACTAAGATGAATCCTTTCTTCATCAGAAAGTTCAGCACATCTTCAGTCCATTGGCGGTTAAATCCGAATGTCTCACCCTTCTGATTTGCTTCAATTTTGACCGCCCGATAAACCGCATTTCCGAACATTACGGCAGATTCTTTATATAACTCTTCAAAGACCTTAATCAGTTCCTTCTCCCACAAATCAAGTCCTAACCTTGACTTTGCTGCATCTATTCCGTACTCATCAATATCTTTTCCAAACTTTGCAAATTGTTTTAGAATGGAATCCTTTGTCTTCGTTAAATACTTTGCATCAAGTTGCTTTCGCATCCTTTCGAACTTCCTCCAGTATTCCTTTCTCTGCGTTGCGTTCATTTAACAACTTGTTTTTGTAGTGTTCCCTGACTGCATCCATCATTTTCCGTTCAATCGCACAAGTTCTCTCGGCTTCAGTCCTTGGGTACTTAAGCATTACCTCACGCCAAATTTTGGCTATCATTTGGCATAGTTAAGTCCATTGATACTTGTTCCAAAGGAATCAAACCTTGAGAAACATAAGACGAAGCATATACGCCTCCCATTTCCTCATAACCCATTGCATGGCGTTTCTCATCGAATGTCAACCAATCGGCTATCTTCAGCTGACCAACCAGCATTTCCATGTCCTTCTGCAACTCTGGAAGTGCAGTAATGTCAAAGTCTATGTAAACATTCTCCTTGAACCTTGGAACAAGCCATTTATTGAGATCATCACGCAATTGTGCGCATAGTGGCATGATGGTATTAGTCACCAAGTCCCTCATGGCGTTATTGTAGTTGTTGTAGCTTGATGAATCCACATCAAACAGAACCACCGGCAAGCCGAATACCCTACACCACTGGTGAAGGTTCAGCTGCATCGCCTTGACAAGTTCCATATCAACTGAAGACAAGCCAAAGTTCAGGTAGTCCCAAGGAGTCTGAAACACCCCGATTGAGCCTTTGGTATCTTTGTTGTTAATCCTATCATTGACCATCCTTTGCACCAATGATGCCTGCTCTGGTGTCAGTGATGGGATAGAATTATTAACCGCTCTCGGAACAATCGCACCTTTAGCACCTCCATTCGCAGTCATGGCAGCAGAGGCATCTTGGGCGTTATTTGACATCCTGAGCAACTTCCAAGCCGCACGAAGTGGAGACAATCCACGAAGATGACCTCTTGTAGTCTCGTTAAAGTCAGGATTCCATGATTTAAACTGACATACCTGGTCTTTCGGCAAATCAATGCCATTCCCAACCATCAGCTTATATCCAAGGATATTGTAAAGGTCTTTCGGATCAGGATAGATGTCCAAGAACTGTGTCGGAAGTACGTTCATTTCAACGAACTTACCGCCTTGTATTCCACCATCATTTCCATAGATGTCACCCTCACCGGCAAGAATGCGATAGCCGAAAAGGTTCTCCATAAACTGATCCTGCGCTTGCTGCTTATTCGGATTCTCCAAAAGCCGAGCAAGTGGTGAGTCCATCACCATGTTCTCCTCATATGCGTTTTTGCGCTCCATTACGGCACGCTCAAATGCGCCACGCTGATTGAGTCCTTTGCTCAACTGCTTATACCTCGCTAAAGATGTCTGAGCCTTGGCTCCTGACTTCATTGAGTAAACATACCACGGAATAGAGGCGCATTTCCTTGCAAGGAATGAAACAATGCTATAAACATCCGAATTTCCGAGATATCCTTCGGTCACATAGGCTTCCTTGTAATAACCCTGCAAGATGGCACTGTTCACGCCTTGTATCGTTGGTTGGCTTGCCGGGTATGGGTCAAGTCCTTTCTCTCGTTTGAATATGTCAAATAATCCCATTTTATATCATGCCCCAGGTAAGCTGAGGCGCATTTAATTTGGTATAAACGCAATATCTTAGGCCATCGCAAATATGATCATTGAACTTCACAGGCTCATCCAATCGCTTTCCGTTCTTGTCGGTCTTCCACTTGTAGTTACGCAGTTCTTTGATAAGATTAACGGAACTTTCGGTTACAAACAAAGGTAAAGACTTTATTTTTTGTATGCCGGCAAAAACATCCTTGTTGGACGGCTTGGCGTTGTATCCACATCTTACAAGTTCCTCAATTGTTTTCGGCTCTGCAGAGTCGCAGAAGATTTCATCATAGCGAGAAATTCCGCTCAAGTTTATCCGCTCAACCAGGTCATTGGTAGTTAGCTTCGTTTCATACAACACCTCATCAGCGTATATCGCACCATCGTGAAATACGACTTTAACCAATGCAGATGGATTATTAAAGCCAAAATCAAGTCCATAGACCGTTTCCCCTTCAGGAAGTGTTTTGCAAGGTTTCCAATGCGTGTAAATCGTATCGTTCTGATTTCCCTTCTGACCGAGACCATAAACTAACCAATAATTCTCATCAGCATCCTTCAGTCGTTCAATCTCCTCAATCAGTTCTTTAGACAGGAATGGATTGTCTTTGTATGTGGTAATATGGAAGTCAGCATCTTCCCTTGGAATGACCTTGTCAAACACCCAATGGTACTCATCGGATGGGTTATAGTCAAGCACAATTTTGTCCTCAGTACGAATGGACAACTGAATCCAAGCTTCGAAGGACATCTCGGTTACCTCATTCATGAAGAGGTAAGTCCGCTTCCGACCACGAATTTTATGAGGCTGATCAACCGAAACGAACTCAATGAGGTTGCCATTTAGGTTATAAGTCTGCTCTGTCTTGTTATGGTTATCCTCAGAATAAAGGTTCATCTTTAACAGGATTTCGATGAAATCCCTAAGTACAGAACCCTTAATGCTTGGCATTGATTGCCTTACAATGGTCAAAGTTTTTCCTCTCTCCTGAAGGAGTTTAACTATAAACCACAAAATAATATTGTAAGTCTTGCCAGAACGGCTACCGCCTTGCATCACGGTGATGCGCTTATCCGAACCATTGAGTAGTTCGAAAACTTTACTTGTTTGTATCTTTAGCGGTTGCCCCATTGACGATTTCAACGATTAGTCCTGAAATGTTACCCTCAATAGTCTGCTCAATCTTCTTTACAGGCTCTCCGAGATAGTATTTTACAAATAGTTTTATTGCTTCCATGTCCTTCTCCTTAATCTTCTCACCCCAAGCCTTAAAAGCATCAGGCTCAAAAACAGATAGTTTCTCCATCTGTTCCTCCTCGTCCATACGTTTTTTCCTTCCAGCATTGGGCCTCTTTCCGCCCCATCCATTACTGTTCGCCATGATTTACAACTTGTTTATTCAAGGCAATCGCCTCCATGTTATGCGTGAATCCATTCTTATCCACTTGCTCCCTTTCAAAGATGCGGAACTTTAACCATCCGTTATTGTCATTTAGAGACGCCATAAAGGCCGTAAAATCATCTCGGTGGATGTTTAGTAACAAATTGCCGTCCTTGTCAGATTTGCGGATATAAAAGCCTTTGCGTTGCATATAAACAAAATTAGGATTATTCGCAAAAAGAGGGGATAAATATTTTGATGGGGGTAAGAAGGGTAAGAAGGGTAAGAACTTTTCAAGTCTTATAAAGTTCCTATAATATATACCCACCCTATACTCTATATACTATAAATATATTCATATACTTTTATAGATATTTATCTTACCCTTCTTACCCTTTTCGTCTGAAACCATTGTCTGTATTGAATTTGAAGGGGGTAAGATAGCATCATTTTATCTTACCCACATCTTACCCATCTTACCCATTTTTTACGATTTTGGCGTTATTTTGTATTTCCACAACTTGTTTTTTTTCAATCTTAAATATCCAAGTTCATTTAATGTCATCCCCATTTTTCTTGGATACAATTGTATTTTCATCTTTTCATATATAATTGCAATGATTTCGGTATTTGTTAAATAGCTATATCCATCATGATTTTCAGGACTATGAAATAGTTTTTCGAGGCATTCTTCTTCCCGATTTGGTTCTGAATTCCTTCCGTGAGTGTATTCCTTGATTAAATCTATCATTATATCATCAAGTTCGGCAACATACCCCTCTTTGTGAAGATGTACAAGTTGGGCGAATACTTGCTCTTTATCAAGACTATTGTAAAGTTCATAATTGAACTTTCCAGTTACTTCAAGTACCAATATCCTACGGTTACCCGTTATATCGTTGAGGATTTGCGTTTCGTTTGTAGTTGCGCAAAGAGTAGCAATACGCTTCATTTTTATGTTCTGCCTTCCGTATGGCTCTCGAAGGTCGAAATGGGGAGCAGAAAGCATCCGTTTGATGTTTTTTGCATCTTCCTTCAGTTTACCACTATATTCATCGTCAAGAATCAGCAGTTTTTCGCACATTAAAATTTGGTCATCCTTTCCATTATCCAATTGAGAAAGTCCAAAATATCTTTTCAATTGTTGTGGAAGCAATTGCTTAAAAAATACTGATTTACCTGTATTCTGCTTACCAGCAAATATCAATTGCAGTATATTCGGATTATCAGTGTAAACGGATTCAATTATTCCAAGAAGCCAAGATCTGACCGCAGAATAACGGTATGCTTCATCACCAGTATCTGATGTAATTGAATTAACAAGGTCTTCAATCCTATCTTTACCATCCCATACAATTGAATCAAAATAGTCCTTTATAGGATTGTACAATGGTGTAAAATGACTAAATATAATACTCAAAAACATATCATTTGACAACTTCTCAAATGCTTCCTTTGCTTCAAGATAAATGGTGTTAAAGTCTTCGGTGTTCATTTCTCTGCCTTTCCACTCATACTTTCTTGTAACCTCATTTTTCTTGATTTGATACTTTCGCAAGAACATTTTAACTGATTCAATATCAAGCTTATTTGGCTTTTTTTCTTCTTTTTTAGGTTGATTTATTACTGTTTTAATTATTGCTTCATCAGGTATCAATCCCTCATTTTCAATGATTTTTATAGCATCTTCTATTGAACCGCCAGTAATTTTAGCAAGTTCAGCTGCTTTCATCATCTTTTTTTCATCTTCAGTAAAAACCTCTATTCCATTAAATAGTGCCTCATTGTAAAATGTTTTTATAGTTGCTATTTTTTCCTTGTTAGTATCATACTGACAACAAAGATTATATTGTTTTTCACATTCTTCTTTAGTGTATTGAGGTGAAAATTGACTAATAGTCAAAAAATGTTCTAAACCGTATTTTCCATATTGATGCGCAATAGCAAAACCTAATCTTATCCATTGAGTATAATTTCCAGTAATATCAATTCTTGCTTTTTCTATATTTCTTAAAACAAAATCAAATCTTTTATCTGAGTGAGGTATTCTATCATTTGACTCTGTATGTGAATTGGTTTTCACATATTTCTTAAATACTTTAGATTTCTCATTTAGATATAAATCAGGGTCAAATGAAACATATCTAATTCTGGAAACATTTTTACAAGATTGATCTACATTAGCTTTATAAGTATCCCAATAATACTGAGCAAGTCCAAGAAAAGCATCTATATGTCTTTTGCCTTCAATCTTTACAATAGCACAAAGACCAGTATGAGAAACTGATTTAAATACTGAAAATGTATATGGGTCATTTTTTAATACATTGAAAAACCCTTGTATATTTTCAACCTTGTCAAAATCTATACCAATAAGATTTGAATGCTCAATTAATGAATCATTTTTTCTACCTACATCAAACCTTCCGGAAATGGTATAATTCGGAAGTATTTTCTTCATATCTCTTCTTTTTATTTCATCAGGTTGATTCATTATTGGAAGACATTCATCCTGCCATCTTCCTGTTTTTATACCCGATAAAATTGCGAAAATGTCTTCTGTAACAACAGATTTTGTGTCGAATCCGTTCTTGTATGTT
>Ga0213922_1000920_pt1 | contig 12046 bp, 13 predicted proteins | sample McNCre2917MG_FD_165060 | JGI IMG/M metagenome (GOLD analysis project Ga0213922, IMG submission 165060) | Freshwater microbial communities from McNutts Creek, Athens, Georgia, United States - 29-17 MG | ecosystem: Environmental > Aquatic > Freshwater > Creek | place: USA: Georgia | collected... | reverse complement strand
ACTTACTCGCGCCGAATAGATAAGGTTCATCGATTGGTATATCGAGTTGAGGGTAAGAAGCTAGTGATTATTTCTGCGCGGTTTCACTACGAGAGGTAGCTTATGCAATCTTTGAAATCGCGGCCTTTGTGATGGCAAGGATCAATTTGCTATCTACATCCCAATCACTTGGAACTTGGAAGGTCTTCTTGTTGACCTTGTAATCGGCAAGCTTGTCTGCGAACTCTTCAAGTAGTTCAGCATCAAAGGGTGCAAGCAGGATGTAGCTTTTGCCGGCCCAACCGCCAAAGATGTACTTGTCTTTGTATTTGATCATTGGCTTATTCCAGGCAACTACAAGTTCTGCTTGTGGGTACTTTGTTGTGATGACCTTGAAAACAGATTTCATCGTCTTTGCTTGTTGTGGGGTAACTGTTTTGAAGTAACCAGCAGGGGAGTCAAAGCGCTTGGCCGATTCTGATCCGCGGCTGTACATAACTAGAGCGTTTGCATGGACTTGGGAAAAGCCGTAATTCTCCTTTAGGTGCGCGATCTGTTCTGGATACTTCTTGCCTTCTAGTTTTGCCATGACCTTGAACCAGTAGGCCATCTTTTCGCCATAGCGCTTTTCGATGGTGGGGAAGTGGGCTTCGCGCGATGGATCCTTAGGCATATGCAAAGTTTATAGACGTGATGAAAGAATTCCTAATACTTCAGATTTGCTAGGCATCACCGGGTTGTTAGATGTCACACTATCTGCAATCACCTTTTCAGCAATGTCATCAAACATCTCTTGCTTAACGCCGTAGAAAGTAAGTGAGTTTCTGATCTGGATTTGATCTGATAAATCCCTTACAGCTTCAATGGCAGTTTCTGAGTTTGCGCTAACTCCCATGTCATTGCCAACAGTGGCATAAACATCGGCTGAAACGGTTGAGTTAAATTGCATAACTTCAGGCAAGACTGTTGCTAGTGCTTCACCATGAGCTGCGCCTACGTGGGCAGAGACAGAGTGAGCGATTCCGTGAACTAGGCCAAGCCCAGAAAGAGTTAAGGCAAGCCCTGCTAAGTGCGCTCCCATTAACATGTCACCGCGTGCATCAATATTTTTGCCATCTTTAAAGGAAATGGGTAAGGATTTTGAAATCAGCTTGATTGCTTCGTGTGCATATGCAGCAGAAACTGGCGTGCGACCTTTGGAGGTAAGGGATTCAATTGCATGTGTGAGTGCATCAATGCCTGTGCCTGCCGTCGGGCGTGGAGGCAATCCAACGGTGAGTTCTGGATCCAAGATTGCAGCAACCGGAGTTGTTGATGCATCTCCAACATAGAACTTGCACTGGCGGATTGGATCATCGATTACGCCCCAGTTATTTGTTTCACTTCCTGTGCCAGATGTTGTGGGGATGGCAATGATTGGTACAGCAGGCTTTTCTGGGGTGATTGTGTAATCAAAGCGAGCAGAAGAAAAAGTAGGATTTGCAACAACTAAGGCAATCCCTTTGGCCGAATCAAGTGAAGAGCCACCACCTAAAGCAATGATGCAATCTGCGCCAAAAGAAATTGCTTCGCGGGCTGCCTCATCAATTAAGTGAGTTGTTGGGTTTGGCTTGATGCCAGCAAAAGAAGCGGTATTAATTCCTGCCGAAGACAAAATTGCCTCTACTTTAGCCAAAACACCCGCACCGGCCACTCCTGGATCAGTAACAATAAATGGCTTGATGGATGATTGCGCCGCAATCAATTCAGGAAGCTGGGTAAGTGAGCTCGCGCCGAAACGAATTGAGACAGTTCCAGGTGTCAATGTAAATGCGTTCATCTAGTTTTCGCCTTCGCTTTCGGTGGAATGTAGAGTTTGGTGTCAGAGGAAATAACGGTAGTAATTCTTTCTGCAACTTTTTTCATTTCTAAGGCCGCAGGAATTAAGTGTTCCTCAAATCGGGCGCTAGGTGCCGCCACATTGAGCGCAGCGATGATGGATCCAGAATGATCTCTAATTGGTACTGATGCACCTACTAGTCCAGGCTCAAACTCTTCAATGACCGTTGCGTATCCATCTTTTCTAATCTTGTGAATTGCGTTCAGCAGTTCTTGGCCATTTTTTGTTTTGCACAATGTTGGCGCGCCAATGATCTCTTTATCTAACGGATAGAGTCGAGTTATTTGCCCATCATCCAATCCACTTAAAAGCACGCGACCGGAAGAAGTCATATAAGAAGGAGCTGTAACACCCATCCAGCTAAGAGCACGAAAACCATGCGCAGGTGACTCTGAGTGGATTGTTATAACTTCTAGACCTTGCAAAACGGTCAGGTGCACTGTCTCGCCAAATGTATTCACTAGGCCATGCATCTCACCCCTTGCAGCAGAAACGAGGTGGGCTTCAAATGTGTAACGGGCAATTGCATATAAACGAGGTCCAACAACAACACCTGATCCGCGTCTTAATAACAATCCGTTATCTATCAGCCGCGAAACAGCTCGTGAAACCTGACTTTTATCCCTACTCGTTGCCTCCGCAATGTCACCGTTACGCATTGCATGCGGGCTAACAGCTGCAACCGCCTCAATAATTTCAAGATCGCGCTCTAAACCATTGTTTCTAGTTAGCGCAGTCGGCATGTTGCAAACTGTACAACTTTCGGTGCGTCTATTGCAACAGATTGGCTAACAAGAGCATGATGCGCAAATGGCAGATCCAACACCGCTACCGACCGAAGAAGCCATCGAAGGCTTTAATGGTTTAGGAGATCTCGGCGCAGTTGATGGTGAAATTGCCGGCGTTCACAAACCGTCACTGTTTGATTTTATTTCTGGCAACCAAGAAAAAGTTATTAGCGCTTTTGTGGCCCAAATTGAATTAGTAATAGTCGTTGTTTCAATCATTTCAATTATTGCGATCATTACGGGGCTCTTGATTTGGAAAAATTCTACTTTGGTTGAAGTAGTAACAAGTTTCTGGTCCATCGTTTTTACAATTCCATCACTTGCGATGTTTATCTTTTTCATCGGACCCTTTGGATTAGGCTGGAAGCCAGCTGTTATCGCATTAGTTTTATATGGGCAGTTACCAGTTGTCAGAAACACAATTGTTGGATTGCGCAGTATTGAGCCAGCGATTTTGGAATCGGCGATGGCAATGGGGATGAAGCCATTCACAGTCTTGCGCAAAGTTCACTTTCCTTTGGCATGGCCAATCATCATCGTTGGTATTCGTGTCTCATGCATGTTGACCTTTGGTATATCAGCAATCGCTGCCTATGTTGGCGGACCAGGTTTAGGCGATTTACTGTTTAGTGGCTTGGCTCAGTTGGGTTCTTTTAATGCGATGAATCAAACCTTGGTTGGTGCGATCGGAATCACGATTTTGGCACTCATCTTTGATGCATTTTTTGTAGTTGTTCGGCGAATCACAACACCTAGGGGGTTGCGTGTCTAATTTAACTGTCGGCCAAGAGATTCGCTTAGAGAATTTAACTAAGCAATATCCAAATACAGCCAAACCTGCGGTTAGTAATTTTAATCTGACGATTCCAGCAGGGGAGTGCGTTGTATTTGTGGGCCCATCTGGTTGTGGCAAGACAACAACCATGAAGATGATCAACCGCATTATCGAGCCAACTTCAGGCAAAATTTTTATCGGTGGCGAAGATGTAACCCACACACCAGCACACGAGCTACGTCGGAATATCGGATACGTTATTCAGCAGATTGGTCTGTTTCCGCACTTAACAATTGCTGACAATGTTGCAACTGTTCCTCAATTGCTGGGATGGGATAAGACAAAGACCAGAGCCCGCGTTAGCGAATTGATGGAGTTGGTAGGGCTTGATCCAGCCGAATACGGATCTCGATATCCAAAGCAACTTTCAGGTGGACAACAACAGCGTGTTGGTGTGGCAAGAGCGCTGGCTGCAGACCCTGCTGTACTGCTTATGGATGAACCATTTGGTGCAACAGATCCAATTACTCGTTTGCGTTTACAAAAGGAGTTCCGTGCGTTGCAACGTGAACTTAAGAAGACGGTTGTTTTCGTAACACACGATTTTGAAGAAGCGTTGTTACTGGGCGACCGAATTGCTGTGTTGAGCGATCAGTCAACCGTTGAACAGTACGGAACCCCTTTAGAGATTCTTTCTTCACCGAAGAGTGCCAAGGTTAAGAGCTTCGTTGGCGAAGCAGCCAGTGTTCGAATGCTTGGACTTGTTTCACTGGCTTCTGTTGAAGTATCAAAGTCAAAGGTCGAAGGCCCAACACTTCCGGAGACAGCCACATTACGTGAGGCAATGGAAGCCTTCATTACCGGTGCAACTGCAATCAATGTTGAAAATCGTGGAAGCTTAAGTTTTGAGCAACTCCAGCACTCAATTTCTGCAACGAGAGCGAAAGCTATTTAATAATGTCAGTCATCGATATGTCCGCTGGTTCCAAATTCTCGCCCTCGGCGAGATTGGTCATCAATCGCCATCGCTCCTTGTTGGTGCAACCAGTATTGATTATTGGGCTCTCACTCTTATTGTGGTGGTATCTGTCTCACGCAACCCTCGATGTAATCGAAGCGGTGACAATCAATCGCCCATTCATTCAACAGGCGGTCAAAGACCATTTAATTTTGTCATTTGCTGCAGCGATTATAATTTTAGGTGTTGCTATCCCTGGCGGAATTTTATTGACCCGTGAGCGTGCGAAGCGCTTTACACCTGCGGTACTGATCCTGGCCAATATCGGACAAGCATTTCCGGCAGCTGGTCTCTTAATCATTGCCGGTATTCAGTTTGGCTTTGGTAAGCCAATCGCCATATTCTCTTTTGCAGCTTTCGGTGTCTTACCTATTTTGCGCAACACAATCGTTGGACTACAAGAGATTGATCCATTTATTGTTGAGTCAGCCCTCGGTATGGGAATGACAAAACGACAAGCGCTGCGGCAGATCGAATTGCCATTGGCCGTACCAGTAATTTTGGCTGGTATCCGCACCACATTGATTCTTACCGTTGGCGTTGCCACTCTCGGAGTGTTTGTCAATGGTGGAGGTTTAGGAACGCTCATCATTCCTGGACTTAAGTTAAACAGAGATCTCGTTCTGCTTACTGGGGGCGTGCTAACAGTCATTGTTGCATTCACTCTTGATTGGCTGGCACGAGTAGCAGAGGAACTCCTTCGACCACGAGGGATTTAAAACCTAAGGAGAGGTAAAAAATGCAGGTAAAACGCTACAAAGTAGTTGCTGTCGTAGCTGCAGCAGCTGTTGCATTGGCTGGAACGCTCATCGGAGCAGCACCAGCTAACGCAGCAGGAAGTTCCCTTAAGGGAGTAAATGTCATTGTGGGATCAAAAGATTTCACTGAGAGCATTATTCTCTCAAAGATCGTTAAGCAGTTCATCCTTGCTAACGGTGGAAAAGTTACAGATAAGACAAACATTAAGGGCTCAGTAACAACTCGTGAAGCGATGATCGCTGGCGACATCAATATGTACTGGGAGTACACAGGAACTGCTTGGTTGGTATACCAGAAGCAGACTGATGTAAACATTGCACCTTCAGATCTCTACAAGAAGGTTGTCGCTGGAGACAAGAAGTTCAAGGTAACTTGGCTTCCAATGACTTCATTTAACGACACATATGCATTTGCAATCACAAAGAAGAATGCAGCTGCATGGGGCGTTAAGGATTACTCAGGACTAGTAAAGAACTCAAAGATGCCAGCAAAGCCAATTTGGTGCGTTGAGTCAGAGTTCCAGAGCCGTCCAGATGGTTGGGCAGGATTCAAGGCCAAGTACGGAATCAATGACGCAGATGTAACAGTCAAGGTTCTAGATACTGGTGCTATTTACCAAGCTACAAAGGATGGACAGTGCGATATCGGTGAAGTATTTGCAACTGATGGTCGCATTGGTGCACTTGGACTTACTGTTCCAACAGAAGACAAGTCATACTTCCCTCCATACAACGCAGCTATAACAATGCCTGATGCAATTGCAAAGAAGTACCCACAGCTTGTTAAGGCACTAGGTCCAATTGCAGGAAAGATCTCTAACGCAGTAATGCAGAATCTCAATGCACGTATCGATGTGTTGGGTGAAGATCCAGATGAGGTTGCAAAGAGCTTCCTCGTTGCAGCAAAGCTAGTTAAGTAATAACTACAAGTAATACTTAAGGGGAAAAATGATTGACATCCAGATCGGTGAAGGGTTTGTTGGTTCGGGGCCGAATGCTGCTCATACCAACACTGTCCTAGGGACTCGATCTGGACCCGTTGGGGTGGCATGGGCTTCGGCTCTTGCCACCCCATCTACGGGGCATGTTCCATTTATGGTTGTTGCGCAACCTGGTATCGCAGTAACACCACCTACCCTGTTTGTTAACAAAGCAGCTGTTGAAAGTGATCAGCATGGCTTGTTCACATGGGGCGCAGCTCAAGCTGGCGTTGCATCTGCCGTAGGTGAAGCACTTCGCACAGGAATCATTGATCCTGCGAAAGTGGATGAGTTGGTGATTGTGGCGGCTATTTGGCTTAACCCATCTGCCAATGATGAAGAAGAGGTTTATAAGAATCAGCGTCAAGCAATGCTTGATGCGCTAACCAATGGCAAAAAAGGTTCACCAACTGTTGAGCAAGTTATGACGGCTGCCGAGAATGTGGCCAACCCATTTTTTCGCACCGGTAAGTAATTAACTAGAGAGAGTTTGTAACCATAATGAAGATCACAGGAATACGTTTTGAGCGAACGACTCTTGAATTGGATCCGCCATTCTGTCCTAACTGGGATCCAGTTCCTAGAAAAAAGTTTAATGCAACCTTAACTATTGTTGAAACAGATGGCGGAGTTGTTGGCTACGGCGCTGGCGATGACATGGGTGGCTTTGATGGATATGAAAAATATTTCATCGGTAAAGATTTGTTTAACATTCAAGAACATGTGAGATGCCTTGAGACCATCACATTTCATGCAGGACGATACTGGCCAATAGAAGCTGCTATTTGGGATGCTATTGGCAAGGCCCAGAAGACATCTGTTGCTCAGTTATTTGGTGGTGCAACAACTTCTATTCCTGCCTATGCATCAACTGGTGCGGTTATGAACCCTAGTGAAAGGGCAGAATCGGCTCGATTAATTCGTGACGCTGGTTTTAAGGCAATGAAGATCCGTGTTCCACAATCTGATTTGGCGTTAGGCATTCAAACATTAGGTGCGATTAGAGATGCTGTCGGCAACGACCTTGAATTAATGGTTGATCTCAACCAAGCCTGGCGCATGCCGGGGGATACTCGTCGGCCTTTAGATCTGGTCGATGCGATGCGATTTGTCGATGCTGCAGCAGATTATGGCGTCTATTGGGTGGAAGAGCCGCTGCCAATGGAAGATATTGATGGGCTAAAGCGCCTTCGTGGTCGCGGAGTTCGAATCGCAGGTGGTGAAATGGTGCGCACCGAACAAGAGATTTTAAAGCTACTTGAAAATGACGCACTAGATGTGATTCAAGCAGATGTGGTTTTGGCAGCTGGACTAGAAAAATCTCGAGTTATTGCAGCCCTGGCCCACTCTCGCAATCACATGTTCACGCCACACACCTGGTCTAATGGTTATGGTCTTGTAGCAAATCTTCATGTGACCGCAGGTATTGGGGGAGCACCATTTATTGAATTCCCTTATGACCCACCAACGTGGGATGTTGATCGCAGAGACTTCCTGATGGAACAACCGCTTATTGTCGGCAAGGATGGTTTACTTCATGTTCCTGCAGGTCCTGGTTTTGGTGTTGAACCAAATTGGAAATACTTTAAAAGTTCAGTCGCCTAAGAATTAATAGGGAGAGTTAGATGTCTGTAGATTATTCAACTTGGGTTAAACGTGCCGAGGTGCTCAAGCCCGAATCACGGTTGTATATCAATGGCAGCTTTGTTGATGCAGCATCTGGAAAAACCTTTGATGACATTAGTGCACGAGATCAACAAGTAATTGCCAAGATTGCCGCAGGGGACACCGAAGATATTAACCGCGCAGTTGCTGCAGGATTAAAGGTCTTTGAGGCAGGTACGTGGAGCGAGATGAATCCGCGAGATAAAAAAGCCATCATGCTGAAGTGGGCTGATTTGATTCGTGAGCACCAAGAAGAGCTAGCTTTGCTTGAAACATTAGATGTGGGCAAGCCAATTAGTGATTCGCTAAACGTTGATGTGATGGGTGCTGCGCGCACAGTGCAGTGGTATGGCGAAGCAATTGATAAGACCTACGATGAAATCGCACCAGCACCACGCAACGCTTTAGCGATGATTACCAGAGAGCCACTTGGAGTTGTTGGCGCTGTGGTTCCATGGAACTACCCGATGATTATTTCAGCATGGAAAGTTGCGCCGGCACTTGCAATGGGCAACAGCGTGGTTCTAAAACCTGCTGAGCAATCCTCATTGTCAGCGCTTTTGTTGGCTCGCCTTGCTACAGAGGCTGGTTTGCCAGATGGAGTATTTAACGTGGTGCCAGGTCTTGGTGCAGAGGCTGGCCAAGCACTTGCACGCCACATGGATGTCGCAAAGATTGCTTTTACCGGTAGCGGGCCAACCGGACGCAAGATGATGCAATATGCAGCGGAATCAAATATGAAGCAGGTTGCACTAGAACTAGGCGGCAAGAGCCCACAGGTTGTTCTAGATGATGTTAAAGATCTTGATGCGGCAGCATCTGCAATTGGTTGGGGTATTTATTACAACGCTGGGCAGACTTGTAATGCTGGCTCACGCATCATCGTGCAGGGGCAAAAAATCAAAGAAGAGCTCCATGCCAAGTTGGCTGAGTTTGTTAAGAGCTTTACAGTGGGCGATTGTTTAGATCCTGCAACATTGATGGGGCCAATCATCTCAACCCAACAAAGAGATCGCGTTAATCACTACTTAGATATGGTCGGCAAGGATGGTGAAAAGTTTGTCTTCGGTGGGGCAAACAAAGAATCCACAACGATTCAACCAACATTAATTGATTCTGTTAAGCACCAAAGCGTTATTGCTCAAGAAGAAATCTTTGGGCCGGTGCTGGTATCAATTGATGCAACAGATGAGGCAGATGCACTCCGTAAAGCCAATGGCACCGAATACGGACTTGCTGCATCTGTGTGGAGCCGCGATGTGTCAAGGGCGCATAACTTTGCGCGCAAGCTTCGTGCCGGCACAGTATGGATTAATACCTTTGATATGAGTGATGTGATTACACCATTTGGCGGATTTAAGGGATCAGGTGCAGGACGCGACAAGTCGCTTCATGCTTTAGATACATATAGTGCATTAAAAACAACGTGGGTCGATCTCAACTAAGGAGCATAAGCGTGAAAGTAGCTTTTATCGGAACAGGCAGCATGGGCGGAAGCATGTCCCGCAATCTTGCAGCAGCGGGCGTGGATATTTCAGTATTTGATTTGAACCCTGAATCAATGAAAAAGCCAGTAGCAGCAGGTGCGAGAGCGGCTAGCAACGGTGTTGATTGCGTGAGCGGTGCAGATGTGTTGATCACAATGTTGCCAACACCTGCAGCCATTGAAGGTTGCATGATTGCTGGGGGCGTGGCCGCTGCGATGAAGCCAGGATCGATGTGGATTGATATGTCCACCTCAGTGCCTGAAACTGCAGCTCTGGTTGAAAAGTCACTCGATAACTCCGTAAAAATTATTGATGCACCAGTTGCTGGAATGTCAGTGGGCGCAGACAAAGGCACAATGTCTATTTTCGCCGGCGGAGAAGAAGCAGATTTTGCAACGGCTAAGCCGTTGTTTGACATCATGGGAGATCCAGAGAAATTCTTTAATTGCGGCAAGCGCGGCACCGGCTATGCAGTAAAGCTTGTATTAAATATGTTGTGGTTTAACACTTTTGTTGCTACAACAGAAGCGCTGCTTCTAGGTGTTAAGGCTGGAGTTGATCTAGAAACATTACGCCAGTCTTTGGTGGGTTCCCCATGTAATTCGTTATTGCTTGAGCGAGACATGATGGGCTTGCTCAGCGAAGGCGACTATGACGAAGGCTTTGCTGTTGCCTTGGCATGTAAGGATCTGCGACTTGCTGGAGATTTGGCTCGCTCGGTTGGCGTACCTATGGAGGTTGGCGCAACTGTTGAGAACATTTACCGCAGAGCACGTGCGCGCTATGGTGACAAAGCTGGAGAAATGATTCCTGCCAAAATGTACGAGGATGATACAAACACTCTATTGCGCTTTAAGTAGAGTCACGTGCAGCGCGAACAAAGGCTAACTCTCTTTTCAATCGGAGTTATGTGGTTTGTCGGTGGCTCCATATATCCATTTTTAAGCCACGTTACTGAGCAAATTGAGCCCATAAACATTATTGTTTTGCGCTCTACGGGTGCTGCTCTGATCATGCTTGTTGCAGCACTCATCATTTGCCCTGGAGCGTTCAAACAATTGAAATGGGATTCCCGACTGATTCCCATGGTCATCTCCTCCTTGATTTTTTCACCTATTTGCAGTGGCGCATTAGCGTGGTCTAGTAATTACATTCCTGGAGCGGTAAGTGCGTTGATGTACTCAACACTGCCCATGATGACAACTATTTGGCTAATGGCTCGAGGGATCAAAGTTTCAAGGCCTGCAATGGCTGGAATAATTTTGGCAACAATCTCGGTGGTATTTCTAATTGGTGCACCACAAGGTCAAATACAAACACTTGGTGTAATCGCTGCATTGGTATCAGTAGTTGCATGGATGGTGGCAACTGAAATTTGGATTAAGTATGACAATGGATATCCGCTTGTCTTCGCAATTTTTCTCCAGGTAAGTATTGGCGCGCTGGGAACATGGATTGTGCGTCCCTTTTTCCATTCTGCGCCATTGCGAGTTAGCGACGCCTTAAATGTAAATATAGTTTTTCTCACCGCAGCTCTTGCGTCCCAGTATTGGGCCTACTTAGCACTCTCTCGCAGAGTGTCTCCGGCGATGTTGACCTCATTTGCCTTCGTAAACCCTTTGGTAGCTGGTTTGATCGGCTATCTCTATTTTGATCAGAGAATCAATACAATTCAAATGTTTTCAGGGGTCATTCTGTTGATTGGTATTTATCTCTTGGTACGGGAAGAGCGCGCGCATGACTAAAACTCATTCACTTCGCACAGTTCGACGTATTTTCGCAGGCATTGTTGCAGTGTCACTTTCAGTTGCCGCTTTTGGTGCTGTAAATACAGCTGGAAAGCTTGTCGAAAAGGACAAGGGTTCACTAGTTGAGAACTTCACACGCGTTCAGACATTTGGTTCAGGATTCAACCACTGGGTTGAGCTAATCATCGATCCTCGTGCTGAAAACCTTTGGACATTCAAGGTTCACATCATCAAGGAAAACTTGGATGTGCATACAGTTCCAAGTAACTAATTGCAGTAATAAATAAGTAGAAAAACGAGTAACCCCCGCTGGGATGGAACAGCGGGGGTTTTCTCGTATCCATTCCCTCAAATGGAAGATTTCTCTTAGGGGAGTAGAGAAAATTAATTAGATTGCGAAGGTACGTTCTGCAATCTGTGCTTGCAGCTCAAGATCATGTTGTTCGATATTGCGACGAGATTGTGAGAAGCGGCCCCGCTCCTCACTTTCAAGTTGGGTGTGGTGGTCGACGGAGAATTGATTGTGAATCAGCAGGCTCAGCAGGTTGTTGTCCATGGGCGTAATAGTGCGCGGCAAAGGTTTCGCAGATGCAAGGGCAAGGTGAATGTTTCATTATGTGTAGGTGAACTAGTTGGTTTTGAGTGGTTGCTTTGTCTGAACTGTCCTAAATTGCTCACATGAGTTCAAAGTCAGGCACAAGCCGCCGTACCGTTGTGAAGGGCGCTTTGCTCTCCTTTGCAACCCTTCTATTTCCATTTGTGGCACAAGCTGCTGGGCCTTCATTGAAGGCAACAAGAGTCGGCCAGAAAATTGTGTGGCGCGGATATGTGTACACAGTTGTTTCTTCTAAGGGAAAGCTTGTGTGGAAGCAAGGAGCAAAGGTTGCGGCTGCTACCGCTGTGGCAACGCCAACTGCCAGTGCTATGCCAACTCCAGCAGTAAGCGCAACTCCAACTCCAACTCCAACA
>Ga0213922_1000918_pt1 | contig 12054 bp, 15 predicted proteins | sample McNCre2917MG_FD_165060 | JGI IMG/M metagenome (GOLD analysis project Ga0213922, IMG submission 165060) | Freshwater microbial communities from McNutts Creek, Athens, Georgia, United States - 29-17 MG | ecosystem: Environmental > Aquatic > Freshwater > Creek | place: USA: Georgia | collected... | reverse complement strand
TCCGGCATTAAAATTCGCGGTACAGGTGCTGCCACTAAAGGCACGATGGCACGAGGCCCAATGGCATGAACTATACGCAACTCAGTGACGCTATCCAAGCTTATACGGAGAATACTGAAGCGAACTTTATCGCTGAGATACCCGTGTTTGTGCAGCAGGCTGAGCAGCGTATTTACAACACCGTTCAGTTCCCGTCCATTCGTAAAAATGTGACTGGACAAGCTACAACCAATAACAAATACTTACAGTGCCCATCAGACTTTTTGGCGGTGTACTCTATGGCTGTTATTACGGACGTTGTTGACGAGGATTTGAATACTGGTACATACGAGTATTTACTGAACAAAGATGTCAACTACCTACGTCAAGCGTATCCAACTCCAAGCGATACAGGTGTGCCTAAGTATTACGCTTTGTTTGGTCCTCGCTCTGATAATGAAGCAGAGTTGAGTTTTATCTTGGGCCCAACACCTGATGCTCAGTACTACATTGAGCTGCATTATTACTACTACCCAGAGTCCATCGTCACTGCTGGTACTACTTGGCTTGGTGATAACTTTGATTCTGTACTGTTGTACGGTTCATTGGTTGAGGCTTATACCTACATGAAGGGTGAGCAAGATATCATGGCCTTCTACAATACTAAGTATCAAGAAGCTTTGGGCTTGGCTAAACGTCTGGGTGATGGTATGGAGCGTCAAGATGCTTACCGCTCTGGTCAGTTCCGTCAGAAGGTGACCTAATGGCTTTTACTGGCAACTACTCCTGCAATACGTTGCGTTCTGGTCTTGCCGATGGCACGATTAATTTATCTACGGATACATTCCGTTTGGCGTTGTATACCAATGCAGCTTCTCTTGACCAAACAACAACAGCCTATACAGCTGTAGGTGAGGCTTCTGGTGGTAATTATTCCGCCGGTGGCCAGGTTGTAACAGCCACAGTTAATTCTGCACTCACGCCATCTGGCAGCGTTGTGTATGTAACGTTTAGCAGCCCTGCTTGGACGGGCGCAATTACTGCGCGGGGTGCTTTAATTTACAAGGCCGGTGCTAATGGGGCGGTTTGTGTTCTTGATTTTGGTAATGACAAAATTTCAAACAATACTTTCACTGTAACGATGCCCGCAGATACCAGCACATCTGCGTTAATCAGACTTATTTAAGGAGTCAATATGACCACGGAAAAACTCAAAGCAATCGACCATGTTTCTAGTGGTTTTATTGCCGGTACTAAATCGGGCGAGCAAGCCACGGCTACAGGCGTTTACTACGTTGAATGCCACGACAAAGACGGCAACTTAAAGTGGACTGCTGAGTCTAAAAACTTAGTTGTTAACGCTGGTCTGGCTTACATGGCCGGTACTGCGCTCACTTCTGTTGCCCAGATCACCACTTGGTATATCGGTCTGTACGGCTCTGGCGCTTCTAATACACCTGCTGCTGGTGACACCATGTCTTCTCACGCTGGCTGGACTGAAGTTGTGCCTTATAGCAACGCTACTCGCGTGGCCGCTACTTTTGTTACGGCGACAACTGCTAACCCTTCTGTGGTGACTAACGCAGCCTCTCCTGCAACGTTTAACATCAACGCCACAGCGACTGTGGGTGGTGCGTTCTTGACAAGCGGTAGTGCCAAGAGCGGTACGACTGGGACATTGTTCTCCGCTTCTGACTTTTCTTCTCCCGGTGACCGCTCAGTGGTTTCGGGTGACGTTTTGTCTGTAACTTATACGTTCTCCCTCGCTGCTTGAGGTCTAAATGGCTGAAGGCGGCTGGGGTTCTGGCACATGGGGTCAGGCTGGCTGGGGTGATTCAGTCTATGACCGGAGTGTTGCTGAAACTGCGACAGGGACAGATGCCGTTTCTTCAGTTGCAACTTTTGGCTCTGCTGTCAGTGAAACTGCCACGGGATCGGATGCTGTATCTAGTTTGGTACAGGTCAATGCTGCAGTCAGTGAGACAAGCACAGGGTCTGATGCTGTTAGTGCCTTGGCTACGTTTGGGGCTGCGGTTAGCGAAAGCGGTACAGGATCAGATGAAATTAGTGCTATCCCAACGTATGGGGTATCTGTATCTGAAACAGCGACAGGCTCTGACACGGACGCAGCTTTTGCCAACTTCTTAAGCCAGATTACTGAGAGCGCAACAGGCACGGATTCTGCATCATCGGCTTTCACATTCTTAGCGTATATTGTTGAGACAGCGACTGGGACGGACAGCATATCAAGCGCCGTATCAGTTGGGGCGGCGGTTAGTGAAACGGCAACAGGTGCTGATGCTATAGCGGCTAGTGTTACATTCAAGGGTGTAATTTCAGAGAGCGCGACAGGTTCGGATGTAGATGCAGCGGTAGCTACTTTCATGGCTTCTATTGTAGAGTTGGCAACAATAACGGATTTGGTAATGGGGCGGCCTCTGTGGGAAATTATTGATGACACACAGACCGCAAACTGGCAAAATATCACCGATACTCAGTCCGCAGGTTGGACTACGGTTGATGACACTCAGAGTGCTGGGTGGACGATAATCGACACGAATTAGGAGCTTTAAATGACTACAGGCGCAACGTCACAATTAGGACTGGCTCTCCCAGTACAGGGCGAACTCTCCGGCACATGGGGCGATACCGTTAACAATGGTATTACGCAGTACACCAACATTGCCATTGCAGGCACTTTGACCCTGACAGGCGACGGCGCAGTAACACTGGCTAATACTACTGGTGATGCTTCAGCTTCTAACATCACATCCACCCTGTCAGGCGCGGGTACAGTTACAGCCCAGTTTGCCATTGTCAAGGTATCCGGCACGCTGACCACAACCAAGGTAGTCACAGGCCCAAGTTATAGCAAGACATATACAGTGGTGAACTCTGCCACTGGCGGCGCGGTGACGTTTAAAGCATCGGGTCAGACGGGTGTGTCTATCGCTGTAGGCGAGACAGCTTTTGTTTATTTCAACGGCACTGACTATGTAAAGGTTGTCGGTACGGCTACGGCTGGCGCTGCTGGTGGGTCAAATACACAGGTGCAGTACAACTCTAGTGGTTCGTTGGCTGGTTCCGCCAACCTGACTTGGGACGGCACAACGCTCAGTTCTACACAGATCAACATTACAGGCCAAGGCACTCTGCGTCTGCAAGACACGACCGGTGGTGAATATGTTGCCCACCGCGCACCTTCAGCATTGGGTGCAAGCTACACACTGACATGGCCTGCCGATGACGGCACAAGCGGTCAAGCTCTGATTACGGACGGCTCTGGTGGTTTGTCTTGGTCTACAGCAGCCTCTGGTGATGTGTACGGCCCAGCTTCGTCTACAGCTAACGGTATTGCTCTGTTTGATGGCACGACAGGTAAGCTCCTGAAGGATTCTGCGTCTACTGATGGTTTGATCTATGGCCTGACGGTAGGCCGTGGTGCTGGTGGTGTGTCTACCAATACTGCGGTGGGTGCTAGTGCTTTGGCGGCTAATACAAGTGGCACAGTTACAACTGCTGTTGGCTATCAAGCGTTGACGGCTCAAACAACGGCCAACTGGAACAACTCAATTGGCTATCAGTCATCATTTAAAACTACCTCTGGAAGTGCAAACAATGTTTTGGGAACGCAAGCGTTTTACAACAACACAACAGGCTCAAACAACGTAGCTATTGGTGATTCCGCACTTTTGAGCAACACCACAGCATCTAGCAACACCGCTGTTGGTTATCAGGCGGGCTATAGCAATACGACTGCCGCTGGAATTACAGCGTTAGGTTATAGAGCCGCTTATAGTGTTGTAGGTGGTGGCGCTGATTTATTGACTGCGGTAGGTATTGAGGCCGCTTATTCAACTACTACTGGCGCAAGTATAACAGCAGTAGGTCGCAGGTCTTTGTATTCAAACACAACTGGTGGCGATAATACCGCAACGGGGTTAAACGCTTTATATTTCAACACTACTGGTTCATACAATACCGCTTTAGGAAGTGCGGCTTTACAGTCCAACACCACAGCATCTAGCAACACCGCTGTTGGTTATCAGGCGGGATATAGCAACAGTACTGGTGCTTATCTGACTGCAACTGGGTATAGGGCACTCTATTCCAGCACAGGCGATGGTAATTCTGCTTTTGGTTGGAACGCCGCAGGCGGCACTACGACAGGCAACTACAACACCGCTCAAGGTTATAGCGCCTTGGCAACCAACACCAGCGGTGCTTATAACATCGCTTTAGGTGCATCTGCCCTCTACTCCAACACCACAGCTTCCTACAACACTGCGGTAGGTTATCAGTCTGGGTATAACAATACCACAGGCACAAGCAACACTGCTCTTGGCGCTTTGGCGCTTTATACCAACAGCACTTCCAGCCGCAACACTGCTGTGGGACAGCAGGCAATGTATTACACCACCGGTGCTGACAACTCAGCACTTGGAGATAATGCGTTAAGGAACACCTCCACTGGCGCATACAACACAGCACTTGGTTCTAGTGCGCTTTTTACCAACACCACAGCCTCTAACAACACTGCTGTTGGGTATCAGGCGGGGTATAGCAATACCACAGGTTCAATTGTAGCTATTGGTTATGCGGCAGCGTATGGTAATACCACAGGACTTAGAAACATAGCAGTAGGTAATGGGGCTATGTCAACCAACACTACAGGTTCTGATAATATTGCAATTGGTGGAAGTGCTGGTGGACGTGCTGTCTTTGAATCTAATACAACAGGCTCAAATAATGTTGCTGTGGGTGGTGGTGCATTAGCTCAAAACACCACAGCGTCTAATAACACTGCTGTAGGTTATCAAGCGGCTTACTCAAATGTCACAGGAACAGGGTTTGTCGCACTCGGTTATCAGGCACTTTATACGAATACTGGCGATTACAACATTGCAGTTGGCCCTAATGCTTTAAGAGCAAACACTAGCGGATCGTCAAATGTAGCCATCGGTTCTAGTGCTGGCCCCGGATACAACTATGTATTAAAAGCCAATACAACTGGAACTCAAAATACTGCGGTTGGCGCTTCCGCAATGGAGAACAATACGACTGGCGGTAGTAATACGGCGTATGGTAGCCAAGCGTTATGGAGTAACACCACAGGCGTACAAAACACTTGTGTAGGTAAAGGTGCTGGTTACGCTATTACAACAGGCAACAACAACGTAGCAATAGGTGGTGTTAACTGTTTCCACAGCGCAACCACAGACGTTAACTCAACAATCGTTGGTTGCTACAACGGTGGGAACTTAAATGGTGGGTACCAAAACACGTATTACGGTTACAACTTAACTGCATCATCTGCAACTGCCCAGTATGAAATTATCATTGGGTCTGGCGTTACTGGTAAGGGTAATTCAACAGGTTTTATTAGTGCTGGTAGTGGTGTTTACCAAGGCAATAACTCATCTTCATGGTCAACCACATCTGACCAACGCCTCAAGAAAAACATTGCTGACAACAACGATGGTTTAGACAAAATCAATTCAATTCGCGTTCGCAACTTTGAGTATCGCTTGCCTGAAGAAGTTGACGCAGAACTTAAACCTACTGACGCTATCCCAAGAGAAGGTGTGCAACTAGGCGTAATCGCTCAAGAACTACAAGCTGTTCTGCCTGAATGCGTAAAGCAAGAATCGACCGGCGTTTTGTCTGTTGATACCGACAACCTGACTTGGTACTTAGTCAACGCTGTTAAACAATTATCCGCGCAAGTGGAAACACTTAAATCTGAAATCGCAACCCTGAAAGGAGCCTAATCATGGCCACAACTTTTACAACCACCATCAATTCTATGTACACCCTTGACACGCCCGATCCCGGGTTTGTGGTCAACGTCCTGTGGACAGTGACCGGTGTAGACGGCTCTTACACCGCAGAGATTGGCGGTAACAGCCAGTTCACTGTGCAAGAGGGTACGTTTACCCCTTATGACCAACTCACACAAGCGCAAGTTATTGGCTGGATTCCTGAGTCACAAATCCAAAGCGCACAAGCCTGTGTTCAGGGCCAGATCGACAGCATGATTACACCGCCTGTCAGCCCACAGAACACGCCCCTGCCTTGGGGCGCTTAATTTAACGGGAAGCCATCACCCGATCTTGGTGGCACTTTAAAAGGAAACATCATGGGAAAAAACGAAAAGACCCCTGTGACAATCGACGGCGTAGAGTACAAGTTTGAAGACATGACGCAGCAGCAGCAGATGTTGCTCAACCATGTTGCCGACTTGGATCGTAAGTTGGACTCAGCGCGTTTCAATGTGGATCAACTCCAAGTTGGGCGTGATGCGTTCTTCACAATGTTAAAGACAGCGTTGGAAGCAAAGCCTGAAGAGGCGGTGACTGACATGACTGACGTATCGGTGCAGTAATGTGGGACTGGGCGGAGGCATTTATTGCAGCCGCCTGTATTACGGCCTTCATTGTTTTCGGAACGTACATGATTGCATGGGCGGGGATATGGTGAATGCGCTGGTTTATTTTGTTACTGTTATTGGGGCTGGTTGGGGCCGTGGCCAAGAATGGCTGCTATGTACGCGAGTTCTACGGGATCGGCTACACAACCCACGACCCAACCGAGCGCCACAAAGAAATGTTAGCGTGGCTGGTGCGAAATGCGGATCAGTGCAAGACAGAAGATTACTTAGTGATTTGGAACAACTTAGCAGAGTGGGCGGGTACGGCGGATTCCACCCAGCTTAGAGGTTTAGTTATTGGCGGGTACAACAATGCGTTTGATCGGGAAAAGAAGTGAAGATCAGTTACGACAAATGGTATCCAGTGGTGCAACCCCAAGCTTTGATGCAGCAGGAAATTTTCATCAAGCGGGTAGAAAAACAAAATGCTGAGTACGCTTTGCAGGTACAGATTGATAATACAGTGAAGAAGTTTCACCAGTATGAATATGAGATTTATGAGTACAGGATGCGGCAGATAACGCTGAACGTGCAGATTAACAACCTGAAACGCGAGATTGACAAACTTGTATGAACAAACCGATACGCCAACCACGCAAACCAGTGCCGGACACCAAGGAGAAGTTGACGCTGTACGTCACCCTGATGGTAAGCACAACATTGTGCATCTCGGTGCTGGCCATGGTCGCAGCCTTTCTCCTCGGTTTGTGGGCCAAAGAAGTGGACAACGGCGAGATATTCAAGATGATTTCACCCGCTTTTTCTACTCTTATCGGCGGCATGATTGGGTTCCTGTCTGGTATCAAACTCATGCAAAATGAAGAAGATAAACACAAGGATCGCAAATGCTGACACTACTTTCCACCCTGATTTCATTCCTGATGGGCGGATTGCCCAAGATTTTGGAGTACTTCCAAGGTAAACAGGACAAAGAGCACGAGTTGGCACTTGCCCAACTGCAAATTCAACGTGAACTTGAGATGCGTAAGCTTGGTTTTGAGGCTCAGGAGCGGGTGGAACATATTCGCTCGGAACAGTTGGCAACGGAGAGCGCTGCCAATACCCAGCAGGTTTTAATTGGGGCGCAGCAGGCAGAGATGCAGGCAATCTACGCCCACGACATGAGTCTAAACGAAGGCACATCCACATGGATGAAAGACCTTCGCGCCTCTGTTCGCCCTGTTATTACTTACGGCTTCTTCTTCCTATTGGTTTTTGTGGATGTTGGCGGCTTCTGGTATGGCTATTACATGGGTGTACCATTTGACGATATGCTCAATATGCTATGGGATTCTGACACCCAAGCCTTGTTCGCTTCCATCATCGCTTTCCACTTTGGTGGTCGGGCGTTTGGCAAATGAACGTCAGTCCCAAGGCCATTAAAATGATTCAGCACCACGAGGGGGTGCGACAGAATCCGTACCGCTGCCCAGCTAGGCTGTGGACTGTGGGCGTTGGCCATGTAATGTTTCCAGAACAAGGCAAGCTAAAGATTGACCAGCGCGATGCTTTTGTACCGCCCCAGGAAGCGATGCGCAAATACAGTATGGAGGAAGTGGATGGGATTCTCAGAAGCGATCTTGATCGGTTTGAACGTGGAGTGGAACGGTACTGTCCTGTCCCTCTTACACAAGGGATGTTTGATGCTCTTGTGTCTTTTAGTTTTAACGTCGGTCTGGGAACACTCCAGCGTTCAACGCTTCGCCAAAAACTGCTTCGCGGTGATAAAGAAGGCGCTGCCGAAGAACTCTTGAAGTATTGCATGGCTGGTGGCAAAATACTCAAAGGGCTGCAAAACCGTCGCATCGACGAGCGTGCCTTGTTTTTATCCTAGGACTGCCGATGCCATTACAAAAAATCCTGTTTAAGCCGGGCGTCAACCGGGAGAACACTCGCTACACGACCGAAGGTGGTTGGTATGAGTGCGACAAAATCCGTTTCCGCCAAGGCAATCCAGAAGTTATTGGCGGCTGGCAACGTATTTCAGGGTATACCTATAACGGCGTGTGCCGCTCACTTTGGAATTGGGTAACCCTTGCAAATCAAAATCTTGTTGGCGTAGGAACTAATACTAAGTTTTACATTGAGCAGGGTGGTTACTACAACGATATTACCCCCATTCGCGTAACAGTAACGCTTGGAACCGATCCTTTCACGGCTAACGGCACGACCACAGTTACGGTAACGGCTACAGCCCACGGCGCTACGACAGGCACATTTGTAACATTCAGTGGCGCAACCGGTACGTACGCATCTACGTTTAATGCGCAGTATCAAATTACAGTTGTTGGTCCAAACTCGTACACCATAACAGTTCCTACTGCATTAACTGCGGGCTCTTATGGTGGCTCTGCCGTATCAGCGGCTTACCAAGTTAATGCTGGGCCTGCATTTGCAGTTCCACTTACAGGCTGGGGCGCTGGTTCTTGGGGCGCTGGAACCTGGGGTTATGGCAGCTCACCTATATCTAGCTTACAGATATGGAATCAAACAAATTTTGGCCAAAACTTACTTTTTGGTCCTCGGGGTGGTGGCATTTATTATTGGGATGCTACAACTGGTGTGACTACTAGAGGTGTCAATCTTACGACTCTTGGTGATGCTGAGACTCCCGTTGTTCAGAATAACCTAACTGTTTCTGATGCATCCCGTTTTGTGATTGTATTTGGTACAAACGACCCTAACGCCATAGACCCAAATGCAATTGATCCAATGTTTATTCGTTGGTCAGATCAGGAAGACCCATTTACTTGGATCCCTGCGCCAACAAATCAGGCTGGAAGTTTAAGACTTTCACACGGCTCACAGATTGTTACAACTGTGCAGACTCGTCAAGAGATTGTGGTGTTTACTGATTCAAGCGTGTACTCACTACAGTACCTTGGACCACCATATGTTTGGGGCTCGCAGTTGCTTGGCGATAACATTTCAATCATTAGTCCTAATGCGGCGGTGATTGCTTCTGGTGTTGTCTACTGGATGGGCGTAGATAAATTCTATGCTTATGATGGTCGTGTGCAAACGCTTAATTGCGACTTGCGCCGGTATGTATTCCAAGATATTAACTTAGAACAATTAGAACAAGTCTTCTGCGGTACAAGTGAAGGCTTTAATGAAGTTTGGTGGTTCTACTGTTCTGCCGGTAGTACCGCAATTGATAAATACGTTATATACAACTACGCCGAAAAGATCTGGTATTACGGAACAATGGCCCGCACAGCGTGGCTTGATTCTGGATTGCGTGCGTATCCTTTAGCCGCTACATATAGCAACAACTTGGTCAACCATGAGCAAGGGCTAAATAATAATGAGACTGATACAACTATTGCAATCTCTGCTTCTATCTCTTCGTCTGAGTTTGATATTGGGGATGGCCATAACTTTGCATTTGTATGGCGGGTATTGCCTGACTTAACCTTTGAAAATGCAACAACATCGCCTACAGGCGATCAAGCGGTAGTGACCATGGAGTTGTACGGCCTTGCAAATTCTGGCTCTGGGGTTACAAGTGATGCAAGTCAGCCGGTACGTGCCTCTTCTTCGTACAATATTACTGAGGAATTTACGGGTCAAATCTTTACCCGTTTCCGTGGTCGCCAGATGATCTTTAAGATTAGTTCTAACCAGATCAATACCACTTGGCAGTTGGGTGCCCCTCGTATTGATATTAGACCGGACGGTAGACGATGACTTATATTGTTACCACCGACTACGCAATCAACAAGATTGCTGCTCCTAACCTACCCCTTGCACCTGATCAGTGGGATAAGCATTACCAAGATCAGTTTTCCAATACTTTGCGTTTGTATTTCAACCGTATTGATGACTTTATTGCACGGTTGGCGGTATCCGGTACTCCATCTGCTGATGGGTCTGGCCTTACTTTCCCATCTGGTGCATTTCACGATGCTACGACACAAACGCAAGTAGCCACCAATACGGCAAAGGCGATTACATTTAATGCCACGGATTATTCAAGTGGTGTAGCTTTAGGCACCCCAACTTCTCGTGTCGTGATCAGCATTGCCGGGTATTACAATTTTCAATTTTCTGCACAATTGGATAAAGCTTCTGGCGCTACAGCTTCAATTTGGATTTGGCCAAAAGTTAATGGCGCAAATATCGTAGCTTCAGCAAGTAAGGTGTCCATACAAGGAACTACAGCTGAATCTGTGCCCGCTTGGAATTTTGTCTTGCCCATGAACGCCGGTGATTATTTTGAGCTTTATTGGATGACAGACGATACGAACGTACAACTTAAATACGAGGCTGGGTTTGGTACTGCACCAAATGACGTACCTGCAATTCCATCTGTAATTCTGACCGCAACGTTTGTGTCTGCGTTACCAACATGATAATATTCAACAAATTCAAGGAGCTACTATGGACGGCGGAGTAATCGAAGGAGCAATCCTAGAATCAATGATGACGGGCGCTGCTGTCGGTGGTGGCTCTTCTCTTTTGCAGGGCAAAGATCCGTTGCAAGGTGCCCTGCTTGGCGGCCTGATGGGCGGTGCTGGTGGGGCCATGTTTGGTGGTGCTGGTGCGGCCCCCTCTGGTGCGATGCCTGGTGCTGCTCCTGCGGCGTCTGCCGGTACTCAAAGCTTGGCGGCTACAGCTGGTTCAGCAACGCCCGGTTTGGCTGCTAGTTCAGTTCCCGGTTATGTTGGCCCAGTAGATTATTCAATTGCATCTGCCGCACCCTCTTCGGGAGCTGGTATTTCTGGTCTTTCTAATCCTATGACGATGCCTGGTTATGACGTAACCGGCGGTCAGGCGGCAAGCCAACTTGGTTTAAGCGCGCAGCCCGGAGCTATGCAAGTGGCCAAAGCGGCCAGCGGTCCCGGCATGTTGGACAGTGCCAAGAGCTGGTTTGGTAGTTTGACCCCCAAACAACAACTGCTTGCCGGCGGTGCTGGTATTGCCGGCCTTGGCATGATTTCAGATCAGATGCGTGGCGGCATTCCTAAAAAGAAACCCTATAGTGGTGCGTTAAGTCAATATAGATTTGACCCAAGTGCATACCGCCCATACAGTTATGCTGCTGGTGGGGATACTGGTGGCGACACTGGTGGTATCGCAAGTTTAGGTAGTTACTCCGATGGAGGTCGCATGCTCAAAGGCCCCGGAGACGGTATGTCTGATAGCATCCCTGCAAGTATTGGTAATAAGCAACCTGCTCGTTTGGCGGACGGTGAGTTTGTTGTGCCAGCTGATGTGGTTTCCCATCTGGGTAATGGCTCGACTGATGCCGGTGCCAAGCAGCTTTACTCTATGATGAATAAGGTACGCAAAGCTCGTACCGGTAATCCAAACCAAGGCCGACAGATCCAGCCACGCAAGTATTTGCCCGCATAAGGAGAACAACATGGCAGGTGGTGGAGTTGCATTTAGTCAAGCCCTTGGTGGTCAAGGTTTAGAGGGCACCAACCCTAGTGAGCCCGTAGTTAAATACGGCACAGGTGGCCGTATTACTGGTTTTGCTGATGGCGGGCATATTAGATACCCTGGTATTCGTCATTTTGATGTTGGCGGGGATACTTCTTTAGGTTTTATGTCCAACGCCGATTACGGTGCGGATTTTGATAGCGATTTTGGTGGGGGTTTTGGCGGCAGTGGCTCTGATTCTTCTAGATTTACACCGC
>Ga0213922_1000916_pt1 | contig 12055 bp, 16 predicted proteins | sample McNCre2917MG_FD_165060 | JGI IMG/M metagenome (GOLD analysis project Ga0213922, IMG submission 165060) | Freshwater microbial communities from McNutts Creek, Athens, Georgia, United States - 29-17 MG | ecosystem: Environmental > Aquatic > Freshwater > Creek | place: USA: Georgia | collected... | reverse complement strand
GTTGCTTAAAAACTCCACATGTGATAAAAGGAAACATGAGGGGTCTTTACACTGCAATCTCTCTTGGAACACTGAGCCTCACGGGGCTCGTGGGTGCAGGTGTTGGTGTTGGATGGTTTCTTAGCGCCGCAAGTTTGCATCAGGATCAAACCGAGTCGCGTACCACTCCTTAGGTGCTTTGCGTTTGGTCACGAGGACGTACTTGTACACGCGCGCCACGGCCCACTGCGAGGCCGTCGCACCTGGTCGGGATCCACCTGTTTTCCACGCCTTGAGTCCGCGGTTATACACGGTGTTGAGCGTCGAGCGACTGATTCCCGTCCGACGCGCAATAGCCTCTTTATTGAACTTGAGACCTGGGTACACCTTGTGGAATTGTTGTGTCCATTTGGACTTTTTCTTTGTTCCGCCCACGTTCGACTTTCCCAAACGCAGTTTCGAATAGGGTGTGCGCCTCCTCTTCAAGAGCTCCTTCTCGCGGGCGAGGCGCAAGTCCCTGGACAACCCTGTAAAGTACCGCTCGGGCCAGGAGAGCCCGCCAGGGCGAACCCGAGTATGCCGAGGCCGCCGTGGCATTTATATTCTTTTATAAAATTAAAATGACGATCCAAGAACTCGAGCGGCAATAGGACAAGATCAAGGCGCTCATGAACACGCTCAAGACGGGTACGAACGCGTATTCGGCTTCGTATACCCGTGGGAAGATGGGTGATATCTTTGCCAAGATGGCGGGTGGTCCCAACGGTATGAATCATGAACAACACGCGCCGAATGATATCACGTTAATAAGTTTTCTTAAAATTACATATATATGGACCCAGAGTCCCAGCAAGAACTCATCGAAGGACAGGACGAGCGACGCGACATCCTCCGATGGGTTCCAGTGATTGGTTTATGTGTAGGCGTTTATTCAGCCGTGTTTGCAACGGCTGTGCTGTTCCCTTGGCACATAAAACTCTCAAAGGAGTTTCAGGCGCTTACGCAAACGTGTCAAAAGTAGTAAGGAACGCACTCACCACCAGCGGCTGTGTATGACGCAGGCATCTTACCTGGAGGGCACAGACCGATAAAGGCCTCGCTGATGTACTTGGGTGGCTCAAACCCCGAGCCGGTGCGGCTTAGGAACAGAACAAGGGCAACAAGTATGGCCAAAGCGATCCACACGTTCTTCATTTATTTATGCGGAGGAAAAAGACCACGGTCGTGCTGAGGAGGGAACTCGAGAGTCTTGGCAGGCGTTCCCATCATCAGACTCTGGGCCCGACCCGTGTCGCTGATGATCGGGGCGTAAATGGTCGTGATGGGGCGCACGTAGGTATCGGACGGAATACCCACAAGAGACGACTCGATACCCTTGGGAAGGCAATTGTAGCTCCAGCCAGCCCACGTACTGTTCACTGGAGACGGAACGTATCCCATGGGGCACGAAGCCTTGACGCGAGGTGTGCTGGAACGGTCCCAGACGAGGAAGAGGACAATGACAAGTGCTAAAATGATAATGGCCGTCTTCATTTTACTACATACTCACATTTTAATAGACAAATATCACCTTTTCCCCCGTCTCGAGAAACGCCCTCATCTTGGTCAGCCACTTCTCCGCCCCCACCACCCCCTGGTCCCCGCACAATTCTTCTTCAAAATTCGAAACATCTTCCGCTGTGAGAACCATGGGCTTGTTGTCCCAGCGGAGCATGTAGGTGTTGCGTTCGTCATATGCCTTGTTGAACTCGGACTGGGTCGTGAATGTCTTGGATTGGTACACCCGGTGGACCCATGAAAGGACATCCTCGTTCGCCGTCTCGGTAAACTTGTATCGCCATTGAGGCAGTGAAAAGTCGATCATCTTGCGCTTGGGCGCGTACTTTATGGGAATGGTTGCAAACTTGACACACCGCTCCATGTTTATGCACCACCTCAAGAGCAAAGCTCTTTCGTTCCCAAAGACACCACACGTTTTCTAGTTGACGTACTTCTCGGCGTGTTCGTCAATCGCGCGAGCCAGGGAATCAAGCCGACGCATGAGACATGCGCCCGCAATCATTCCCATGGTCATGAAGATGACGGTAAAGTATGCGAGACCAATGAGGTCTTCCATTAAAGTTTATGCGTCTTGTTTCCTTATATGATGAACTCTTTCATCAAAGTCTCAACTGTTCTTATAGGGTCTCACGTCGTGAGGTGCATGGCCGAGTACATGTACTTCACACAGTGTGCTGGGTTCTGGACCTCAATTTTCAGTTGGAATTCACCAACGTGTCGAGGTCTCCGATGGGTCTCTGACTCTGCAATGACGAATGTCGTGAGTCTCGTTGGTGGGTACAGTGTTACGGCTCTACAACTATTGGCCGCGCGTTGAAAGGTATCCCGTTGAACCTGGTGGTGGCTGCGCACGTGTACGCCCCCATGTTTTCCCATACGAGCCAAGATCCAAAGTCTGTTCCTTCTGGGAGATCATACTCCTTGTATATGAGATCTCCACCGTCACACGTGGAACCGAAGATTGTGCGTTTGATCTGTTGTCCCTCAATTTTGTTCCCAAATTCGTCACGAACCTCCTTGACTTGGGGCGTTGCGTGGTCGAATAGGATACAGTTGAATGCACCGTAGAGGCTTTCACTGATTGTGAGGCCCGAACCCTTTGTGCCGATCACGGGCGTGTGTAACTCCATCACGCGCTCGACGAAGAACCGGCCAGGCTCGGCAATCAGTTCGATTCCCTGTGGTGCCTTGATAGTCTTTGGTAATCCGTGGAAGTGGCTAAAGCCTCCTCCAATATCTATGATGCGGGGGTCGAACCCGTGTTCACGTGCCAAGTCAATTGCCCTTTCTGCTTTTTCCATCGCATCCTCAAAGGCTTTGACACTCGACGCAAACGATCCGACGTGGAAGGAAACACCAATCACGTCAAAACCGAGCGCCTGGGCGGTAAACAGGAGTACGTCCCACTCGTGTTCCTCGGCTCCGTACTTAACACCGAGGTTACACCGAGCCGATGGATCGTCGGCTCGTATTCTCAAAAGGAGTTTGCACTCCGGGCGAAAGTCTTCCCAGACTTCCGCTATCTTTTTGAGCTCGCACACGCTATCAAACGTGGTCCGCGTTATTCCATTTTCTTTTGCAAAGCGGATCTCTTCTATACGTTTGCACGGATTTGCATAAAGAATTCGCTCTGGCTCAACCCCAAGGTCCAAGACCTGTTGTATTTCGGCTGGACTAGCACAGTCAAATGAAGATCCGAGGTCTGCAAGAGTCCTCAGGATCTCAGGTGTAGGGTTACACTTGACTGCATAGTAAGGTTGTACATGGGGAAGAGCCTCGGTCCACTCTTTGTACACATGCTCGAGTACTGAGAGGTTTAAGACGTAGAAGGAATCTGTGAGGGATTCCGAGGGGCCAGTGAAGACCCCAGAGCCGACCATCAAGTGGTACTTGTTTTGGAGATTTTATTTTTTAATAATAAGATGAAGCGTCGGAACGCTCTTTTGAAACAGACACAAGTGAAACGGCGGAACCTTCTTCTCGGTGCTGCACTGAAAAAAGCTCCGACCCGGCGTGAGCTTTTGTTGCCTCTCCCCTGGATGGTGACGGCGTACAGGAACATGAAAGGTCGCCCGTTCTATGTAACTTTGAAAGGGAGCTATATAGTGCGGGTTGATGGAAAGTCTTTGTATGGACGCAAAGCCCGGTCGTGTCAAGTCCCGAAGAAGATTCGGAGAAAGCGGTGTCACGTTTAGGCACCCTTCGAGGTAGCAAGGGCCATTACTTCCGCGGCTTGCTGCAAAGCACTCACCTTGTCTGCAATGCGCTTATCTATAGACTCCTCGAGAGTCGTCAATGCAGTCTTTGTCTTTTCTACCGCCACCTTGAAATCCGCCTCGGCCTTGCGTAAAGTTGGAACGTTTGTAAACGCCTGAACGTTCGGGACGGCGGCCGCCACATCATTCGTTGATGGCAAGTTTATACCCCCGAGCTTTGCGGCCAGTGCGCCCGCATCGGCACTCTCACCAGATTCTCCTGAAAAAGACTTGTACGCAAAGTATCCGCTTGCGAACAGGGTGCAAATTGCTATGACCAAAACCGCCATAGAAAACTTGAACCCAGAGTCCTTGGGCTTGTTGGTGGTCAGGTATGAATTGATAGTTACGGCCGACTGAGCTATTGCGAGAATAGCGACGAAAAAAAGTAACATAGGGACAGCTGCGTCTTTGAGTCCCATTATTACTTTACATAGACAATTTTTCGGCCGAGTACCTTTTCAGTTTGCCTGAGGGCTGCACTAAAGTTCGGCTTGGACCATAAGAGCCACCGAGACCAGAAACCTGCCGTCTTTGCTCCCGACCGTGACCAGTTTTCACGCCGCGACCTGAGACCGCTTGCTGACCCTGCATGACGCATGACGTACCGTTTCATGCGCTCCTTGTCCTTGTGTATCGTGTAATCTGAGAACCCCTTGAGACCGAACCTGACCACCCCACCCTCGGGAAACACGACCATGAACTTGTGCGTGCCATTACGCGACTTGTACAGCTTCACGGGCTCTTTCATTACTTTTAGCGCAGAGAAATTCGGACCGAAATGTAAATGAGGAGAATCAAAATGACTATGTTAAACACAAGGTAACCTGTGATGAAAGGGAACGCCGTGTCCCGTATTGCGTTGTTTTCCAGTATCATATTTAATACCTGCTTACTCAAAGAGTCTTCCGTGTCTTCCTGATCCATGGATAGATATCTTAAGAAAGCGAAAGACAATTTTGATCACGAATTCACGAGGTACACACCAGCTGTATGTGTGTTGGGCAAGTCGGGGATAGGGAAAACATGGGCAGTCCATAACGCCTTGGACCCGTGTATTGAACTGACGGCCGAGATCTTGAGCAGTAAGCGCTCGACCATCACATTTTTAGAACGAATTCAAGGAACAAATATACCCGTCGTCCTTGACGAGTACGAGTCGGTCCAGGACCTCGTTGGCATACGAGAGCTTACGGGCCCGCCAACAAACGGTCTCTTCGTGGTCGTGTCTCAGGTCCCTGTCAAATTTGATTTTGAAATTCACACGTATCACTTTCCAGTCCCTGACGAAGAGACGATCCGACGCATCGTCCCTGGAGTCTCTGACGAAGTTCTGAAAAAGTGTCGAGGGGACCTGAGGTATGCGATTCAGAGTTTGACGCTCGAAAGTGACGAGAAGGACGAGTTTCAAGGTGCAAAAGATTTTATAGAAAGTCTCGTCTCGAAAAACTCTGACGTGAATCCTGCCCGGTTTATAGGTCACTCGGTTCATGAACCTGGAAACGTCACGGCAATTTTACATGAAAATTACCCAGACTCTCGGACGTGTAAACCTGAAGAGGTCATGGACTCCTTGAGTGAGGCGATGATTTTTGAATCAAAAATATATGCCGGAAACTGGGACCTGTATCCGTACTATAACTTCTTAGGCTGTGTTCGCCCGGCCATCCAGATTGGACACGCGCTCAAACCCCCGCTCCGGCCCGGGTCTGTCTGGACCAAACACCAAAGTGCGTGCGCACGCGCCAAGAGGATAGACGCTTTGGCACAGAGGATACCCGGCAAACGGCTTTCGATGGATGAGATTCTCTTGTTACATACGTACGCTCGTGAAGGGAATGTTGGTGTTCTTAAGGAACATGGACTTGCGTCGCAAGACTTGGACGTTCTGAACCATTTGAGCCTGTACAACAAAATCAAACCAAAGGATCTTGCAGCCCTAAAGAAAAGCCTCGCTTGAACATCAATGGCGTGTCAATGTGCGCAACAACAAGTCGAGGAGGATTCCTTTGTCAAGGTTCAAGGATCGGATGTCTATTTTCACTGTGAGGTCTGTGAAGAGTCTGTCCTCGAATTGAAGACGAAAATTCAAAAGTTGGAACTTGACCTGCTTCACAAGCACCTGGACTTGGGTCTGAGTGACATTCGTCCAGAGATTCGGGTATGGATCCGGTCCGAGGGTGGTGACTTGCACGCGGGTCTGAGCGCCATGGACTATTTGCACTCTCTAAAGCGCGTGAAGGTTCGAACCATTGCTGATGGCGTGTGCGCCTCGGCCGCCACCTTTGTACTCCTTGGGGGACGGACCAGACACATGACGGAGAACTCGTACGTATTGATTCACCAACTCAATATGGACGGAACTTGGGGGAAGTTCGAGGACTTCAAAGACCAAATGCACAACCTCGAAAAGTTTATGGAGAGATTTCGCAAAATTTATACTCGTGAGACGAAGATTCCAGAGGACCGTCTCGAAAAGATACTGAAGCGTGACGTGTACATGGATTCTAAGCGGTGTTTGAAGTGGGACATTGTAGACTCTATATGGACTTAAGAGTCCTCGGACCCGGGCTCGGGGATGGCCTCGGGCTTCTCTGGGACGGCCTCAACGACGGTCGCAGCCTTGGCCACCACCTTGGGTGGGGCCGCAACAATGTCTGGAATCTTGATAGAACCCTTCTGGAACTTATCAGTGAACTTCTTGTACAAAAAGTAACCAATCACCAAAATAGCAACAATCGCAACAATGTTGAACACGTTAAATGGAGACTTGGACGTAATTTCCTGGATCGCAGCACGCTTGGCATGGTCGACGACTGGGGCGCTCATTACTAAAAAAACGTGTTTTTTCTACGCCAAGGGGGCGCGGGTCCTTGACATGGTCATCTAAACATGGACGTGCTCATCGATAGAGCGTGGTCTGACTTTGCGAGCCTCAAGGGAACGTCCAACGTTCCCGCCGCCACGGGGCCCTTTGGTGAGTTCCTCTGCGCCTTTTGTGGAGGCCCCAAGGTTTTTGACGGTGTGGAAATTGATTTACCAGTTTGTCGGGACTGTGGCCGAGTCGATGCAGCCTATATTTGCGAGGAGCCTGAGTGGCGTTCTGGGGGTGAAGACGCCGTTGATCCGTCGCGCGTCGGTGCGCCTGTGAATACAGATCACTTTTCGGCCGCCTGGGGTCAGACCACGTACATGACCCTGAAGCGTGGGGCGACGTATGCGTCGCGTCGGCTCGCCCGCATCAACCAACACGCGTCAATGAATCACAAGGACAGGGCGTTGTTTCATGCGTATGCAGAACTGGACAGGATAGGCAAAGGTGTCCTGGGCCTTCCGGACAATATCATGTATTCTGTCAAAACGAAATACAAGGCGTTTAATGAGGCGGTTCTGACCCGCGGGGCGGTTCGCAACGGGATCAAGGCAAACTGCGTGTTCCAGGCGTGTCGCGAGGCGGGCGTTGCACGGACAACTCAGGAAATTGCCGACGCGTTTGGCATCCCAGCCAGGGACTTGAGTCGGACCTTTGATATGTATCAGGAACAGGTTCCGGAGAAGGTGGTTCATATCACGACTCCGGCTGATCTCGTGTGTCGGTTTTTCAACGAGATACAGGGTATTCCAGAGGCTGAGAGGGGGCGGATCAAGATGAAGATCGTTGCCAAGTGCAAAACGCTCGAAGACAAGGTGGAGCTGATGGGCCGAACGCCCAAGGCGATTGCATGCGCTGTCATGGCGTCCGTACTCAAAGATGTTCCTGGGGCGCCCTCGAGGACTGATTTGTGTAAAATTTGTGATATTTCCGTGCCGACTCTTTCGAAGATTGAGGCACTTTTGAATAGTTAAGGACTTTTGTCGTGTGAATTGTAATGAGTCAGGTCACCCTTTTCGTCTCAACCCCGTGTTATGGTGGCGTGTGTCTCCAGGCATATGCCGAGTCTATGCTTCGTCTCCAGCGTACGTGTGCTATGCACGGATATCAGATGATGCTTGATACGACCGAGAACGAGTCTCTGGTCCATCGGGCCCGTAATTTGGCCGTCGCCCGGTTCATGCAAAAGACCCAAGCGACCCACTTTTTGTTCATCGATGCGGACATTCACTTTGATCCCGAGTCTGTTGTTCGTCTGATCAAGTCGGGCCATGACGTGTGTTGTGCCGCGTACCCAAAGAAGTGCGTCATGTGGGACCAGGCGGAGAACTACGTCAAGTCGGGCAAGGAGGGCAGGGACCTCGCACGGGTCGCCTCATCGCTCGTCATGAACTTTCGGTACCAACAGACGCAAATCAAGGATGGGTTCGCCGAGGTTCTGGACGGGCCCACCGGGTTTTTGCTCGTCAAGCGTGACGTGTTCAAGAAGCTTGAGGAGAAGTACCCCGAGCTCAATTGCGTCAATGACCACCAGAATCGCGACTTGGACGAGTACCACGCCTGTTTCGACTGTATGATCGACCCAGACACTCGCAGGTACCTATCCGAGGACTATGCGTTTTGCCGCAGGTGGCAAAAGATGGGTGGGCAGATTTTTGCAGACTGCATGACCGTGTTGGGCCACGTGGGCAACATCCGGTTCCAGGGAACGCTTGAGGAGCGGCTCAAGGCTTGAAAAAAACGTGTCTATACAACGGCACGAACGTGCTGGTGTCTTTGAGAACACCAAGAATGAAGACGCTCGAGGCTATCCGTCAAGCCGCCAAGACTATTATTTTGGAGTATCCTCATGGCGAGGATGGCCGAATCACGAGCGCTATAAAAGAGTCTGAGTATCTTCACAGACTCAAAGAAGCTCTCGGTCCTCAATTTTGTTTCGAAATTCCACAAAAACGCCACTGGTATGATTTCAAGGTTGATGGTATTCACATCAATCTTAAAATTACAAATGGTGGCGGTGATAATGCTTTCAATAAACAGGCACTCATATTTACGTGGAGTGGCCAAGCCCATTCAAAAGCGCCTGGAAACATGAACAACATGCTTAGCGTTCTCACGTCTCTTCCGCGACTGAGCCATAGGGATCCTCTTTCAGAGTACTACTACCTCGTGGTTCACAAGAAAACGGGAAACACGCTCCTCAAATCACTCGTAGATATCCACACGTTCAAGGACAACTGCGCAGGAAACGTGATGCAAATAGACTGGGATGCCGAGTTTAAACATGCAGATTATACGGCTCCTGATCGCGCCACCAAGATGATCGATCTGCTCAAGGTTGTGCAGACAGCCTGTCGCAAACAAATGGCGAACATGGCTCAATTTGTAGAGTTCAATATCGATAGTTTAATGTGACACAATTGTCTATGACCCATCTTGAATCGTCCAGAATAGGTGTAGTCCCGTCTCGTCTCAATTTTGTTTAAAAATTCAACAATTTTTGAAAGATCCACATCTGGGTTCTTTGGTACCATACACAACAAAGCCCCACCAAAGTATTGAACGTTCCCGAGAAAAGCCGGTTCGTGTGATCGGGTCAGGTTCCTCACGTATATACACGGCCGTCCCATGAAGCGCTCCATGTGTGTTATGTTTCGAGGAGCACCCCATTCGAACCAATTTTCTTCTGAAAATCGTTTAATCTTTCGGGCCATGAGAACCTTTTTGTGCGCCTCGAGATGGGCCGTAATTTCGGGTGTAGCTTTTCCATACACAAACTTCTCGACTCGGTCCTTGTCTGTGAGCACACTCAAGTTCCCAAAAGGCACCTTGAAAACATCATCCTTACCGGAGACGAGACCTACATACACGTCAAACAGTTCATCGACTCTTTTCCCAGAAGAGTCCCCGAAACTAATGATCCCATCGACAGCGGTGTATGGTTGCTCCACACCATTCACATGGGTCAGGGAAGAGTGAATCCCTTTTTGGTATCGAAATATAACGACATCTACACTCGCCCCATCAAAAAGCTTTTCGTCGTGTGGAAACAGAAAGTCTGTGAATGAGCCACTCTTGGCCATCCTTGATATGATGGGTCCAGCACTTGTGAGTTTAATAAAGTCCGACGGAACAATGAAAATAAGTTCCCCATCATCAGTGAGTAGATCAAAACAGCGATCAATGAATTTTAGATACAAATTACCGGACGTTTGCTTCACATAGGGTGGGTTTCCTATAATGGTCCTGAATTTTGTTTCGAAATTCTGTTTCAAAAAGTCACCCCATATGACTTTCTGTGTCGTGAATGTCACAAGAGGTTTTACCGTTTCGTCAAGTTCGCAACACGTCATAGGGTAGTTCGGGTCATTTTCTAAAAAAAGTTGCAAGAGATGTCCCCGACCAAACGAAGGTTCCAGAAGGTGACTCGATTTGTGCTTGACTTTTTCAAAAACAAATGTTTGAAGTTCCTTGGATACTGTAAAATATTGCCCGAGTTCCTTTTTACTGGACATGTTAAATATGCACGTCGAATGTTTAAGCCACTTAAGGCTGTGGCTCTTTCACAACTTAATGACCGTCCTCCACGTGTGTATGGTCACGCGAAACAAGTCCATCGCGGCCACGAGCCTTCACACGGCGATGAACCTGCACATGTTGTGTATGCAACGCGGTATGCACTTGGAGATTCACTTTGTCGAGGACAAATCCACCTTGCCCAAACTCATCAAGACGGGCGAACGCATCTTTTGGATGGATTATGGAACGAACCTAAATAACGAGATTCTCTCAAAGGTTGTTGATCCTTTGGATAAGGGCGTTCAGATCCTCGTGTTTCCGTCCGTCAAGGAGGGTATCAATTGGGATCAGTTTACGAAGAAGACCAAGGCGGGTTCGAAGGAGCCTGCACCCCAGAGAGGTCTCGAGTTTGATACGACGGTTGGCAAAAAGCTGGCCGACGGGCTCTATGAGCTTGATAAGACCTCGGCGCGCGTGTGGGCAATGGATGCCAAGCCTGTTGACAAGAAGCTTCGGGGTGGGAAAGAGCAAATCAAGTTGCCTTTGGACTCGAATGAGGCCATGTTCACAACCTTGAAAAACATCGGGGTCAAAATTGGTGTCGCGTCCGAGGCAATTGTCGTGTGTCACTACACACACGAGTGCTTTGGAAACATTCTCGAGGCTGCGGGGGTTGAACTTACCCCGTAAGTTCAACCACTTACCCCGTAAGTTAGAGACTAGACTCTCTCAATTTGTAACCAAAAATGGGTGGAGGAGACGTTCGTGCGTTCATTGCGAATGCATGGGGGGCTTCGACCGACCCGAACCGTTTTCCGGGACCCCAACCCGTCTCCATCGAGAGACGACACTTCCCTCTCCTCAAACGCCAACCGTACCTGGTGTGTGAAAAGACGGACGGTGTGCGCCACCTGCTCGCAAGTACCGATGAAGGTGTGTTTCTTGTGAATAGGGCATTTGCGTGTGAAAAGATAAATGTACGCGTTCCAAAGGATACGCTTTTGGACGGAGAACTTGTCAAGACGAAGACGGGCAAGACCCTTTTCATGGTGTACGACGCTGTGCGGGTCAAGGGAGAGGACTTGACCCAAAAGCCACTCACGGAGCGTCTTGAAGCGGCTCGCAAAGTCGTCAAAGCAATCATCAAGACGGCGAACGCACTGCTCGAGATCCGGGTCAAGGTCATGTGGACTTTGGGAAGTCCCACGCCGGACCTCGATTCGTTCGAGTATGAGACGGACGGTCTGGTCTTCACACCCGTGAATGAGCCTATACGAACAGGCACTCACGAGACCATGTTCAAATGGAAGCCACGGGAACGTATTACGATTGATTTTTGCCTCAAAAATGGATGCGAACTCTTTGTACAGGACAAAGGGATCCCGTACAAAGAAGCAGAGTTGCACCTGAGAAACCTTCGCCGCGACCTTCCAAACGGGACGATCGTCGAGTGTGGGTACGGAGACCTTGGGTGGTTTGTGGAGAAGATCAGAACAGACAAGACGCACGCGAATAACAGACGCACATATTTTCGAACACTTGTGAATATACGGGAGGGAATCGAGCTCAGGGAGTTCGATTCTCCGGAGTTTAGCTGAGTGAATGAACAGGTCTGTACCAGGCTTGATAAAACTCACCTCGAAGTACCTTTATAGCTGGCATTTCAGTGACACGTTCATCATCCTTTACGTACCACTTGTCAAACCGTCTCACGAGCAAAGCATAATGTCCCCCGTTCTTGTGACCTTGGTGCATGACGCATGCAAAGAGTTTGAGCCCTTCAAACTCGAAGGGAATTTCAATTGGAAATTTGTATTCGTACATGGAGAATGAAAAACTCGTAAACTTGGGCCACCGTTTCACACGGGTC
>Ga0213922_1000911_pt1 | contig 12079 bp, 11 predicted proteins | sample McNCre2917MG_FD_165060 | JGI IMG/M metagenome (GOLD analysis project Ga0213922, IMG submission 165060) | Freshwater microbial communities from McNutts Creek, Athens, Georgia, United States - 29-17 MG | ecosystem: Environmental > Aquatic > Freshwater > Creek | place: USA: Georgia | collected... | reverse complement strand
CTTTGGCGCGAAGTGCTTTGCTCAGCGCTTGAACAGCCCGAGAACAGTGGGTTTTGACACTGCCTTCCGTGCAACCCATGGCCGCCGCGGTTTCGGAAAGGTTCATCTCTTCCCAGTAACGCAGCAGGAAGGCTTCACGTTGACGCGGTGGCAATTCTTGAATCTCTGCCTCAATTTGGTGAAAAACCTGTTTTCGATGGGTTTGGTCCTCGGTGCTTTGGCCCCATCCGGGCTCGCCCAAGCCGCCCAAATTCTCTAAAAAGTCAAAATCTTCGCCATCTACGTCGGCCCCAAAGTCGCTCATGTTGGAGAACAAGGCATTTCGGGTTTTTTGCCGGCGGAACCAATCGAGGGTGCTGTTGGACAAAATCCGCTGGAAGAGCATGGGCAGTTCGGCGGCCGGTTTGTCGCCGTAGTGGGTGGCCAGTTTGATCATGCTGTCTTGCAAGATGTCCAAGGCCGACTCCTCATTGCGCACATGGTAGAGCGTGCGTTTGAAGGCGCGCTTCTCCGTGTTTTTGAGGAAATCTGAAAGTTCTTGTTCGGTGGCCACAGCTTGCACCCATTTTGTGCGAGTCGGATTATGGCATTCTGGGCCCTATAATGCTGGGTTGCAATTGAAAAAACGCAAACGGATCACCATCCGGCCAAAGTGCTCACATGCGCAGGCTCATGTTGGTGGTCTTAAGTTCTGATGCGACTTCACAAGAGTCCCGCAAAAGAGCACCCAAGGTTTTTCGTTAGAGAAATTCACAAAGGTTGAATATGGAAATCTCCAAAGCTGAAATGGCCAATGCGGCCAACGTTGCTGCCGCGGCAGCCTCATCGTCCCCCACCGAATTGCGTGGTGGCGAAATCCTCGTTAAAGCGCTCCAAGCCGAAAACGTCAAATACATCTGGGGTTACCCAGGTGGCGCCGTCTTGCACATCTACGACGCGTTCTTCAAACAAGACACCATTCAGCACGTGCTGGTTCGCCACGAACAAGCCGCCGTGCATGCAGCCGATGGCTATGCACGTGCCACAGGCGATGTCGGTGTGGCATTGGTCACTTCAGGCCCAGGCCTGACCAATGCGGTCACTGGCATTGCCACCGCCTACATGGACAGCATTCCCATGGTGATCATCAGTGGCCAGGTGCCCACCGCCGCCATTGGCCTCGATGCCTTCCAAGAGTGCGACACCGTCGGCATCACACGACCCATCGTCAAGCACAACTTTTTGGTCAAAGACGCCCGCGACATGGCCGATGTCATGAAGAAGGCTTTTCACATCGCTCGAAGCGGCCGTCCTGGCCCTGTGGTGGTCGACATTCCAAAAGACGTGTCTTTCAACAAGGTGCCTTACAACGGCTACCCCGAAACCGTTGAAATGCGCTCTTACAACCCTGTGCGCAAAGGCCACAGCGGACAAATTCGCAAAGCCCTTCAGTTGTTGATGGCGGCCAAGCGTCCTTACATTTACACCGGCGGTGGTGTGTTGCTCAGCAATGCCTCCGCCGAATTGCGCCAGTTGGTCGACATGCTGGGCTACCCCGTCACCAACACCTTGATGGGTTTGGGTGCTTATCCGGCCACCGATCCCAAGTTCCTGGGCATGTTGGGCATGCACGGCACATGGGAAGCCAACAATGCCATGCAACATTGCGACGTCTTGTTGGCCGTGGGTGCTCGCTTTGACGATCGCGTCATCGGCAACCCCAAACACTTTGCCCAAAACGAGCGCAAGATCATTCACATCGACATCGACCCTTCCAGCATTTCCAAGCGCGTGAAGGTAGATGTGCCCATCGTGGGCGACGTCAAAGATGTCTTGACCGAACTCATCGCCATGCTCAAAGAGTCGGGTCTCAAGCCCGACAACCATGCTTTGGGTTCCTGGTGGTCCACCATTGACGGCTGGCGCCAGCGCGATTGCATGAAGTACGACAGCGACAACACCGAAGTCATCAAGCCCCAAAAGGTCATTGAGACTTTGTACGGCATGACCAAAGACGCCGATGCGTACATCACCTCCGATGTGGGCCAACATCAAATGTGGGCGGCGCAGTACTACAAGTTTGACGAGCCACGTCGTTGGATCAACTCGGGTGGCTTGGGCACCATGGGTGTGGGCATTCCCTATGCCATGGGCATCAAATTGGCCAAGCCTGAATCCGAAGTGTTCTGCGTCACGGGTGAAGGCTCTGTGCAGATGTGCATTCAAGAACTCTCAACGTGCTTGCAGTACAACACGCCCATCAAAATCTTGTCATTGAACAACCGCTATCTGGGAATGGTTCGTCAGTGGCAACAAATTGAATATTCGGGCCGTTACAGCCACAGCTACATGGACGCCTTGCCCAACTTTGTGAAGTTGGCCGAAGCCTATGGCCATGTGGGCATGCTCATTGAGCGCCCTGAAGATGTTGAGCCCGCATTGCGCGAAGCTCGCAAGTTGAAGGATCGCACGGTGTTCATGGACTTCCGTACCGATCCCACCGAAAACGTGTTCCCCATGGTTCAAGCAGGCAAGGGCATCACAGAGATGTTGCTTAGCCCCGAAGACCTCTGAATCACGCCCATCATTTGAATTAACTTAAGAAGAATCTATTGACCGCCAAGCTTGCACATTACCGTGTGCAGGGGAGGGCGGCGAAAAGAGGAATCGCACATGAAACACATCATCGCAGTTTTGCTAGAAAACGAACCCGGCGCTTTGTCACGGGTGGTTGGCTTGTTTTCCGCTCGGGGTTACAACATTGAGTCACTCAGTGTTGCACCCACCGAAGATCCCAGCCTGTCCCGCATGACCATTCAAACCGCGGGTTCGGATGACGTCATTGAACAAATCACCAAACACCTGAACCGCCTCATTGAAGTGGTCAAAGTGGTTGACTTAACCGAAGGCGCTTACACCGAGCGCGAACTGATGCTGGTCAAAGTTCGCGCTGTGGGCAAAGAGCGTGAAGAAATGAAGCGCATGGCCGACATCTTCCGAGGTCGTGTGATCGATGTCACCGACAAAAGCTACACCGTGGAACTGACAGGCGATCAATCCAAAAACGACGCGTTTTTGGAAGCCATCGACCGCAGCGCCATTCTTGAAACAGTCCGCACCGGTGCTTGTGGCATTGGACGGGGTGAGCGCATTTTGCGCGTCTAACAGAGCGCGTCTGTTCGCGTTTGACCCATTTACTTTTTGAACGATTTTTGAAGGAGAGAACCCATGAAAGTGTTTTACGACAAGGACTGTGACCTCAGCGTCATCAAAGGCAAAACAGTGGCCATCATTGGCTACGGCTCACAAGGCCACGCACACGCCCAAAACTTGAACGACAGTGGCGTGAAAGTGGTTGTGGGTTTGCGCAAAAATGGCGCCAGCTGGCCCAAAGTTGAAAAAGCAGGCCTCACCGTCATGGAAGTTGCCGATGCCGTGAAAGCTGCTGACGTGGTCATGATTTTGTTGCCTGACGAACAAATCGCCGACGTGTACCGCAACGATGTGGAGCCCAACATCAAAAAAGGTGCTTCTTTGGCTTTCGCACACGGCTTCAATGTTCACTACAACCAGGTGGTGCCCCGTGAAGACCTCGACGTTTGGATGGTGGCACCTAAGGCCCCTGGCCACACTGTTCGCAACACGTACACACAAGGCGGCGGCGTGCCCCACTTGGTGGCTGTGCACCAAGACAAGAGCGGCAAAGCCAGTGCATTGGCATTGAGCTACGCCATGGCCAACGGTGGCGGCAAGGCTGGCATCATTGAAACCAACTTCAAAGAAGAAACAGAAACCGACTTGTTCGGCGAACAAGCTGTTTTGTGCGGCGGTGCCGTCGAACTCATCAAGATGGGTTACGAAACTTTGGTTGAAGCGGGCTATGCCCCCGAAATGGCTTACTTCGAGTGCTTGCACGAGTTGAAGCTGATTGTCGACCTGATTTACGAAGGCGGCATTGGCAACATGAACTACTCCATCTCTAACAACGCTGAGTACGGTGAGTACGTGACAGGCCCTGAGGTGATCAACGAGCAATCACGCGTCGCCATGCGCAACGCTTTGAAGCGCATCCAAACAGGTGAATACGCCAAGATGTTCATTTTGGAAGGTCGCACCAATTACCCCAGCATGACAGCCCGTCGTCGCTTGACCTCCGAGCACTCCATTGAAGTTGTAGGCGCACAATTGCGCTCGATGATGCCTTGGATTGCCAAAAACAAATTGGTCGACAAATCACGCAACTGATTTGGTCGTCCACACACCTGAAAGAACTGTCGCATGCACGATGGCCTAGAAACACATGACGACGCCGACACGGCGGGACCCGTGCGCAAACCTCGCAAGGGGATTTACGTACTGCCCAACTTGTTCACGTTGGCAGCCCTGTTCGGTGGCTTTTATGCCATCGTGATGGCCATGAATGGCCGCTTTGACATGGCGGCCGTGGGCGTTTTCTGCGCCATGGTGCTCGACAGTTTAGATGGGCGTGTGGCCCGCATGACCAATACGCAAAGTGCCTTTGGCGAGCAGATGGACTCTTTGTCCGACATGGTCTCCTTTGGCGCGGCGCCTGCACTCATCGCTTATGAGTGGTCGTTGAAGGGGCTCGGCCGTTGGGGCTGGATCGCTGCCTTTGTTTACTGTGCATGCGCGGCATTGCGCTTGGCACGCTTCAACGTCAACACGGCTGTCGTTGACAAACGTTTTTTTCAAGGCTTGCCTTCGCCGGCAGCCGCTGCCCTGGTCATGGGTTTCATCTCCATCATGACCGATGCCGACGTTGCTGCAGCCAGCATGGCGTGGCCAATGTTCTTTGTGGCCATGTTTGCGGGCCTGACCATGGTCACCAACGTGCCTTTCTACAGTTTCAAAGACTTCAGCATGAAGCAAAGCGTCCCCTTTGCGGTCATTGTGCTCATTGCCCTGGGCATTGCTGCAGTCAACATTCACCCCCCCATGGTGCTTTTTGGCTTGTTCGTGTTGTATGGCCTCAGCGGTTACGCGCTTTACGGCTGGCGCCGTTTCAAGGGGCAGCAAACCAGTGTGATCAGCACCTCCACAGAAGATCCCGATGAACGGGGTTTACACCAGTGACCCGTTTTTAAAAACTTGTGATACAGTCTTCCCATGAAATTGAATTTGCTAGCCCTACTGCTGACGCCCCTCGGGCGGGATATGTAGCGCACGCTGTTCTATTTCCCATCAAGCCCGTTTGCCAACCGCAGCGGGCTTTTTTTATGTCGCATTTGCGTTTTTGAAGTTTTCAAACCAGGAGTGAAACATGGCCGATAAATTGATTATTTTTGACACGACATTGCGCGACGGTGAGCAGTCTCCCGGCGCCTCCATGACCCGTGACGAAAAGCTGCGCATTGCGCGTCAATTGGAGCGATTGCGCGTCGACGTGATCGAGGCAGGGTTCGCAGCCAGCTCCAACGGTGACTTCGAAGCAGTGCAAGCCATTGCCAATGCCATCAAAGATTCCACCGTTTGCTCTTTGTCGCGGGCCAATGACCGCGACATTTCCAGAGCGGCCGAGGCCTTGAAGGGGGCCAACAGTGGCCGCATTCACACCTTCATTGCAACGTCACCCTTGCACATGGAAAAGAAACTGCGCATGACGCCCGAGCAAGTGTTGGAGCAGGCCAAACAATCGGTGCGCTTTGCGCGCAACTTGGTGGCCGATGTTGAGTTCAGCCCAGAAGACGGTTACCGCAGCAACATGGACTTCTTGTGCCAAGTTTTGGAGGCGGTCATCGCAGAGGGCGCGACCACCATCAATGTGCCCGATACGGTTGGCTATGCTGTGCCTGAGTTGTATGGCCAGTTCATCAAAACCTTGCGTGAACGCATCCCCAACTCTGACAAAGCCATTTGGTCAGTGCATTGCCACAACGATTTGGGCATGGCGGTGGCCAACAGTTTGGCAGGTGTCAAACTGGGCGGTGCACGCCAAGTCGAGTGCACCATCAACGGCTTGGGAGAACGCGCAGGCAATTGCTCTTTGGAAGAAATTGTCATGGCGGTCAAAACCCGCAAAGACTACTTCGGCCTCGAGATGAACATTGATCCGGTTCACATCGTGGCAGCCAGCCGCATGGTCAGTCAGACCACAGGCTTTGTGGTGCAACCCAACAAAGCCGTGGTGGGCGCCAATGCCTTTGCGCACGCCTCAGGCATACACCAAGACCGTGTGTTGAAAGCACGCGACACCTATGAAATCATGCGCGCTGAAGATGTGGGCTGGTCCAACAACAAAATTGTGTTGGGCAAGTTGAGCGGTCGCAACGCCTTCAAACAACGTTTGCAAGAGTTGGGTGTGATGCTTGAAAGTGAGTCGGAATTGAATGCCGCTTTCACGCGTTTCAAAGAACTGGCCGATCGCAAAAGTGAAATTTTCGACGAAGACATCTTGGCTTTGGTGAGCGAAGAAAGCGTGACGCAAGACAAAGAGCAATATGCATTTGTGTCATTGACGCAACACAGCGAAACGGGTGAGCGTCCCCAGGCCAGCATCGTTTTCACGGTCAGTGGCAAAGAAGTCCATGGCAAATCCGACGGCAATGGCCCCGTGGATGCCTCTCTCAAAGCCATTGAATCCATTGTGGACAGTGGGGCAGAAATGGTGCTTTACTCGGTCAACGCCATCAGCGGATCGACCGAGAGCCAAGGCGAAGTCACGGTTCGCCTGCAAAACAGCGGCCGCGTGGTGAATGGCGTGGGCGCCGACCCTGACATCATCGTGGCGTCTGCCAAAGCTTACCTGAGTGCCTTGAACAAGCTTCAGAGCAAGGCCGATCGGGTTGCAGCACAGGGTTAACGCTGAGAACCCAAGAGACTGAAAAAACGTCTTCAAGAAGGTCGCGCAAGGTATTGATCTTGCGCGACTTTTTTTATTTATGTACACTGTCAAAAGATTTGATTACACTCGCCAAATTCAGCTTGATTTTGGGCATTGAAAGAACCGCTTTGACTTCACTCAATCGCTTGCTTACCCGCCGTGTCATCAGCCTTTGCGTGCCTGTTTGCATCACGGCCCTGATGTCTCTCTCTGCATTTGCGGCCGACAGCGACAATGCACGAAAGCCTGTCACTTCAAGCAAAGCATCCCAACAAACCGCCAAAACGGCGCCCAAAGCCCGCAAAGTTGCCAAAGCCAAGCCAGCCGACACTCGACCTTCCTTTGGCCGTGTGGCAGGCTTGCATCAAAGTGGCGATGCCCTCGACCTGCGTTCTAGCGTGGCGCTGGTCATTGACCAAGACACGCACGAAGTTTTGCTTCGCAAAAACGATCAAGCCGTTTTGCCCATTGCCTCGCTCACCAAACTCATGACGGGCTTGGTCATCAGTGATGCCAATTTGCCACACAGTGACATGATCACCATCACACAAGAAGATGTGGACACCGAAAAGGGCAGTTCATCTCGTTTGGCGGTGGGCTCGGTTCTAAGCCGGGGCGACTTGTTGCATTTAGCCTTGATGTCCAGTGAAAACCGTGCGGCGCATGCACTCGGCCGCACCTATCCTGGCGGTTTGTCAGCCTTTGTCAAAGCCATGAACGATCGTGCCACTGGATTGGGCATGCACTCCACACACTACGTAGAGCCCACGGGCCTGTCAAGCCGCAACCAATCCAGCGCCACAGATTTGGCTGTGCTGGTTGGGGCCGCCTACAACGTTCCTTTGTTGCGTGAATTGTCGACATCGCCAGGTCGCGAGGTGGCCGTGGGTCGCCGCACCTTGCAATACAACACAACCAACCGTTTGGTGAAGAGCCCCAATTGGGACATCGGTTTGCAAAAGACGGGCTACATCTCTGAGGCGGGACAGTGCTTGGTCATGCAAACCAAGGTCTCGGGTCGCAAATTGATCATGGTATTTTTGGATTCGGCCGGCAAACTCAGTCGCATTGCCGATGCAGAGCGCGTGCGCCGCTGGGTTGAGACCAATCAAGCGCGCCACATCGTGGCCTCTGTCAACACAGCGGGTTGAATCTGTAACCTCACGGTCAGTTCACTACCACCTCAAAAAAGCCCGTCACTGACGGGCTTTTTTTCTTCAAGCTTTGTAGCCCAAGGCGTGTGAGATGCCTTCCGCTGTGGCTTGCAGCTTGGGCAACCAGGCTTCGTCCAGTCGGTCTGCAGGCGCCGAGATGGACAAACCCGCAAGCAATTTGCCTTGGTCATCGTAGATGCCCGCCGCGATACAGCGAACGCCCAATTCGAGTTCCTCGTTGTCCCGCGCAATGCCGTATTGCCGAACTTTAGAAAGCTCTCGCTCTAGCACAGGCAATTGTGTGATGCTGTTTTTGGTATGACCGCTGAGGCCTGTTCGTGTGGCGTAGCTGCGAACTTTCATGGGCTCGTCCACGGACAAGAACAGCTTGCCAACCGAGGTGAGGTGAAGGGGCGCACGCCCGCCAATGGCACGCACCACTTGCATGCCAGAGCGCTCGCTGTAAGCGCGCTCGATGTACACAATTTCATCACCCTGTCGCATGCTGAGGTTGACAGGTTGTTGAATCAGTTTGTGCAGATCGCGCATGGGTGCAAGCGCTGCATCGCGGACGTTCAGTCTGGCCTTGACCATGTTGCCCAGTTCAAGCAATCGCATGCCCAAGCGGTAGCTGCCTGGCTCGGGTCGATCGACAAAACGACCCAGCGTGAGGTCGTTCAAGATGCGATGCGCAGTCGATGGATGCAGGCCAGTTTTTTCGCTGATCTCTTTCAACGAAATGGCATCTTCTCTGGATGCCAAAACATCCATGAGCGAGAAAAGTCGCTCAATGACTTGAATGGTGGGAACAGCCTGTGTGGTTGCTTCAGCTTTTCTCATGGGACTTAACCTCGGTCTTTTTGAAAGCGAAGGGCCTTCACGACGTGAAGACATTGCGAAATCCAATTTTACAAGATGAAATTGGCTTTGGGTAGCCTAATCTGATGTGGCTTTGAAATGCCGGCGCCATTGGCCGTTCATCAAACGCTCGTGAGGGCTAAAGCGTTCCTTGTATTGCATTTTGGGACTGGCCCCAATCCAATAGCCGAGGTAAACATAGGGGAGCCCCAAGGACTGGGCTTGCTTGATTTGCCACAACACACCGTAGGTGCCGTAACTTGCATCTTTTGCGGGGTCAAAGAAGGTGTAAACAGCCGACAAACCATCGTTCAAGACGTCCACAATGCTGACCATTTTGAGTTCACCCAAGTGGCCGTCGACCGCAGGTTCGCGAAACTCCACCAGACGCGAGTTCACCCGGCTTTGCAATAAAAATTGCTTGTACTGCTCCACGCTGTCTTGGTCCATGCCGCCGCCTTCATGGCGGCTGTTTTGGTAGCGCAAATACAACTCGTAGTGTTCTGACTCAAAACCCAAGCGCGACACCTTGGCCACCAAATGTTGGTGCTTTTTCAATGCCCGCTTTTGGCTGCGGTCGGGCTTGAATTCGTCGCACAGCACACGCAAAGGCACGCAGGCTTGGCAACCATCGCAGTAAGGCCTGTAAGTGAACAAACCACTGCGCCGAAAACCTCTGGCCACCAAATCAGAATAGACCTCGTTTTGAATCAGGTGACTGGGCGTGGCAACTTGGGAGCGCGCCTCTCGCGCTTCCAAGTAGCTGCAAGGGTAAGCCGCAGTGGCGTAAAACTGCAGCGTGCTGAAGGGCAAATCTTTCAGGTGCGTCATGCGGCTTGGCTGCTCCGCCAGGCGTCCCAATCGAGGGTGGCATTTTGCCAATCGGGGCTGGGTGCTTGTTTGGCTGTGTGGGTCAAATTTAAAAATGCAGAACGGGACATTTCCTTGGCCCCCATGGAGGCCAAGTGGGGTGTGTTTTGTTGACAGTCGATGGCCACAATACCATGCTGCTTGCACACTTGCACCAAGGCAGCCAAAGCCATTTTGGAGCCATCGCTGATGGTGCTGAACATCGACTCACCAAAAACAGCACGGCCCATGTTGACAAAATAAAGACCTGCGACCAACTTGCCGTCCAACCAAGTTTCAACGCTGTGGGCATGACCTGCTTGGTGCAAAGCTTTGTAGGCCTCGACCATGGCAGGCACGATCCAAGTGCCATTTTGTCCTTCTCGCGGACTTGCCGAGCAAGCCTCAATCACTTGGTCAAATGATCGGTCAAAACACAATTCAAATTGGGGGTGTGATGCATAACGTGCCAGCGTTTTGCGCAACGACCGGTGCAATTTGAAGTCTTTGATTTGAAGCACCATGCGGGGGTCTGGACTCCACCACAGGACGGGTTGATCGGGGTTAAACCAAGGAAAAATACCTTGGCCATAAGCTTCTAGCAGTCGGTTGACGCCAAGGTCTGCACCCGCTGCCAACAAACCAGGCGCCTCAGAATCCATGCCCCATGCGGTTTCGACCGGGGGCAGAGGATCATGGCTTTCAATCCAAGGCAAGTGGTTCGGAGGGGTGTCGGCGGACATGTTTCCAGTTTATGCTAACGCACATGAAACTTTACAACTACTTCCGATCTTCTGCCTCATTTCGTGTCCGCATTGCCCTTCAGTTGAAGGGCTTGCCCTATGAATACGCAGCGGTTCACATCGCCAAAGGCGAGCACAAATTACCGGCTTACAGTGCCGTGGCCGCAGACAATTTGGTGCCCAACTTGGTGGTCGATGGCGAGCATCTCAGTCAGTCAATGGCCATCATCGAGTACTTGGAAGAAACGCACCCAACCCCCGCCTTGTTGCCTCAAGATGCTTTGGGCCGCGCTCGCGTCAGGGCCCTGGCTCAGTCCATTGCTTGTGAAATTCACCCCATCAACAATTTGCGTGTTTTGAAGTACTTAACGGGCACATTGGGCCTGAGCGAAGATCAAAAAAACACATGGTATCGACACTGGGTTCGCGATGGCCTTGAAGCTTTCGAACGTCAATTGGCGCAAGGCCCCAAGTCGACCTTTTGTTGGGGTGATACACCCACATTGGCAGATTGTTGTTTGGTACCCCAGATCTTCAATGGCAAGCGCTTTGATGTGAACTTTGAAGGCTTGCCCCTCACCATGGCAGCCTTTGAGGCCTGCATGAAACTGGAAGCTTTTCAAAAGGCGCAGCCTTCGGCCTGTCCTGATGCAGAGTAAGCCATTGATCGGTTTTGAGCCTGATTGGCCAGCGCCGCCTTTTGTGCGCGCGCTCATGACCACCCGTCAAGGGGGCGTTTCCAAGGCGCCTTGGAACGAACTCAATGTGGGTTTGCTGTCGGGCGATCTGGCGGCAGACGTGCATCAAAACCGCGCTTTGGTGGCTCAGGTCTTGGGCGTTCCAGCGGTTTACCTGCGTCAAGTTCATGGCACGCAGGGTGTCAAAGTGACATCGTCTACACCGCCCAACACCGAAGCGGATGTGGCCTGGACCACGCAATCGGGCGTGGCATTGGCCATCATGGCCGCCGATTGCTTGCCCATTTTGGTGTGCCACCCCCAAGCCAAATGGGTGGCCGGCGCGCATGCGGGTTGGCGTGGTTTGGCAGGACAAGAAGGGCATGGGGTGGTCGAAACCTTGGCACAAGCCGCCAGGGCACAAGGTTTGTCGCCCCAAGATTGTGTGGTTTGGTTAGGCCCCTGCATTGGGCCCAGCGCTTTCGAAGTCGGAGAGGATGTCATCGCCGCGTTTGGCAGTCTGATCGAAAAATCGGACAAGCCCGCCAATTTATGTGTCCAGACCTCGTCCACCAAATACCTGGCCAATTTGGCGGGTTTAGCGCGGGAACGCCTGAAAATGGCTGGCTTCAGGTCAGTCCATGGCAATGACAGCAGTTTGCCTTGGTGTACCTACCGACAAGAAGCGCTGTACCACTCCCACAGGCGCGATGCTGTGGCCAAAGGGGGCTCGGGTCGCATGGCGGCGTACCTTTGGATCACGGGTTAGGCTTGGTTGGGTCGTCGTTTTGTAACTGTGGGGTCTTATCCTCAGCCTTTTCAGCTGCCAATCTGGCTTTTTTGCGATTGGGGGCCCCCATCACGTAAACAATGATCGAAGTTGGAAGGATCCCGTAAAGAATGAAGGTCAGAATACCTCCTAAGATGGATCCATTGGTGTTGGTTGCTTCGGCCACGCTCATCATGAGTGCGACGTAG
>Ga0213922_1000910_pt1 | contig 12090 bp, 12 predicted proteins | sample McNCre2917MG_FD_165060 | JGI IMG/M metagenome (GOLD analysis project Ga0213922, IMG submission 165060) | Freshwater microbial communities from McNutts Creek, Athens, Georgia, United States - 29-17 MG | ecosystem: Environmental > Aquatic > Freshwater > Creek | place: USA: Georgia | collected... | reverse complement strand
TGTCGGCCAGAGCCACGGGCAACACCGCTTCGGCTTTGTGTTGTGTGCGAAGCTGGTCAGCTTCTGCATTGAGCAGTTGCTCGTTCACCCAGAGATTGCGCATCGCCAATAGCGTGGCGATGCTGGTCAGTGCGAGCATGACCATCAAGGTGGGGAGCGCAAATCCGTGGGAGCGTGTTGAGTACCTCATGGCATGACTTCCTCACGATTGCGCAAAGCCATCACGCGTTTGAACGTGCGGCGTACACGACCATCAGACGGGAGGCCTTCATCTTGGCAACCTTTGAGGTTGCTGTTGAGTTTGGTGTTTTGCACCCTGTTGATGCTGGTCACGCGCAAACACACCTCGATGGCCAGCACCTGTGACATGTCCGTCACTTGGTTGGCGGTTTTCCACTGAAGGGTTTGGGTGCTTGGGTTGGCCTCGGCATAGCGCAACTGAAAGTCTTCCACGCCTTCCGCCAGAGCTTGGTAAGTGCTGTTGGTGAGGTTGAGGTCTTTGCAGCTCAACTCTTTGTTGGTGTTGAGCTTGTAGTCGTTGCGCACGCTGGTGTGGGTGCTGCCGGTGTTGCCTTGGCAATCGATCGCGTCGAGCGCATGCCAATGACCGAGGGTGAGGCTCTCGACAGATTTGTTGCCATTCACACCCGCCAAAGCGGTTTGCCCTGCATCTTCATTGGGCGAAATTTCTAAGGCGAAGTTGCCGTTGTTGTTATTGGTTTTGAGGTAGGCAGCGCCTGCCATGTGCGTTTGCTCGCGAATGTTGCGCAAAGCCACGCGGGCGTTGGCGTGTACAGCATCCGCCGCCGCCATGGCGTGCCATGTTTGTTGGCTGGTGCCATAAGTCGCCGTGGCTGCGGCGATGACCAGCAGACCGAGTGCCATGCCAATGAGCAACTCGGGCAGAGTGTGGCCCTTTTGTGTGTGCGTGTTGCTTGTGTGTGGGCTCATCGATCTGGTCTGAAGAACAAACGCCAGCAGCTCATTTGCGCAGGGCAGGGGGGCGAGCCCGACTTGGTGTCGGTGCTGTAGGTTTCATTCGCATCGCGCCAAGCGATGACGATGCCCCACCAGTTGGGCACGTCTGTCAAAGCAAAGACGGCGGCATCGCCTTCGGGGAGCTGGCTTTGCAGAATTTGTTGTAGCTGTTGCTTGTCCCATGCTGCAAGTTCTTGGCGTGTGCAGGCGGTGGCTGAGCAGTCGGATGTTGCGGCAAGGACGTTGCCCCATGCTTTGGCGTACAGCGCGCGTTGTGGTGCGTTGAGGCGCATGCGTTCTGCCAAGTCGTCGGCGATGCCTGTCGCCACGGTTCGCATCAGTTGTTGACGTTGTTGAACCAGCGCTTGTTGATGCATCCACAGCAGGCCCAACACGCCAAAGGCCAAGACAACCAAAGCAACAAGGGCCTCTACCAGCGCAATGCCAGCCAGCCGCTTTGTAGTGTGCCTTTTGCGTTGCATCAGTCGTTGCTTGGATGGCAGATTCAGTTGCTGCATGACTCCCCCGATTCCCAACGCAAGCGGCTGGCGCTGCTCAGGCACAACACGTTCGCCACGTTGAGTGAACTTTGCCGTGATTTGATGACCCATCGGTTACCCACCGTGCCGAGGTCGCCGCGCTGGCTGATGTTCAGTGGCTCTGTTTTGGCAAATGTCACTTGCAACGGTGTGGGCAGCTGTGAGGTGTGCAACACGACTTGGTTGGTTTTGACCACCAACTGCCAGCCACAGCTCCAATCGTTCTCTGTAGAAGCCACCCACGCGCAATCGCGTAAGCGTGCGAGCTGCAAAGCTTCGCCGCGTTGGATGGCCCGTACGCGCGCGGTTTGTAAATCGTTCATCAGCTGGTCGCGTGCCGCTTCGACACGGCTGCGCTCTTGCAGATGTTGCCAACTGGGTATGGCAACCGAGGTGATCACAGCAAGTACAGCCAAGCACATCAGCAGTTCAACGAGTGTGAAACCTTGCGAAGTCAGTCTTCGTGAAAGACAGGAATGAAACGTTAAAAAACCTAGCGATTGCATGCCGCAAATGCTAGGTTTTGAAGGGGTGTCAGCGCATGGCTGAGACTCGAAAACTACTTGCGAACTTCATCCACCAAGCTCTTGAAGTCGTCGATGTCTTCAAAGCTGCGGTACACGCTGGCAAAGCGGATGTAGGCCACTTTGTCGAGTTTTTTGAGCTCGCGCATGACGAGCTCGCCAATGCGGGTGGAGGGCACTTCGCGTTGTCCCAAGGACATGAGTTTTTCTTCGATGCGCTCGATGGCGTTGTCGACTTGTTCAGTGCTGACTGGGCGTTTGCGTAGCGCAAGGCCCATGGATTCCAGCAGCTTTTCGCGTTTGTATTCGATGCGGCGACCGTCTTTTTTGACGATGTTGGGGAAGCTGACGTCGGGGCGTTCGTAGGTGGTGTAGCGCTTTTCACAGGCACCGCATTGGCGGCGGCGGCGCACGGAGTCGCCGTCTTCGGACATGCGGGTCTCGACGACTTGGGTTTCTAGGTGGCCGCAGAAGGGACATTTCATGTTTTGTTCTCTCTTTTGCTTTTTTGTATGCGGTGTATTGGTGTGCTTCTTTTTTGGCTGGGCTCGCTGAGGGCATTGGGTATTGGCCGCTTCCTCATGCTGGAGTACCAGAAATCGTCAGCGGCCAATACCCAACACCCTCAGTCTGCGACATGCTTTGCTTCGCTCGCACATTTCACTCGTACCAGTGGTTCGGCCGAAGTTGCAAAGCAACAAGCGAACCATTTCTAACCTCAAACAGCGCGGGTGATGGGTGCGGCGGGTGATGATTTCTGGTACAGCATGAAGAACCCGCCGTACCCGTCACCCGTGCCATCTCCGGCGAGAGCCCTTCCGAACGAAGAAACAACCAAACAAAGCAACGAAGACAAACAAAAACCCCCGACACACAGGACGGGGGTTGAAAGAAGTTACTTGTAAACAGGGAACTTAGAAGTCAGCGCATGCACCTTGGCGCGCACCGCCGCAATGTTTGCTTCGTCGTGTGGGTTATCCAGCACGTCAGCAATCAAGTTGGCCGTGATGCGAGCCTCTTCGTCTTTGAAACCACGCGTGGTCATCGCAGGGGTGCCAATGCGCACACCGCTGGTGACGAATGGTTTCTCTGGGTCGTTCGGGATGGCGTTCTTGTTGATCGTCATGTGCGCAGCGCCCAAAGCCGCTTCGGCTTCTTTGCCGGTGATTTTCTTGGAGCGCAAGTCCACCAACATCACGTGGCTTTGTGTGCCACCGCTGACGATGCGCAGGCCGCGTGCAGTAAGTGTTTCAGCCACGATCTTGGCGTTCTTCACCACTTGGGCTTGGTACTCTTTGAACTCTGGCTGCATGGCTTCTTTGAAAGCCACAGCCTTGGCTGCGATGACATGCATCAAAGGGCCGCCTTGCAGGCCGGGGAAGATGGCGCTGTTGATGGCTTTTTCGTGCTCGGCCTTCATCAAGATGATGCCACCGCGTGGGCCGCGCAAGCTCTTGTGGGTGGTGGAGGTCACCACGTCAGCGTGAGGCACGGGGTTGGGGTATTGGCCTGCGGCGATCAAGCCGGCGTAGTGAGCCATGTCGACCATGAAGATGGCGCCAACTTCTTTGGCGATCTTGGCAAAGCGTGCCCAGTCGATGTGCAAGCTGTAAGCAGATGCACCAGCCACGATGAGCTTGGGTTTGTGTTCGCGTGCTTTGGCTTCCATCGCTTCGTAGTCGATGGCTTCCTTGCTGTCCAAGCCGTAAGACACCACGTTGAACCATTTGCCAGACATGTTCAGCGCCATGCCGTGGGTCAAGTGACCGCCTTCGGCCAAGCTCATGCCCATGATGGTGTCGCCGGGCTTCAAGAACGCGAGGAACACAGCCTCGTTGGCGGATGCGCCGCAATGGGGTTGCACGTTGGCGCAGTCGGCACCGAAGATGGTTTTGATGCGGTCAATCGCCAGTTGCTCGGCCACGTCCACGAACTCACAGCCACCGTAGTAGCGCTTGCCTGGGTAGCCTTCGGCGTATTTGTTGGTCAGTTGCGAGCCTTGGGCTTGCATGACAGCAGGAGACGCATAGTTCTCGCTGGCGATCAGCTCGATGTGGTGTTCTTGACGGGCGTTTTCGGCCTGGATAGAAGCCCAGAGTTCTGGATCGGTTTGTTCGATGGTGATGTTGCGGTTGTACATACTGGCAGTCCTAGAAAAAGGTGGTGTTGTGGCTGCCCAGGCGAACGGCAAAACACCTCTGTGAACAGAGGCTGCGCGCTTCCCAGTGGTCATACATCCACGTCAGCGGTATCGGGCAAGCCTGATACGCCTATCGCCAGTTGCGCGCGAATGAGAGTTTACCGCGCTTGGGGGTTCACTTATTCGCCATCGTCCTTGCCAAACGGGGTCAAGCGCTGAGCTTTTTCCCACAAGCTCTCCAAACGGGCGGTGGCAGCCTCGGCTGCAGTGGAGGGTGGTGGGGTGATGGGCACTTTCACGCCCTTGGCCACTTGCTGTAGGCGGCCGTTTTCGGCCATGACCTTGCCGGCGTAGCCTTGGTCGTCCTTCATATTGCCTGCGCCTACATAGAGTTTGAGGCCGCCTTCTAGGCTGCCAGCACGGGTGATGCACTCTTTGAGCACATTCACGCCCACGCGCACGTTGGCGACGGGGTCAAATGCGGCCAATGCACCACCAAAGCCTTGGTACTTTTGCTCGTGGACCTTGGTCATGACTTGCATCAGGCCTTGGGCGCCCACATTGCTTTGGGCAAAGGGGTTAAAACCCGACTCCACAGCCATCACTGCCAAGATCAGGGTGGGTTCGATTTGGTTGGCGGGGCCAACGTCGTAGGCTTCGGACACCAAAGCGCTCAAAGGTTCGGGGGCCACGCGGTATTTTTTGCTCAACCAGTAGGCAAGGTTGGCTTGTTGTTTAGGCAGGTCGCGGGGGTCGGTGGCTGTGGCGCGGTCGACCGCGTCGGCATCGGTGGCGATGCCCAGCTCGTCGTATTGGCGCTCTTGCAGCCAGCTGATGACCTTGGCTTCGGTCACCACGCGCAGGTCAGGGCGCACGGTCAGCGCCACGACAAAGAAGAAGATTGACAGGCCCACCACGGCCAAGCCGTTGTGGGAAATGGCAAAAAAGCCTTGTGCCACGTCAGCCGCAAAGGTACGTAGACCTAGCTGTAATCGGGCGATGAAGGGAATAGACATAAATTAATTAAATAGGAAGTAGCTGAAATTTTAAAGCCTCGGCGACAATCACCCCTAATTTACTGTGAGCCCTACTTGTGACTGATTCTTCTAACAAATCCCTCGACCTCGCCGCCTTAGACAAATTGACTGGCGGGGCCTTTACCGTTTCGACCTCGGCAGACCGTACCGCGCGCCTGCGCGACTGGCTGGCTGGCCAGCCCACCTTGGAGCATGTGCAAGCTGTCTTCGATGAAATGAGCCACCGCGACAAAGGCGCTGCCAAAGTCTTGCGCGAAAAGCTGGACGAGTTGCGCCGCAGCAAGGACCAAGATGCCTTGATCGTCGAATGGGCCGCCAAAGGCGAAGCCCTGCGCGATGCGCCCCACATCAATTTGGCTGACGCCATGGGTTGGCAACGTGATGCCGCCAAAGCGGGTGCCCCCCTGTCACGCGAACCCTTGGCTGGTCTGAAAACCGCCTTGGCCGAGCGCGTGAAAGCCATTGAAGACCTGCAGCACCAAACCCAAGTGCAGCGCGAAGCCGCTGTGTTGCTGGCCCAACGCATTGAAGTGCTGTCAACCAAGCCTTGGCAAGATGCCTTGGCCCAGCGCGAAGCTTTGCAAGCCGACCTCGACCGTTGGGTTGCCCAAGCTCAAGCCTTGGCAGCTGATGCCCAATGGTCCAGCGTGGATGCCAAATTTGCCCCTGCTTTGCAAACCAGCACCCAACAAGTGCAAGCGGTGTGGACGGCGTTTTGTGAGGCATTGACCTTGACTGAAGCTGCTGCGGCTGACGCTGCAGCACCGCTGCCAGCCGTGCCTGCATGGTCTGACCAAATTCGTGTGGCCCGTGGCGAAGTGTTGCCGCAAGCTACCGCACCAGAGAAAGCAGTCAAGCCTGCTGCAGGCGTGGATGCGACGCGCAAAGTCAAGCCAACGGCCGACAAAGCGGTGGTGGACCAAAAACGTTTGGAGCTGGCCATGCAAGCCGAGGCTTTGTTCAAGCCTGCTCCTGCAGCCAAGCCTGGGAAAGCCAAAGTGGCGAAGGCGGATGACGTTGCGCCAACACCAGAAGCTGCAACCGAGACGGTCGTGCCCGAGGCCGCAGGCCAAGCAACTGCTGCAGAAAAACCAGCTGCTAAAGCTGACGATGTGGAGCGCATTCCCGCCATGGGCGGTCGCAAGATGCAAGAAACTTTGCGTGGCTTGCGCGAACAATGGAAAAAGATCGACAAAGAAGCCGCGCCCAACCCCGCATTGTGGAAGCGCTTTGACAGTGCTTGCAACCGTGCCCATGAAGTGGTGGATGCATGGCTCAAAGAAGCCCGCGCACAAACCACCGCTCACAAAGCACAACGCTTGGCTTTGATTGAAGAAGTTAAAGCTTGGACAGTCACTCACGCCCATGGCCCAGACTGGAAAGGTGTGGCTCGTCAGTTGCACCAATTCGCGCAACGCTGGCGCGAGAGTGGTCACTTGAGCGAAAAAATGTTTGCTGAATTGCAGCCCGTTTGGAAAGCGGCCATTCACGCGGCACACGAGCCGCTTGAAAACGCACAAAAAGCCAGCTTGGCCCGTCGCCAAGCGCTGATTGCAGAAGCCCAAGCTTTGGGCGCTGCGCCTTCGTTGCGTGTGGACGCTGTCAAAGCTTTGCAGCAACGCTGGCAAGAAGAAGCCCACGCCGTGGTGCTCGATCGCAAGCAAGAACAAAAACTATGGGATGCCTTCCGTCAACCGATTGACGAAGCCTTTGCCCGCAAATCATCGGTGCGCGAACAATCGCAAGCCGCGCTCACGCCGCACGACAAGGCCGTGTTGGATGCTGCCAAAGCTTTGGACTCGGCCACCGCAAAAGGCGATGCCGCTGCCATTCGCGCTGCGATGCAAGTGCTGGAACAAATTGCGCGTGGTGAAGTGGTGGCTGCACCAGCTGTCGCTACGCCTGTGGCTGCTCCTGCAGAAGTACCTGCAACTTCGCAAGCTGTTGACGCAGTGGCAGAAACTTCTGCAGCAACTACGCCAACAGATGTTGCAGAGGTTACAGACTCTGATGTACCTGCAGAGCCAGTGGCAGAAGCTCCCCCCGTCAAACCCAAAGCTGCACCACGCCCTGTAGTCGCTGTGCGTGGCGATGATCGCCCCGGCCAAAAACGCACCGAAGCTGCGCCTGCTGGCCGCGGTCGTGATGGCAAGCCCGGCGGCAAGTTTGGTGACAAGCCTGGTTTTGGCCGTGATGGCAAACCAGGCCGCGATGGCGGGCGTGATGGAGGTCGCGAAGGCTTTGCGCCGCGTGGCCCACGTTTGGGTGATGCCGCTTTCCGCGCGCAACGCCATGCTTTGGAATCAGCCCAAGATGCCTTGCGTCGTTTGGCTTCACAAGCGCACGGCGAAGTGTTGACTCAGCTGATGCATGCATGGGAAAAGCGCGATGCAGCCCAAGTGCCAGCCGCGCAAGCGATTGGTAGCAAACTCAATCCTGCTCAGCGTACGCAGTGGACGCAAGCGGTGTCTGCCGAACCTAAAGGCGATGTGGTCACGCCGTTGTTGCGTTTGGAAGTGGCGGCTGATTTGCCAACGCCTGCCGCACATTTGGATGCTCGCCGTGCCTTGCAGTTGCAAATGCTGACGCGCCGCAATGACCCATCACCTCAAATGACGTGGGCTACTGATGCGGCTCAAGTGTTGGGTGGCGCGTATGACGAAGGCGCTGCGCGTCGTTTGCAAGCCGCGCTGAAGGTGTTGCTCAAGCGCTGATAAGGCTTCTTGGTAAAGCAAAACGGCGCTTCGGCGCCGTTTTTTTTATTGAATGTGCGGATTAGTCTTTGACTAAGCAGTGTCTGTGAAGACCATGTGTTGGGTTCGACGCGTGTTCACGCTGCCAACGCAACACTTCTAAACGAGGCGGTTGGCTGTCTGCATGCCAGTCGCTCAGCACCCAACGGCTTAGCCCATGGCCGAGGTCATGGGCTGCTGGTTTGTGTGTGTGCCCGTGCAGCAGCACTTGGGCCTCAGTGGCTTGAAGCCAGTCGATGGCGGCTTGGGTATCGACATCGGCGTAACCGGTGTGGTTGCGTTTGAGTGCTTCGCTTTTGCTTCGTACGTCTCGGGCATAGGCTTGGCGCTCAGTCAAAGGCTTGGCTAGAAAGTGTGCTTGCCATTCAGGTCGACGCACTTGAGCGCGAAACGCCAAGTAGTCGTGATCGTCCAAACACAGGGCATCGCCGTGGCTGAGCAACAAGCGCGTGTTTTTTGCCTTACTAGTGACGCCAAGGTCTAGCAGGGTGGGGTCGCTCAAGCTTTGCATGCCACTGGCATTGAGCAATTCATGACCCACCAAAAAATCGCGGTTGCCGCACATGAAATACACGGGCATGCGTTGCGCCGTGGCTTTGAGTGTGGCAATGCACTGCAAAGCGAAGGGGTCTTGGTTGTCATCACCGACCCACACCTCAAACAAATCACCCAAGATGAACAGGGCGTCTGCTGGCGTGTGCGCCATGTATTGAACCCACGCATCAAACGTGGTGAACTCGTGGGCGTCTAGATGCAGGTCAGAGATGAAGTCCACACGTTGCCAGTGCTGCGGTGCTTGTACGTGAGGTACAGGCTGGTGCAGCACAGTTGGTGTGGACATAGAGGAGGCTTAGAGCGCCACTGCTTTTTCAATGACGACGTCTTCTTTTGGCACGTCGTCATGGAAGCCTTTGCGGCCTGTTTTAACAGCAGCGATTTTGTCGACCACGTCATTGCCGTTCACGACTTTGCCGAACACGGCATAGCCCCAGCCTTGCATGCTCGGTGCTTTGTGGTTCAAGAAATCGTTGTCAGCCACATTGATGAAGAACTGCGCGGTGGCTGAGTGGGGGTCAGACGTGCGGGCCATGGCCAAGGTGTAGTGGTTGTTTTTGAGACCGTTGTTGGCTTCGTTCTCAATCGGCTCGTCACATTCTTTTTGTGTCATGCCTGGCTCAAAGCCGCCGCCTTGCACCATGAAGCCAGGGATCACGCGGTGAAAAATGGTTTTGTCGTAATGGCCTTTGTTCACGTAGTGAAGAAAGTTTTCGGTGCACTTCGGTGCTTTTTCAGCATCGAGTTCGATGGTGATGACGCCGAGGTCCAAGATGTGCAGTTCGACTTGTGGGTTGCTCATGGTGTGTTTCCTTAAATTGAAGAAGAAGCCAAAGCTTGCTTAGAGCAGGCTGGCTGATTGAATGATGATGGGGGTGCGAGGCACATCAGACGGGAAGGGGCCGCCGAAGCCAGTTTGTACGCTTTTGATTTTGGTGATGGTTTCCATGCCAGACACCACTTTGCCAAACACGGTGTAGCCGGGTTGTTGTGGCGTTGGATCAAGAAAGGCGTTGTCCATCACGTTGATGAAAAATTGAGATGTCGCTGAATTGGGTACGTTGGTACGTGCCATGGCAATGGTGCCCACGGTGTTACGCGGACCGCCCTTGGCCAAGGCTTCGCGGCCTTCATGCTCAACGGGTGGACGTGTGCGGCGCTCGATGTAGCGTTGGTCGTAGCCACCGCCTTGCACCATGAAGTTGCCAATCACGCGGTGAAAGATCGTGCCGTCGTAGTGTTTGTCACGCACATATTGCAAAAAGTTGTCGACGGTTTTGGGTGCTTTGTCTGGGTAGACCTCGACCACAAATTCACCGGCGTTGGTGACGAACTTGACGCGTGGCGCATCCTGGGCCATGGCGACTTGAGACAAGCCAATGAAAGCGAGTGCGCACAAAGCGCGACGGGTGAGGTGTACGAGTGTCATGGTTTGGTTTGCGTGGCTATCAGCGCTGGTTTGAGTCGTTCGACCTTCTTGGCTGCATCGCGTTGGTTGGGGTTGATGGACAGTGCGCGTTCGTAGGATTGACGTGCCATATTGAGCAATACATCGCCCATGTTTTCGTGCGCGGTGGCGTAGTTGGGGTTGGCACGCAAGGCAGCCTCTAAGGACGATTTAGCTCTGGCGTAGTCACCCTGCGCAGCGTATAAAACGCCTAAGTTGTTGCTGGGCTCAGCCAACTCTGGGTATTCTTGCGTGAGTGCTAAATAGACTTGGATCGCCATATCAGGCTGACCCAGCTGTTCAAAGAGGAAGCCTTGCCAAAAACGCATCTGTGGATCACGTGGGTTCGTAGCTAAGCCTTTGTTGACCAACAACAAGGCTTGTGAGTATTTGGCTTGGCGCATGAGTTTGCGCACATCGTTGTGTGGATCGTTTTGAACGACTTGTGCGGTCAACTGGCCTGGTTGCCAGTTTTGAACATCGACCAAAGGTTGTATTTGAGCAGCACACGCCAACGAAGCACTGAAAACCAAGACGGCAAAGCATCGTTTCCATGCGAATTGGATGTGTGAGGATGGGATGTGAGGGTTTGTCATGTGCTTTGTATACTTATGGCATTGTAAAACAGAGGGTCTGGACGACTCTTTGGCTTTCACCTCATTACCGACCCTTCTTTGCGGTCTTCTCTCGATTCACTCATGACGCTTCGCATTCACAACACGCTCACGCGTGCGCTGGAGAACTTTTCGCCGTTAGAACCTGGCCATGTGCGCATGTACGTGTGCGGCATGACTGTGTATGACCTGTGCCATTTGGGCCATGCCCGTTCGATGGTGGCGTTTGATGTGGTGCAGCGTTGGCTCAAGGCCAGCGGCTATCGCGTGACCTATGTGCGCAACATCACCGACATTGACGACAAGATCATCAAACGCTCTTTAGAAAACGGCGAAACCGTGCGCGGCCTGACTGATCGCATGATTGACGCTTTGCACCAAGACGCCGACGCTTTGGGCATCGAGCGCCCCACACACGAGCCTCGTGCGATGGACTATGTGCCGCAAATGCTGTCGATGATCGGCACCTTGCAAGACAAAGGTTTGGCCTACCAAGCTAGCAATGGCGATGTGAACTACGCCGTTCGCAAATTTGATGGCTACGGCAAGCTGTCTGGCAAGTCGCTGGACGAGTTGCAAGCGGGTGAGCGCGTGGCCATAGACGATGGCAAGCAAGACCCGTTGGACTTTGTGCTGTGGAAATCTGCCAAAGAGAGTGAGCCCGAGGAAGTCAAATGGCCCAGCCCCTTTGGCGCTGGCCGTCCGGGTTGGCACATTGAGTGCTCGGCGATGAGTTGCGAGATGTTGGGTCATAGCTTTGACATTCATGGTGGCGGCGCTGACTTGCAGTTCCCTCACCACGAAAACGAAATTGCCCAAAGTGAAGGTGCCAATGGCCAAAAAATGGCCAGCGTGTGGATGCACAACGGTTTCATCAATGTGGACAACGAAAAAATGTCCAAGAGTTTGGGCAACTTCTTCACCATCCGTGATGTGCTGAAAGAATTTGATGCGGAAACTGTGCGTTTCTTTGTGGTGCGCAGCCACTACCGCAGCCAACTCAATTACAGCGATGTGCATTTGAACGATGCGCGTGGTGCGTTGAAGCGCCTCTACACCGCGCTGGGCACAGTGACACCTGATGAGGTGACGATCGATTGGACTGAGCCCCATGCCGCACGCTTCAAAGCTGCGATGGACGAAGACTTTGGCACGCCCGAAGCTGTGGCCGTGTTGTTTGAACTCGCCAGCGAAGTCAACCGCACACAATCGACGCAGACCGCTGGTTTGCTCAAAGCTTTAGGCGGTGTGTTGGGCTTGTTGCAAGACGACCCCAAAGCCTTTGCGCAAGCTGGCGCAGGCGTGGACGAAGACGCTATTCAAGCGCAAATCGCTGCACGCGCTGCCGCCAAAGCGGCCAAAAACTTTGCTGAGGCCGACCGCATTCGCCAAGCCTTGGCTGCTGAAGGCATCGTGCTCAAAGATTCGCCCACAGGCACCACGTGGGAGCGTGGCTAACTATGGCCACCACTGAAAAAGTCATCATCGCCACGCCCGAGTATT
>Ga0213922_1000905_pt1 | contig 12129 bp, 11 predicted proteins | sample McNCre2917MG_FD_165060 | JGI IMG/M metagenome (GOLD analysis project Ga0213922, IMG submission 165060) | Freshwater microbial communities from McNutts Creek, Athens, Georgia, United States - 29-17 MG | ecosystem: Environmental > Aquatic > Freshwater > Creek | place: USA: Georgia | collected... | reverse complement strand
ACCCATTTCAACGATTAAAGCAATTGCATCTTCGTCTAATACAACATCACGCTCTAATACGATTTCATTTCTTTCAATGCTCACTACTTCACCAGTATCTTCATCCACAAAATCTTCTACCCAAGTTCTTAAAACACGAGCAGCTAATTTTTTACCAACATGCTTAGATAAAGTTTTCTTATCAGCATTTACTTCATCAGCCATACCGAATAATTCCAAGATATCTTTATCCGTTTCAAAACCAATTGAACGTAACAAAGTAGTTACAGGGAATTTTTTCTTACGATCGATGTAAGCATACATCACGTTGTTAATATCAGTAGCAAATTCCATCCATGCACCTTTGAAAGGAATTACACGAGCAGAATAAATCTTAGTTCCGTTTGGATGAGTTGATTGTCCAAAGAACACACCAGGAGAACGGTGTAATTGAGAAACTACAACACGCTCAGCACCATTGATTACAAAGGTACCTCTTGGAGTCATGTAAGGAATGTTTCCTAAGAATACATCCTGTACGATTGTTTGGAAATCTACGTGCTCTTCATCATTACAGCTTAATCTTAATTTCGCTTTTAATGGAACAGCATAAGTTAATCCACGCTCCATACACTCGTCGATAGTGTAACGTGGTGGATCAATAAAATAATCCAAGAATTCTAAAACGAAAATGTTTCTTGTATCCGTGATAGGAAAATTTTCCTTGAATACACGGAACAAACCTTCTACGTTTCTTCTGTCTGGAGTTGTTTCTAATTGGAAAAATTCTTTGAAAGATTCTAATTGAATGTCTAGTAAGTCTGGAGCTTCTGCGACATTTTTAATCTTACCAAAATTGGTTCTGTTGTTCAAGATTGTTGTTGACATACTTTCTAAACCAGGTTTTATTGCAATAAAATATTGGGGGAGCATTTTGCTCAAATACCGTCTACCAACTGATACAGATATGTGGCCACCATATACGATCAATAGACAATACGCCCAAAATAAAGGATTGCAAAGTTAAGGAAAGAAGGGCACACTTAAAAACAAATTTTGTACCAAAAGCCTTGAAATTCAATATTTTTTCAAAAAAAATGCCCATTTGGGACAGATTGTCGTATTATGCATTATTTTATTGTATAACTAGTTGAATATAAATTTATTTTACATTTATATAAATCTAAATATCAAATAACATGCTCCCCTTTTACGGCCAATTTTAGATTATCCTTAACAATGAGAAACTTAGAAAGAAATACTAATCTTCGACGAACATCGAGCTTGCGAGCTGAGAGGAGAAGATTAAGTGTTTTTTCTAAGTATTATTTAAGGTAAAATAAAAAGCCCCGGACAAAGTCCAGGGCTTTTATATGATTTTAGCACTTAGCTAAAGTAAAATTACTTTACTTCAACTTCAGCACCTGCTTCTTTCAATTTAGCAGCGATATCATCAGCTTCTGCCTTAGATACACCTTCTTTAATTGCTTTAGGAGCGCCATCAACTAAATCTTTAGCTTCTTTCAAGCCAAGACCAGTTAAGTCTTTAACCACTTTAACTACGTTTAATTTGCTAGCACCACCGTTTGTTAAGATAACATCAAATGCTGTTTTCTCTGCTGCTGCTTCAGCGCCACCGCCACCTGCTGCTACAACTACTGCTGCTGCTGCTGGTTCGATACCGTAATCAGCTTTTAAAACGTCTGCTAATTCTTGTACTTGTTTAACTGTTAAGCTTACTAATTCTTCAGCTAGTTTTTTTACGTCTGCCATTTTGTTTCAATTTTTTCCGCTTTCAAAGCATATGCTCCAGCGGAAGGTTTAAAAAAATTATTTAACAATATAAAAACAGAAACTCATTCGAGTCTTCTGCAATTAACTTTTGTTTATGCTTCAGGAGTTTCTTCTGAAGCTGGAGTTTCTGCTACTGCTACTTCAACCGCTGCAGCTACTACTTCTGTTTCTGTTGCAGAAGAACCGTTCTCAGCGTGGTTTAATAACGCAGCAATTACGCGCTTAGCTGGAGATTGTAATAATCCAAGAACTTCACCAATAAGCTCGTTTTTAGTTTTGATGTTCTTCAATGCATTCAATGAATCATCTCCTACAAAAATATCACCATTGATAAACGCTGCTTTTAAAGTAGGTCTGTCACCTGGGTTATCTTTTCTGAACGCTGAAATAATTACAGCTGGTTCTTTAGGATTTTCAGAGAACATCAATGCAGTTACATTATTTAATGATTCAAATAATCCTGCATACTTTTCGCTATCCAAGCCTTCTAATGCTTTCTTGATTAAAGTGTTCTTAGCCACTTTCATCTCTACTTGCTTATTAAAGCAAGAACGACGTAAATTAGAAACTTGTTCTACGCTCAAAGATTCTGTGTCTGTGATATAGAAGTTATTATATTGATTGAATTTTTCTTTTAAAATTTCAATCACTTCGTTTTTTTGATCTTTGGTCATAACTAATTTTATTTTATTACCTGGGTCATTTCCTTGCGGATCACCAGGACTAGTTCATTAATGATTTAGTTTCCAATGCAATACCTGGGCTCATCGTAGAAGCCATGCTTACTGCTTTTAAGTAAGTACCTTTTGCAGCTGATGGTTTTAATTTGATGATTGCATTAATTAATTCAGCACTGTTCTCAGCAATTTTATCTGCAGAGAAAGATACTCTTCCAATTGATGCGTGCACGATACCTGCTTTGTCTACTTTGAAAGCAATCTTACCGCCTTTCACTTCGTTTACTGCAGCTGCAACATCGTTTGTTACAGTACCAGTCTTAGGGTTTGGCATTAAGTTACGAGGACCTAATACTTTACCTAATTTACCAATCTTAGGCATTACAGCTGGAGTAGCGATGATAACATCCATATCTACCCAACCGCTTTCAATTTTTGCTACAAACTCATCTAAACCTACATAGTCAGCACCAGCTTCTTTTGCAGCAGCTTCTTTATCTGGAGTACATAACACTAAAACTTTTTTAGTCTTACCAGTACCATGAGGTAAAGAAACAGTACCACGAACTTGTTGGTCTGCTTTTTTAGGATCTACTCCTAAACGAATATGTAAATCTACAGAGCTATCAAACTTTGTACAGTTAATTTCTTTTACTAATGCAGATGCATCTTTAAGGGAATAAAATTTATTCTTATCCACCTTTGCAACCACAGCTTTTCTTTTTTTAGTCAATGACATGTTGATTATTTTTTAAGGTGAATAGATTAATTTTCCCAAGGAGCTTTACCGTCTACAGTAATACCCATTGAACGAGCAGTTCCAGCAACCATACTCATAGCGCTTTCGATAGTAAATGCATTTAAGTCTTCCATCTTGTCTTTAGCGATGGCTTCAACTTGTGCCCATGTTACTTTACCTACTTTGTCGCGGTTACTTTCTTTAGAACCTTTTTGGATTTTTGCAGCTTCCATTAATTGAACTGGAGCTGGTGCAGTTTTGATAACGAAGTCAAAAGACTTGTCAGAATAAACTGTAATTAAAACAGGAACAACTTTTCCTTGTTTGTCTTGGGTTCTAGCATTGAATTGCTTACAGAACTCCATGATGTTGATACCCTTAGAACCAAGGGCTGGACCTACTGGAGGTGCAGGATTGGCTTGACCACCTTTCACTTGCAACTTAACGTAGCCAGAGATTTCTTTTGCCATTTTTATATGTTTTTTTGGTTAAGCGTCGGACCATTATGGAACCGACTCCCAAATACCCACACTTCGAAAAGTGTAAATTGGAGGGCAAAGGTAAGTAAACTCGGGGTTCTGGCCAAAAAAAATCCCCTCAAATTGCTTTGAGGGGACCTTTTTACCTTTTTCCTTCTAACTCAGTTTCTCTACCTGCATGTAGTTAAGTTCCACAGGCGTAGAGCGACCGAATATTTTTACGGTCACTTTCAATTTCTTCTTTTCTTCATTCACCTCTTCTATGACACCATTGAAGTCATTGAAAGGTCCCTCTATAATTTTGATTGTCTCGCCTAAAATGAATGGTTCGCTGATAGATCCGCCCATGTCGTTCATCTCATCCACCTTACCCAACATTTTGTTGACTTCAGACTTTCTTAATGATATAATATTGCCCTTAGAACCTTTACCGTCGGTTAAAAAGTGCATTACATTTGAAATATTGCTGATGTGCATTACGATATCATCAGAGATAGGACCCTTTGTATCTAATACTTCCATCATAACATACCCTGGGAAATAGTTTTTCTCGCGCATTACTTTCTTACCGTTTTGCACTTTATATACTTTCTCCATTGGTAAGAATACTTGTTTAATGATGTTTGTCCATCCATTTCTAACAATATCCTTATCTAGGTATTCTTTAATTTTCTTCTCTTTCCCACTTACCACACGCAACACATACCATTTAGTATCTGGAGCAGTTGCGGTTACTGGGGATGTTACTACTTCTGTTTCCATTGTTTACTTAAATAATGAGTATATCAACTTTAATAATTGGTTGCTTGAGAAATCCATCACCCAAACCAAAGCAGTTATAATAACAGTAGCTACCAATACTATCACTGTACTTTGCTGTAAATTAGCCCATGTAGGCCAAGTTACTTTCTCTTGTAACTCCAAGTAACTTTCTTTGAAGTAGTTAGCTATTTTGTTCATTTTATTCTTTTTTTAAAGCCGCTTATTTTGTAAATATAGCAATTTCTGCTATAAATCTCCGCACGGGCACTAGGATTCGAACCCAGATCAAAGGTTTTGGAGACCCGTATGCTACCGTTGCACCATGCCCGTATGAACCAAAAGTCTCTGGTAAGAGCTTACGCTTCACCAAAGACTTTCAGTTATATATTCAGTAAAATTACTTAACGATTTCAGTAACTTGACCAGCGCCTACAGTTCTACCACCCTCACGGATCGCAAACTTAAGACCTTTTTCCATCGCGATTGGTTGGATCAACTTAACACTGATACTTACGTTATCGCCTGGCATTACCATCTCAGTTCCAGCTGGTAAAGAACATTCACCAGTTACATCCGTTGTACGGAAGTAGAATTGAGGACGGTATTTGTTAAAGAATGGAGTATGACGTCCACCTTCTTCTTTTGATAATACATACACCTCAGCTTTGAATTCAGTGTGAGGAGTAATTGTTTTTGGAGCACAGATTACCATACCACGACGGATATCTTTTTTCTCGATACCACGTAATAATAAACCTGCGTTATCACCAGCTTGACCTTGATCCAATAATTTTTTGAACATCTCAACACCTGTTACAGTTGAGCTCATTGGAGCATCCATCAAACCTACGATTTCTACTGCTTCACCCACTTTGATGATACCTCTCTCGATACGACCTGTAGCAACTGTACCACGACCTGTGATAGAGAATACATCTTCTACAGACATCAAGAATGGTTGATCAACTGGACGTGGAGGCAATGGAATGTAAGAATCTACAGCATCCATTAACTCAGTAACTTTGTCTACCCATTGTTGCTCACCAGCTAAAGCGCCAGTTGCAGAACCACGGATGATTGGTGTGTTATCACCATCAAAGCCATAAGAAGTTAATAAATCGCGGATTTCCATTTCAACTAAGTCTAACAATTCTGGATCGTCAACTAAGTCTACTTTGTTCATGAACACAACGATTTGAGGTACACCTACCTGACGTGCTAACAAGATGTGCTCTTTTGTTTGTGGCATAGGACCATCAGTAGAAGCAACTACTAAGATAGCACCGTCCATTTGAGCAGCACCAGTAATCATGTTCTTCACATAGTCAGCGTGACCTGGACAGTCAACGTGCGCATAGTGACGAGTGTCAGTTTGGTATTCTACGTGAGCTGTATTGATAGTGATACCACGCTCTTTTTCTTCTGGCGCACCATCAATTTCATCGTAGTTTTTCTTTGCAGCTAAGCCTCTCTTAGACAATACGTCTGTGATAGCAGCTGTTAATGTTGTTTTACCATGGTCAACGTGGCCAATGGTACCAACGTTTACGTGAGGTTTCTCCCTCTTAAAGGTCTCTTTAGACATCTTTATTAGTTTTTGTTTTTTTTATAATTGCCGTTAATAGACCACCTAGTCCATCAACCATAGCTTTCTTTTTTTCAATTGCCGAATATAAACCTTTTTTACGGATTTATATTTTGAGCCGTTGATGAGAATTGAACTCACGACCTCTTCCTTACCAAGGAAGTGCTCTACCACTGAGCCACAACGGCCTTTCTCATCTGCTCAATTTGGAGCGGGAGACGAGGCTCGAACTCGCCACCTATAGCTTGGAAGGCTATCGCTCTACCAAATGAGCTACTCCCGCGTTTCCGATTCACACCAATCTTAAAGAACTTCGTAAAAGCTTTCAAAGCTATTACTTTTTCTGTGGGCAGAGTAGGGTTCGAACCTACGTACTCGTGAGAGAACAGATTTACAGTCTGTCGCCTTTAACCACTCGGCCATCTGCCCGAAAACCTTATCGAGCCGGAAATGGGACTCGAACCCGCGACCTGCTGATTACAAATCAGCTGCTCTACCAACTGAGCTATTCCGGCTTATTATGATCCAATAAAAGAACAGTACCCATTTTTTGGGATGGCAAAGGTAATGGAAATCTTTATTTATCAAAATTTTAGGAAGAATTTTTATACCCTTTTTTAGGTATTTTCTTAAAAACTTCAGGAAAAGCATAAAAAAAGGCTCCCTAGGACTAATCTAGGGAACCTTTTACCAAACTTAAATGCTAAAAATGGACCTACGCAGCAAGCCTCTCTTTTGTTTTTTTAATTTGATTTACAATTGAATCAAATGCATGTTCAAAAGATTCTTCAAAGGTTTTTGAAGTGGCTTTCACAAAACAATCTTTTCTAGGAATATGTACTTTAATTTCTACTACTTTATCTTTTATGGCGTGTACTAAATTATCTAATTTCAGGTATACTTCTACTTTCGTTATTCGGTCATGAAAATGAGCTAATCTCTCTACTTTCTTGTTCACCAATTCTACTAATTTTTCGTCTGCATCAAAATGCACGGTTTGAATAATAATGTTCATACAATTTTTTTTAAATGATTAAAAAAAAGAACTGATCAGAGGGCCCTAGCCTTCTGCCCTATTAAGTTACGACAAATTTGAACAAACCAAGTAGTAAAAAACTTTTTAAGAAAACTTTAGGATTAGCACTGATGAATATCAGGCTTTGGGGTGCGCTTTGGCAAATACCTCTTTCAACTTCTCAATGGTATTATGCGTATACACCTGGGTGGCTGCAAGGCTTGCGTGACCAAGTAATTCTTTTACAGCGTTTAAATCGGCTCCGTTATTCATTAAATGTGTCGCAAAACTATGACGCAACACGTGTGGACTTTTCTTTTGTAAAGTAGTTACTTGAGATAAATAAAATTTTACAAAACTATATACCGCTCTGGGTTGTAAACTTTTACCCTTTTCTGTTACAAAAACATGTGGATTGCCATTTGCAGCTTCAGGTTTTTCTTGAATATAGTTGGCTAACTCTTGAGAAAGATTTTTACTGATAGGAATGATTCTTTCTTTATTACCCTTACCCAATACTTTAATAACAGATTTACCTAAATCTAATTGTGATTCTTTACAAAGAATTAATTCACTCAAACGCATGCCAGTGGCGTAAAATAATTGGATCACCATTTTTTCAGTGTAGCCCTTCCACCCTTCTGCAAAAGCGAGATGCGCTAAGAGTTGCTCCATATCTTGCTCTGCAACAAATGCAGGAAGGCGCTTAGTGATCTTTGGACTAATCACCGTTTCCATTGGACTTTTTACCAAACGCTCTTGTCTAATTTGATATTTAAAGAAAGACTTTAAAGAAGAGATTTTTCTGTTCAAAGATTTGCCGGTCATTTCGGTCTCTTTCATACCAGCCAGCCAAGTTCTTACCATCGAGCCCGTTATTTGATCTAAAGCCACTTTATCGTATTGAGTTTCTATGAAATCAAAAAACTGCACCAGGTCATTGGAATACGCTGTGATGGTATGCAAAGAGTAACGCTTCTCAAATTGGAGATACGATAAAAAAGCATTCACATCGGTATAGCGTGTATTGGTAGACATTGCTTATTAAAGATACCAAATGTTTAGAAAGATATTCTAGAAAAGAAAAAAGCCCCGAGAGGGGCTTTAAAAAATATATCAGAGGATTTTTTCGAGTCTTTATATTTAAATAAAAGACGCTGAAAAAATTAACCCTCGATTTTTCCGCTGAAAATTTGTTGCTTGTAGATCGCTTTTAAAACTTGGAAACGTCTTTTAACAGATGGTTTCGTAAATGCTTGACGCTCTCTTAACTTCAATAAAGTTTTACTTTTTTCAAACTTCTTCTTGTACTTCTTAAGAGCCTTGTCAATGTTTTCGCAGTCTTTTGAATCAATAATTAACATAATATATACCTCCTCAGGCGTTTTTTATTTGGATGGCAAAGATAAGACATATGATTAAACTACCAAATTTTCGGCTATTTAATCCATAATTCCCTTCCCCTTAAGGGCCCCAGAGATGGCTTCATCCATGGCTCTTTCTGCAAATGGACGGGTAACTTCATTTAATTCCTCGGTTTTTGCCTGAATTAAGTTCTTGTCTTCCATAGTGATAGCCAATTGAAGGGCTTGCATGGCTGTTGCACTCGCAGTTATCTCTTCCTTGGTTAAAATAGTCGCATTCTTGGTTAAGAACTTCTCTGTAACAGATAAAATCTGTTCCGCTTCGGTTCTGGCTTCCACCAATGCCCTGCTCGCTATATCGTCTTTTGCATGGGTAATGCTATCTAATAATCTTTGTTCAACTTCTTCATCTGTTAAACCATATTGAGGTTTGATATCAATGGTTTGACTTACCCCACTTCTTAATTCTTTCGCACTCACTTGTAAAATACCATCTGCATTAATTAAAAAACTCACATCCACTTTGGGAAGACCAGCTGGCATATTAGGAATACCTGTTAAAGTAAACTCTCCTAATTTTCTGTTGTCTTTTACTAAATCTCTTTCTCCTTGATATACCGAAATCACCATACCTGTTTGACCATCTTTTTGTGTAGTGTATTGTCTTCCAGCTTTGGTGGGGATTTTTGCATTTCTTGGTAATAAAACATCCATCAATCCACCCATGGTTTCAATACCTAAACTTAATGGAGTGATATCTAATAATAGCATGGATTGATTATTACCTGCTAAAATATCTGCTTGCACTGCAGCACCTAATGCCACTACTTCATCAGGATTCACAGAATCATTCACTTCTTGTTGAAAGAAATCAGCTACCATTTGTTTCACCAATGGCACACGAGTACTTCCACCAACCATCAATACAGTATTAATATCGCTTACTTGCAAACCCGCATCACGCATAGCGTTGCTGCAACAATCCATTGTTCTTTTTACAATAGGTTGTATTAAACTTTCAAACACTTCTTTAGTAATGCTAATTTTTTCTCCTGCAAATTCAGTTTCAAAAATATCTGCATTAGATAAAGTAATTTTAGCTTGCTCAGCAGCTAATCTTAATTCTTGTTGTAATTGTTTGTGATTATTTAAATTATCTACTTTCCAAGACTTTAACCAATATTCAATAATGGCTCTGTCTAAATCATCTCCTCCTAAATAAGTATCTCCATTAGTACTTAATACTTCAAAAATTCCATTAGAAATTTTTAAGATAGAAATATCAAAAGTGCCTCCCCCTAAATCATACACTGCAATAGTTTTTTCTTCTGTAGGATTCATTCCTAAACCATATGCCAAACTAGCAGCAGTAGGCTCGTTGATAATTCTTAATACATCTAAACCTGCTAATTTACCTGCATCACGTGTAGCCTGTCTTTGCGCATCGTTAAAATAAGCAGGCACTGTAATCACTGCTTTGGTAACAGGTGTTTTTAAAATATGTTCTGCTCTCTTTTTTAATTCAGCTAAAATAAAAGAGCTTAATTCAATAGGTGAATAAAACTGATTTCCAATTTGCACTTTCACCAAACTCTCTGAATTGTCATCAATTATTTTATAGGCAAAAAAATCTTGGTGTTCTTTTACATCTTTATAAGATTTACCCATTAAACGCTTCGCACTAAAAATGGTATTAGCAGGATCTGTTTCTAAAAAAGATTTTGCTGCCGCTCCTACTGTGGTATTGCCAAATGCATCAAAGTGAATGATACTAGGCACTACGCTAGATCCATCAAATTCTTTTAATGCAGTGGGTTGTTTGGTTTCTGGATGAATAATAGCCACTAAACTATTGGTAGTACCCAAATCAATTCCCACAATCATCTCTGCTTGTTGTAAACTACCTGTTGCAATATTGATACCTATCTTGGCCATTATAAAATTTTTACAAATGTACTTGCACTAAATGCGTATAGCTTGCGAATTAAGGAATGATTTAAACCAGTGGTGTTTCAGAAGCCACTAGCTTGGTTTTGGACAAAGTATCATGAAGAGGTTTGCCATTCCATGCTAATCCAAAAAAAGAAATTATAGTTGTTCTAATACATGCTCTAATAAAGAATTGACCCAGATTTGGTCTAGCACCCTTTTCTGAAACTACTTTGGTGCCAGCAATCCATTTTGCAGGGGTTCTTAAAAAGATCAACTCAAATAAAAACACATATGCCCACATAGTCATAAAGAAAAATGCCCCAAAACGAATGGGATAAAATCGCCAGTAATAGACATAAAAATTATACCATTGATATAAGAAATAGGCCAAAATAAATATCAAAATAGTGTCCACTAAAAATTGAAATATTCTGGTTCCATCACCAAATGTTTGTGTTGAGGGGTTCATGATGCAAAAATATTGCTTTTTGTTAGTTATTTTTGTCGAAAGTATGCAACTATGACATTGATCCAAGAATTAAGATGGAGAGGTATGATTCAAGATATTATGCCAGGTACCGAGGAATTGTTTGAAAAAGAACAGGTTTCTGGTTATATCGGATTTGATCCTACTTCTGATAGTTTGCATATTGGTAGCCTGGTGCCTATTTTATTATTGATGCATTTACAAAGAGCAGGCCATAAACCTTATGCCCTTGTAGGTGGCGCTACAGGTATGGTGGGTGATCCAAGTGGGAAAAGTGAAGAAAGAAATTTATTGAGTGAAGAAACTTTGGCATTCAATTTAGCAGGAGTAAAAAAACAATTATCTCATTTCTTAGATTTTAACGCCAATAAATCCAATGCTGCTGAAATCGTAAACAACTACGATTGGTTCAAAGATTTTAGTTTCTTGAACTTCATTAGAGATGTAGGTAAACATATTACCGTGAACTACATGATGTCAAAGGATAGCGTGAAGAAAAGATTGGAAGGTGATAATGGAATGAGCTTTACAGAATTTACTTATCAATTGGTTCAAGGATATGATTTCTACTGGTTATACCAAAATAAAAACTGTAAGGTACAAATGGGTGGTAGTGATCAGTGGGGAAATATTACTACAGGTACAGAAATTATTAGAAGAAAAACTGGTGGAGAAGCATTTGCTTTTACTTGTCCATTAATTACTAAAGCAGATGGTGGCAAGTTTGGTAAAACAGAAAAAGGAAATGTTTGGTTAGATCCAACAAAAACATCTCCTTACCAATTTTACCAGTTCTGGTTAAATGCGAGTGATGAAGATGCGAATAAGTGGATTAAGATATTTACTTTATTAGCGCCTTCTGTGATTGAAGAATTGATTACAGAACATGCAGCTGCTCCTCAATTAAGAATTTTACAAAAAGCATTGGCTGCAGAATTAACCAAGATGGTGCATAGTGAAGCAGATTTAACATTCGCTATACAAGCCACTGAAATTTTATTTGGTAATGCTACCACAGAAGTATTACAATCATTGAATGAAACTCAATTATTACAAGTAATGGATGGTGTACCTACTGTAAACATAGACCCTGCAAAGATTGCAGCAGGTTATGATATAGTAGAGTTATTAGCAGATACAGCAATTTTTCCAAGCAAGGGCGAAGCTAGAAAAATGTGGCAAGCAGGTGGTATAGGAATAAACAAAGAAAAAATTACCACTGATTTTACCACAGTAACCAGCGCTCAATTATTACAAAGAAAATATATCCTCTTCCAAAAAGGAAAGAAAAATTATTATTTAGCTATTGTAGCATA
>Ga0213922_1000904_pt1 | contig 12132 bp, 13 predicted proteins | sample McNCre2917MG_FD_165060 | JGI IMG/M metagenome (GOLD analysis project Ga0213922, IMG submission 165060) | Freshwater microbial communities from McNutts Creek, Athens, Georgia, United States - 29-17 MG | ecosystem: Environmental > Aquatic > Freshwater > Creek | place: USA: Georgia | collected... | reverse complement strand
GCCTGGCCATTCCGCCCCACACCGACAACCCGTACCGCGACCCGGTGCCAACCATTCAACTGCTTCACTGCCTCAAGTCCGAGGTGGCCGGCGGAGACTCCGGTCTGGTTGATGGCTTCTTGGCGGCGGCAAAGCTGCGTGAAATAAACCCCGATGCTTTCGACATTTTGTCTGGCACGCTGTTCCACTTTGAGTACCGCAGCGGAAGCGCCTACCTAAGCACTCTGGCGCCCATCATCGGTGTGAATGCCGAGGGTGAGATCAAAGAGATCCGCTGGAACGACCGCTCGATGCAGTCTCCCCTCTGGGCCGCCGAAGCCAACGAGTGCTTTTACGCCATGCGTGCCTTTGCCGAGCTGCTGAACGACCCGACCGCCGAGCTAACCTTCAAGCTCAACCCGGGCGACTGCATGGTCTTTGACAACACCCGCGTGCTGCACTCGCGCACCGCCTTCGATGCCGCCGGCAGCCGGCATCTGCAAGGTGCCTACGCCGACCTGGACAGCGCGATCAGTGAATTTGTAATTCTTTCCGAAAGGCTCAAGTAGATGTCGGTTTATCAAGAAGTAGTGGACCTGTTCGAATCGGCCAAGGCAGCCGAATACCTGGGTGAGGACATCACCCTGGTTGAGCACATGGTTCAGTGCGGAGACCTAGCGGTTGAAGACGGCGCGGACGAGTGGCTGGTGGTTGCGGCCCTGCTGCACGACATCGGTCACATCCTCATCTCCGATGCCCAGGAGGCACAGGACGCTGGCGAGGATCGCCACCACGACGAGGTTGGCGCCGCATGGATTGCCGAGCGCTTCCCGCAGGAGATTGTGGAGGCGGTACGCCTGCACGTTGACGCCAAGAAGTACCTTGTCTCGGCTGTTCCCGGTTACGTGGACCAGCTGTCCGAGGCCAGCCGCATCACCCTGAATATTCAGGGCGGCGGCTTCACCGAACAGGAGTGCGCGGACTTCTTGGAGCAGCCGTTCGCGCTCGAGGCAATTGACCTTCGCGTCTGGGATGACGCCGGCAAGGTTCGCGGTACCACCTCGACCGACCTGTCGCGCTTCCGCGAGGCGATTGAGGCTTGCGCGCTCTAGGTACAAAAGGCTAAATCTTTGACCTTTTTGACCTTGCTCAACTTGTGCCGAGGTTTATATCTTTAACACATGGATGACACGAAGCCAGCAGAGGTTCCGAACTCTACTGAGCGGGCCTTTGGTTCCATGAAAGATGTCCTCCCAGACATCCCCAACGAATTACTGCTTGCCCCGGAGCTTTGGGACGAGGACAGCTTCTAAACCGCGCCTCTTAGGCAGTTGGCAAGTGCAGATCCTGCGCGGCTTCCTGAATGGCGCCCGAGATCGACGGGTAGACGGTGAAGGTTGCGGCAACCTCGTCAACGGTCAGGCGGTTCTCAACGGCGATGGCGATCGGGTAGATCAGGTCGCTGGCCCGAGGCGCAACCACCACTCCACCAATCACAGTTCCGCCGGTTGAGCAGATCAGCTTGATGAAACCATCCTCGATGCCCTGCATCTTGGCGCGAGGGTTGCTTGAGAGGTCAACCTTCTGGACGAAGCCCTTGACGCGACCCTCCTGGATGTCGACCTCGGCCCAGCCAACGGTTGCAATCTCCGGAGCGGTGAACACGTTGGAGGCAACGTTGCGAAGGTTGGTTGGTGCCGAGACGTCTCCCATGGTGTGGAAAACTGCGGTGCGACCCTGCATGGAACTCACCGATGCCAGCGGCATGAAGGTGGTGCAGTCACCTACCGCATAGACGTTGGCGCGGGAGGTGCGGGCAACCTTGTTGACCTGGATGTGACCGCTCTCAGTGAGCACCACTCCGGCCTCTTCGAGCCCCAGACCCGCGGTGTTAGGAATGCCGCCAACCGCCATCAGACAGTGCGAACCCTTGACCACGGTTCCATTCGAGAGAGTTACTTCAACTCCGTCGCCGGTGTTGACCACTTTGTCCGCGCGGCTCTTGTTCAGAATGTTGATGCCGTTGCGCTTGAAGACGTCCTCGATCACGGCGGCAGCATCTGCATCGGAGCTTGGAAGCACGGTGTCACGGGAGGAGATGAGGGTGACCTGGGAGCCCAGCTGCGAATAGGCACTGGCGAACTCGGCACCGGTCACACCGGAACCAACCACAATCATGTGCTCGGGAAGTTCGGTGAGGTTGTAGAGCTGCTTCCAGGTGAAGATTCGCTCAGCGTCTGGCTTGGCATCTGGCAGCTCGCGCGGGGTGGCGCCAACCGCGACGATGATGGTCTTGGCTTCGAGGCGAACCGGCTTGCCGCTGCTTGGCGTGGCAATCACGTGGTGGTTGCCATCCAACTTGCCGGTGCCGTGAATGATGTTCACGCCGGCCTTAATCAACTCGGCAAGCATGTCGGAGCTCTGCTGCTCGGCTAAGTCTTTGAGGCGCTGGTTCACAACGCCAAGGTCAATCTCAACCTTTGGCTTCACCGGCTGTCCGGCAAAGGTCAGTTTCACACCTAGAGCGGTGGCGTGGGCCACGCGCTGAGCGGCTTCCGCGGCTGCAATCAGGGTCTTAGAAGGCACCACGTCGGTGAGCACCGCATTGCCACCGATGCCGGTAGCTTCGATGAGGGTGACGTCAGCGCCGAGCTGACGACCCGATAGGGCTGCTTCGTAGCCGCCAGGGCCACCGCCGATGATTACGATGTGATGCGGTTTCTGATCTAGGTCCACCCTCCTATTCTGCCCTCAACTAGACTCAAAAACATGGCCACCAGCGCAGATAGCCCAGCATTAAACCCAAAGTCACTCGCCATTCAGGCCGCGGAGCAGATTCGCGAAGCAACGGGCGTGGAGACTCACGACATTGCAATCACCCTGGGATCCGGTTGGGGCGGTGCCGCCAAGCATTTTGGGGAACCGCGCGCAGTTATTGACGCCGGCAATTTGGCCGGATTCCACCGCAGCGAGGTGGTGGGCCACAGCGGCACCCTCTCCTCCTACCAGCTGCCAAACGGCCGCAACATTCTCGTCCTTGGGGCTCGAGCCCACCTCTACCAGAACCTCGGCGTTGATGCCGTGGTTCACCCGGTTCGCGTTGCCGCCAACCTGGGCGTGAAGACCCTGGTGCTCACCAATGGCGCCGGCGGAATCAAGCCAACCTGGAAGCCTGGCCAGCCGGTAATCATCAGCGACCACATCAACCTCACCGCAACCACTCCTCTGCGTGGAGCAACTTTCATCGACATGTCCGAGGTCTATTCGCGTGAACTGCGCGAGGTTGCCCTCAGCGTTGACCCCACCCTCGATGATGGCGTTTACGTGCAGTTCCGCGGCCCGCAGTATGAGACCCCGGCCGAGGTTCGCATGGCCCGCGCCCTGGGTGGAGACATCGTGGGAATGAGCACGGCGCTCGAGGCCATTGCCGCCCGCGAGGCGGGACTCAAGGTGCTTGGCCTGAGCCTCATCACCAACCTGGCCGCCGGTATCAGCCCAACCCCGCTCAGCCACGCCGAGGTGCTGGAGGCCGGCCGCGAGGCGGAGGGGCGCCTGGCCGAACTGCTCTCCACCATCGTTAGCCGCCTGCCCTAGGCCATGCAATGAGCGCACTACCCACAGAGCTACTTCACCGCGTTGAGGCCTGGATCAATCAAGACCCCGATGCGGTTACTCGTGCCGAACTAGAGGGCCTGGTTGCCGCCGGCGATGAAGCTGGACTCCGCGACCGTTTCGATGCCCGAATCGGGTTTGGTACCGCCGGGCTCCGCGGCGAACTCGGCGCCGGACCAAACCGCATGAATCGTGTGCTAGTGGCTCAGGCAGCGGCCGGAATCGCCGCCTACCTAAAAACCGTTGGCGGCAGGAGCGTTGTCATCGGCTACGACGGCCGCATCAACTCGGACGTATTCGCTCTGGATTCGGCTCGCATCTTCGCCGGCGCGGGCTTGGCCGTCACCCTATTCGAAACCTACGCCCCCACCCCCATGCTGGCCTTCGCCACCAAGCGAGGACCAGTTGCCGGTGGCGCACCCTTCGACATCGGTGTGATGGTTACCGCCAGCCACAACCCGCCGCGCGACAACGGATATAAGGTCTACGCTGGCTCGCTGGGTGGCTCGCAGATCATTTCCCCGATGGACCGCGAGATTTCCGAGGCCATTGCATCGGTGGCTGCCACCATGAGCTTTGACCAGATTCCGGTTTCAGATGACTTTGTTACCGACGGAGCTGACCTACGCGCCGAGTACATAGCTCACACCGCCAAACTGGCACTTGACGGCCAGCGCGCGCCGCTGCGGATTACCTTCACCGCCATGCACGGAATTGGCTGGGCTACCACCCAGGAGGTCTTCCGAACCGCGGGTCTGCCTGCGCCGATGACCGTTCGTCAGCAGATTGAACCGGATGGGCATTTCCCCACGGTGGCATTTCCAAACCCGGAGGAACCGGGTGCGCTTGACCTGGCAATCGCAGAGGCAAGCGCGAACCAGAGCCAATTGATCCTGGCCGAGGACCCCGATGCCGACCGTCTGGCGGTAGCCGTGCCCGACCACCGCGATCCAACCGGCTGGCGCAAGCTTTCCGGAGACCAGATTGGCTTCCTGCTGGGCGCCGAGGCGGCCGAGCGAGCCGCAACTGCCGGGCAGACCGGCTCTCTGGCCTGCTCAATTGCGTCGTCAAAAGCGCTGGCCGCAGTGGCCCAACACTACGGACTTGGCTTTACCCAGACACTCACCGGTTTCAAGTGGATCAGCAAGGTTCCCGGCCTCATCTTTGGCTACGAGGAGGCTCTCGGTTACTGCTTTGACCCAGCCCACACTCCAGACAAAGACGGAATCAGTGCCGCGCTCGTGGTGGCCGACCTGGCCGGTCGCCTGGCCGCGCAGGGCAGCAGCATCGGTGAAGAGTTGGACCTGCTGTACGAGAAGTTTGGCCACTGGGCCACCAGCCAAATTACGCTGCGTTTTGACAATGTGGCCAAGGCCGCGGCCATTGTTGCGGGCCTGCGCGCTAACCCTCCGGCAGTGGTTTTGGGGCAGGCGCCGCAATACACGGACTTGGCAAATGGCACCGATGCGCTTCCACCCACCGATGGCCTGCGCTTTGTTCTGCCCGACGGCCGCCGAGCGCTGATTCGCCCGAGTGGAACCGAGCCAAAGCTCAAGTGCTACCTGGAGGCAAAAGGAACAACAGCCGCGGAGGCCAGCGCCGGCCTGGCCGAGCTTGAGGCGGAGTTCCGCGGGCTGCTGGCTTAGACCGGCAGCTATGCCTTGGGGTTGTTCAGGTACCTGACCACCGATGCCGGCAGCGGCAGGTTTGCCGAAGCCTCATCTGCCGGCTGAGGTTCGCCGGCAACAGTCATGAGCGGAATAACCCCGGCCCAAACCTGTTCGCCTTCGCCATCTGCGTAGCCGGTGGTGTCGCTGTCGGCGCCGTGAGCGCGGACCTTCACCGATGCCTCGGCTAATGAGAGCCGGAGCACCATTGTGGCCGCCCACTCCTTCTTGGTTGAAGGCCTGACTTCGGCAACCCGCCCCGGAACAAAGCCGTTGGAAATAATGTCGAGGGCCGCGGCCTGCGCCTCGCCGGTAACTTCTTCTGCCACTCCAAGAATTACAACCGAGCGGTAATTCATGGAACTGTCAAAGGTGGAACGCGCCAGCACCATTCCGTCCAGCTTGGTGACAGTCACGCAGACCGGAGCACCCGCAGCCATGGCTCGCATGAAGCGAGCGCCGGTGGAGCCGTGAATCAGGATTGAGTCGCCGTCGCGGGTATAGCCGTAAGGCAGAACGAAAGGTTGACCACCCTCAACGTAGCCAATGTGGCAGAGCACGGTGGAGTCGAGGATTTCGTACATTTCCGACCGGTCCGTGACGGAACGGTCGTTGAGCCGATGTCCCTGAGTGCGTTGAGTTGATCCTGGGTTAGGCAGCATTCCTAAAGCATAGCTTTGGAGAGCTTCTCCGAGATTTCACCGAGGTCGAACACGTGATCGATGGCGATTACCTCGCTTGGCAGGCCCTGAAGTTTGTCCACGATTTCAGGGGTGGCAAGCAATATCTGCGCGTCCCGCGAGGCGCGAGCGGTATCGATGTCGGCCGCCTCAACGGTGGCCTCCAGCCCGAGCGTGCGCAGGACCTTCTCGGCATTCATCTTCAGTAGAACTGAGGTGCCGATCCCTGCGCCACATACGGCAACGATCTTCATGCTTCTAGTCTCGCAAAGGGTTAGTTGAACAGGGAGCGAATTTCGCTCTCCGCTTGGCAACTTAATAGGGAATTAACAAATCCCGGTTGCGAGAACTTACCGGCGAATTCACTTAGCAGTTCCAGGTGACGGTCGTGATCCAACGCGGCCAAGCCAAATACCACGGTGACGGGGTCGTTCTTCTTGTGGCCGAAGACTACTGGCTCGCTAAGTGTCACCAGCGACATTCCGGTGTCAAGCACCGCCTCGCTCGGGCGGGCGTGCGGCATGGCAAGGCCGGGTGCAATCACAACGTACGGCCCCAACTCTTTGATGGTGGCCACCATGGCATCGGTGTAGGCGTTGGTGGTGCGGCCGCTTGAGACCAGCAGCTCACCGCAGACCTCCACAGCCTCTTGCCATGACCCCACCGACGCCCCGAGTCGAATGGAACCCGGCGCCAGAGCCCGATTGATGAGCGACATTAGCGGTTGGCTTTGCGAACCCGCTTGAAGCCTTCCGCAATCATTTCCATGAGTTCATCTCGCTCCTCGCGGTCGAGGAAGCTGGCCGAGGCAGCGTTCATCTGGAACTGCTCTAGGTCGCCGATGCCGTACTCGAAGGTGTCAACCAGCAGCTCCAGCTCGCGGGTGAGCGAGGTGCGACTCATCAGGCGGTTGTCGGTATTGACGGTCACCTTGAAGCCAAGCTGATAGAGAATGTCGAATGGGTGGTCTGCCATGGTCTCACCCCAGGCCTGAATGGCTCCGGTCTGGAGGTTGCTGCTGGGCGAAAGCTCAAGCGGAATCTCCCGGTCGAAAACCCAACGAGCAACCGGACCGAGAACCACGAAGTCTGCGTCGCCCTCCTCGGCGGTGAGCAGGATGTCCTCGGCGATGCGAACTCCGTGCCCCAGGCGCAGCGCGCGACCGGAAACGATGGCGTCCTTGATGCTTTCAACGCCGTCGGCCTCACCGGCGTGAACGGTCACCGGCATCATCTCCGATGCCAGGTAGTCGAAGGCTAGCTTGTGACGACTAGGTGGGAATCCGGCCTCTGCGCCGGCGATGTCAAAACCGACAACTCCGTTTTCGCGGTGGCGAACTGCCAGCTCGGCTATCTCGAGGCCGCGATCGTTGTGGCGCATGGCGGTTACCAGTTGGCCGGTGCTAATGAAGCCACCCTGCTGGGCAACTCGCTCGGCACCCTCCTCGAGGCCGTCCTGAACTGCCTCAACAACCTCGTCTAGGGTTAGGCCACCCTTGAGGTGCTGCTCCGGAGCCCAGCGAACCTCGCCGTAGATAACTCCGTCGTTGGCAAGGTCTAGCACGAACTCGCGAGCCACTCGACGCAGCCCCTCTCGGGTCTGCATCACGGCGATGGTGTGGTCAAAAGTCTCAAGGTAGCGTGGCAGCGACCCCGAGTTGGCGGCCTCATAGAACCACTCGGCCAGGTCCGCGGCGTTGTCGGCTGGCAGCTCGTGGCCAATCTCGGCGGCAAGATCGATGATGGTCTGTGGGCGAAGGCCGCCGTCGAGGTGATCGTGCAGCGAGATCTTTGGCAGCTGGCGGATGTTGAAGGTTGCCATGGCTAGAGCCTTTCGAGAATGATTCGACGCTCCTGAGGAGCCGAGTTACCGTATTCGATGCCACCGTCAAGAGCCTGCTCGGCGCGCTCGAAGCGCTCGGGTTCATCGGTGAACATTGTAAGCAGCGGTTGGCCTGCCACTACCCTATCGCCCTGCTGGGCGTGCAGCTGAATGCCAGCACCAAACTGCACGGCGTCTTCCTTGCGGGCTCGGCCGGCGCCAAGACGCCACGATGCGATTCCCACCGCCAGGGCATCTAGCTTTGTCAGGTGACCGGTCTCGGTGGCAACAATGATGTGGCTCTCACGGGCAACCGGAAGCTTGGCGTCCGGGTCGCCGCCCTGGGCCGAAATCATCTGCCGCCACTTGTCCATGGCGCGACCATCCCTGAGGGCTGCGGCTGGGTCGGCATCGGTGATGCCAGAAAGCTTGAGCATTTCACGCGCCAGTTCAACCGTGATTTCAACCACGTCTGCCGGGCCGCCACCGGCCAAGACCTCCAGACTCTCCTCCACCTCGAGGGCGTTGCCCATCTTGAGGCCGAGCGGAGTGGACATGTCGGTGAGCAGGGCCGAGGTCTTCACTCCGGAGTCGTTTCCGAGGTCAACCATTACCTGAGCCAGCTCGCGGGCGCGGTCCAGAGTCTTCATGAAGGCGCCGGAGCCAACCTTGACGTCTAACACAAGGCTGCCGGTGCCCTCGGCAATCTTCTTGCTCATGATGCTGGATGCAATCAGCGGAATAGCCTCCACGGTTCCAGTTACATCGCGCAGGGCGTAGAGCTTGCGGTCTGCCGGGGCCAGGCCCGAACCCGCTGCGCAGATGACCGCGCCAACTTCTTCGAGCTGTTTGTGCATCTCGGCATTGCTGATGGAGGCACGCCAGCCCGGGATGGACTCGAGCTTGTCTAGTGTGCCACCGGTGTGGCCTAGTCCGCGGCCCGAGAGCTGGGGAACCGCAACGCCAAAGCTGGCCACAAGCGGGGCCAGCGGCAGTGTGATCTTGTCTCCAACGCCGCCGGTGGAATGCTTGTCCGCGGTTGGTGCTGCTAGTGCCGAGAAGTCCAAGCGCTCCCCCGAGCGAATCATGGCGGCGGTGAGGTCACGAATCTCGCGCCGGTTCATTCCGTTGAGCAAAATCGCCATGGCCATGGCGGACATCTGCTCGTCGGCAACCACACCGGAGGTGTAGTTGGCAATCAACCAGTCGATGGCCTCGGTGGAGAGTTCGCCACGCTCGCGCTTGGCGATGATGAGTTCAACCGCGGAGAAGTCAGCCATTCTTGTGCTCCTCTAGTTGGGCGGGTCCGAAGGCGTCGGGAAGCACATCGGTGATGTCTTTGATGCCGGAAACGGTTAGCAGTTTCATGCCCGGTGCGGAGTGTTCAAAAAGCAGCTGGCGGCAGCGGCCGCAGGGCATGAGGGTGTTGCCGTTGCCGTCCACGCAGGCGAAATAGGCCAACTTGCCGCCACCTTGACGGAAGAGGTCACTAACCAACGAGCACTCGGCGCAGAGCGTCATGCCGTAGGAGGCGTTTTCAATGTTGCAGCCGGTGACTAGGCGGCCATCGGCGGTTAGGGCCGCGGCGCCAACCGGAAAACCCGAATAGCCGGAGTAGGAGTTGGCGCGGGCCGAAACTGCGGCTGCCTTGAGGGCATCCCAATCAACAGACATAGTGGTTCCTTATTTGAGATACGGTTTGCCGTCTGCCGCAGGAGCGACCACGCGGCCAACCAGACCGGCCACCGCAACCACGGTGAGAACGTATGGAAGCATCAGCAGGAACTCGCTCGGCACGCTGCTACCAATGATGGCAAGGCCGAATTGCAGGTTTTCACTGAAGCCAAAGAGCAGGGCGGCAACCGCGGCATAGATGGGGTTCCAGCGGCCAAAGATTAGGGCCGCCAGTGCGATGTAACCGGCACCGTTAGTCATCTCCTTACCGAAGGCACCAACCTGGCCAAGGGTGAAGAATGCCCCACCCAAACCAGCCAAGGCACCACCGATGATGACTGCCAGGTAGCGAGTGCGGAACACCTTGATACCCACGGTGTCGGCAGCCTTGGGGTATTCACCAACGGCGCGCAGACGGAGGCCCCAACGGGTCTTGAACAGCGCGGTCCAGACCACGGCCACAGCCAAATACATGAGGTAGACGATTGGGGTCTGACTGAAGAGCACCGGACCCAGCACCGGAATCTGCGAGAGCAGCGGCACCGAGAAGGTGTCGAATCGCGGTGGTGAGTTGAAGGTGGCCAGATCGCTCATCAGGGTGCTGAACAGGAAGTTGGTGAGACCAACCACCAGCACATTGAGCACAACACCAACGATGATTTGGTCAACCACATATTTGATTGCGAACACGGCCAGGACTGCGGCAACCAGTGCGCCAGCAATTGCCGCAACAATAAGGCCAACCCAGACCGAGTTGGTGAGCGAGGCCACCAGCGCCGAGGTGAAGGCGCCGGCCAGCAGCTGCCCCTCAATTGCGATATTGACAACACCGGAACGCTCACTAAGCACACCCGCGAGGCTGCCGAAAATGAGCGGAACCGCTAGCGCCAGCGAACCGGCGAGCAGCGCAGTGAAGGTTAGGGTCTTGCCCGAGTAAAGGAACACCAGGGCGCTCAGCAGGAAGGCCGCGCCAAACACTGGCACCAGCCAGCGCGGATCCTTGCGGTGACCGCGGTAGTTCAGGTAGGCGAATACCAACAGTGCCGCCTGAACCACAAGCGCAGACCAGCAGACGATGCCGGATTGGACCGGGAAGTCCGGAATGGAAATCAGGTCGCTCTCTGCGTGCAGACGAATGTCGGTGACACCAGCCGGAGCCAGGAAGGCAAAAACCGCACCGATGATGCTCAGCACGCCAAGGATGCGCACATTCTTTAGGCTCGGCTTCATGCCGCCACCTCCTTACGCTCGGCGCGGATTCTGAAGAGCCAGCGCACCAGCGGTGGTGCCGCGATGAACAGCACGATCATGGACTGAACCACCAGAACGATGTCGATTGGCACGCCCTGGCTGGCCTGCATGGTGCCGGCACCAGCGCGAAGGCCACCGAAAAGGATGCCCGCGGCCAAAACACCGAGCGGGTTGTTGCGGCCAAGGAGCGCCACGGTGATGGCATCGAATCCGAAGCTGGCTGCAACACCTGTGGTCAGCTGGCCCTCGGTGCCTAGAATCTGCGAGGTACCGGCGAGACCGGCTAGGCCACCGGCAACCGCCATGACCAGAATGTAGGTGAGCCCAATGTTGATGCCGGCCACCTTGGCTGCCGAAGGGTTGTGTCCCAAAGCGCGGAACTGGAAGCCCAGGGTGCTGCGGTTGAGTAGCCACCAGACCAGCCAGACTGCCAGCAGCATGGCAAATATGCCGGCGTGCAGGCGGAACTGGTCACCGAATACCGGTGGGTACTTAGCGCTGTCGAGGATGGGCTTGGAGATTGGGTTGATGTTGTGTGGCGCCTGCAGGATTGGGGTCTTGAGCAGGTACTGCAGCAGCAGGCTGGCTATGTAGTTGAACATGATGGTCACGATGACCTCGTTGGCTCCGGTGGTTGCCTTGAGCACGCCCACGATCGCTCCGAAGAACGCGCCGCCTAGAACTCCAGCCAGCACCGCCAGCGGGAAGTGCAGCGCCCAGGGCAGGTCAACGTTGATACCCACCCAGCCTGCGAACATAGCGCCGAAGACAATCTGACCGGTGCCACCGATGTTGAACAGGCCGCTGCGGAATGAAACGGCCATGCCAAGTCCGGCCATGGTGATCGGGGTAGCAAAAGCCAGAGTCTCGGTAATCGGCTTGATCATGCCGGCAGGTGTTGCCGCCTGATAGTTGAAGATCGAACCTCGGAACAGTGCATCGTAGGCACCGAAGACGGCGTTCCAGATGGCGTTCAGTTCATCGGTGGGGCGGCTAAAGAAGTAGGAGCCAGCCTGCTGGACACCCGGGTTGGAGACAGCAATCAGGATGCCGCCGACCACAAACGAAACCAGGACGGCAAGCACGCTGAGTGCCAGGTTGCCCCTCAAGAATTTGCCGATCATGCGCTGATTCCTGCCATCATCTTTCCGAGAACCGCGCGGTCGGTGTCCGGCGGCACAATGCCAACTATTCGGCCGCGGTACATTACAGCGATTCTGTCTCCAAGCTGGGTTGCTTCGTCCAGCTCGGTGGCCACAATCAGCACCGGAGTGCCGGAATCCCGGGTGGCAACAATTTGTTCGTGAACAAACTCGATTGAGCCAACGTCGAGGCCGCGGGTGGGTTGCGAGGCAACCAGGAGGGAAAGATTGCGGCTCAGCTCGCGGGCAAGCACAACCTTCTGCTGATTGCCTCCGGATAGCTGGCCGGCGGTGGACTCGATGCCC
>Ga0213922_1000896_pt1 | contig 12192 bp, 20 predicted proteins | sample McNCre2917MG_FD_165060 | JGI IMG/M metagenome (GOLD analysis project Ga0213922, IMG submission 165060) | Freshwater microbial communities from McNutts Creek, Athens, Georgia, United States - 29-17 MG | ecosystem: Environmental > Aquatic > Freshwater > Creek | place: USA: Georgia | collected... | reverse complement strand
TTGAGAATGGAATCCTTCGTCTTAGCCAAGTATTTAGCATCAAGTTGCTTTCGCATCCTTTCGAACTTCCTCCAGTATTCCTGTCTCTGCCTTGCGTTCATTTAACAACTTGTTTTTGTAGTGTTCCCTGACTGCATCCATCATCCTCCGTTCAATTGCACAAGTCCTTTCGGATTCAGTCCTTGGATACTTTGCCATTACCTCACGCCATATTTTGGCTATCATTTGGCATCGTTAAGTCCATTGAAACTTGCTCCAAAGGAATTAGTCCTTGAGATACATAAGATGAAGCATATACGCCTCCCATTTCCTCATAACCCATTGCATGGCGTTTCTCATCGAATGTCAACCAATCGGCTACTTTCAATTGACTAACAAGCATTTCCATGTCCTTCTGAAGTTCAGGAAGTGCAGTTATATCAAAGTCAATGTAAACGTTCTCTTTGAACCTTGGAACAAGCCATTTATTCAAATCATCACGCAATTGAGCGCAGAGTGGCATAATGGTGTTGGTAACCAAATCCCTCATAGCATTGTTGTAGTTGTTATAGCTTGATGAGTCAACGTCAAATAAAACTACCGGCAAACCGAATACCCTGCACCATTGGTGCAGGTTCAACTGCATTGCCTTTACAAGTTCCATATCTACCGATGACAATCCAAAGTTTAGGTAATCCCATGGAGTCTGAAATACCCCTATTGAGCCTTTGGTATCCTTGTTGTTAATCCTATCATTCACCATCCTTTGCACCAATGATGCCTGCTCAGGAGTCAGAGATGGGATGGAATTGTTCACCGCCCTCGGCACAATCGCACCTTTTGCTCCTCCGTTTGCAGTCATGGCAGCGGAAGCATCTTGGGCGTTATTTGACATCCTAAGCAATTTCCAAGCCGCACGAAGTGGAGACAATCCACGGAGATGCCCTCTCGTTGTCTCATTAAAGTCAGGATTCCATGATTTGAACTGACATACCTGGTCTTTCGGCAAATCAATGCCTGTACCAACCATCAGTTTATATCCAATGATATTGTAAAGGTCTTTTGGATCAGGATAGATGTCCAAGAACTGAGTGGGGAGTACATTCATCTCTACGAACTTGCCGCCTTGTATTCCACCATCATTTCCGTAGATGTCACCCTCACCGGCGAGAATACGATAGCCGAAAAGATTCTCGAAGAACTGGTCTTGAGCCTGCTGCTTGTTCGGATTCTCCAAAAGCCGAGCAAGTGGTGAATCCATCACCATGTTCTCCTCATAGGCATTCTTTCGCTCCATTACCGCACGCTCAAATGCTCCACGCTGATTAAGTCCTTTGCTTAGTTGCTTATATCTCGCCAAAGATGTCTGAGCCTTGGCTCCTGACTTCATGGAATACACATACCACGGAATAGAGGCGCATTTCCTTGCAAGGAATGAAACGATGCTATAAACATCCGAATTGCCCAAATAACCTTCAGTCACATAGGCTTCCTTGGAATATCCCTGCAAAATGGCACTGTTTACGCCTTGTATCGTAGGTTGGCTTGCCGGATATGGGTCAAGTCCTTTTTCTCGTTTGAATATGTCAAATATTCCCATTTTATATCATACCCCAGGTAAGCTGAGGCGCATTTAATTTAGTATAAACGCAATATCTTAACCCGTCGCAAATATGGTCGTTAAACTTAACAGGCTCATCCAATCGCTTTCCGTTCTTATCGGTCTTCCACTTATAATTACGCAGTTCCTTGATAAGATTAACGGAACTTTCAGTTACAAACAAAGGTAAAGACTTTATTTTTTGTATTCCGGCAAAAACATCCTTGTTGGATGGCTTGGCATTGTAGCCACATCTGACAAGTTCTTCAATCGTTTTCGGCTCGGCAGAGTCGCAGAAGATTTCATCATATCGTGAAATACCGCTTAAGTTTATCCGCTCAACCAGGTCATTGGTTGTCAGTTTCGTTTCATACAACACCTCATCAGCGTAAATCGCACCATCGTGAAAAACCACTTTAACAAGTGCAGATGGGTTATTAAAACCGAAATCAAGTCCATAAACGGTCTCTCCTTCAGGAAGTGTTTTACATGGTTTCCAATGTGTGTAAATCGTATCGTTTTGGTTACCTTTTTGCCCAAGACCATATACTAACCAGTAGTTTTCATCGGCATCCTTGAGGCGTTCAATCTCCTCAATTAGTTCTTTAGACAGGAATGGATTGTCCTTGTATGTGGTAATGTGGAAGTCTGCGTCTTCCCTCGGAATTACCTTGTCAAATACCCAGTGATACTCATCGGATGGGTTATAGTCAAGAACAATCTTGTCTTCAGTACGGATTGACAACTGAATCCAAGCCTCAAAGGACATCTCGGTGACCTCATTCATAAAGAGGTATGTCCGCTTCCTACCACGAATTTTATGAGGCTGATCCACTGAAACGAACTCAATGAGGTTACCATTGAGGTTATAAGTCTGCTCTGTCTTGTTATGGTTATCCTCTGAGTAAAGGTTCATCTTCAGCAGGATTTCGATGAAATCCCTCAACACCGACCCTTTTATGCTTGGCATTGACTGCCTTACAATGGTGAGGGTTTTGCCTCTCTCTTGGAGCAGTTTGACAATAAACCAAAGGATGATATTGTAAGTCTTCCCGGAGCGACTACCGCCTTGCATGACGGTGATGCGCTTCTGAGATCCGGCAAGAATCTCGAAAACCTTACTTGTCTGTATTTTGGTTGACGATTTCAACTGTGAATGCGTTTAATTTGTCACCATCTGCTCCGGTAATCTCTTGGCGTTCAATGTATCCACGTTTCTTCCCTTTGGTCTTCAAGTAGAAAATAGTGGCGGCATCGGAGTGGTTTTCAATGGATTTGAAGAGTTGAGACTCTACAAAATCAAGAGCGACATCTGCAATTGAATCAATCTGCTTCCTGTACTCCTCATCCTTCTCCATCCAAATGTAATGGGTTGACCTATTGATGCCAACCATTTCTGCTGCCCTGGTGACGATGCCAAGAGTCTTCACCATTGCTTCCACCATTTGTTTTTTTAATATGTCGTTGTTCGTTGACATTAGTCTATCGTTTCACTTGATTTATAACTCACAATCGCCTCCATGTTATGCGTGAATCCATTCTTGTCCACTTGCTCCCTTTCAAAGATTCGGAACTTTAACCATCCGTTATTGTCATTTAGAGATGCCATAAAGGCCGTGAAATCATCTCTGTGTATGTTGAGCAGCAAATTGCCGTCCTTGTCGGATTTGCGGATATAAAAGCCTTTGCGTTGCATATAAACAAAATTAGGAATATTTGAAAGATATGGGTCATTTTTTTGTTGTTGTTGTGTTGGTGGCGTTAGCCACACCAACACACTGTATTTATTTAATTTCCTTTCCTTTGTTATGTTTTGATATAACAACATAAACTTCTGTTATAACAGTGTTATAACACACTATTTAACTTATTGATTTATAATTAATTAGAATCAGCATATTGGTATTGCCTTGTAAATGTGTTGTATGTGAATTTTACTGCTCCAATTTTGCCTAAAAATGAGAATCTTACCTTTTGAATATGTACAGTTACCTCATTTGTATTGAAATCACGGTATACTGTGAACCCATTATCAGTCTTATTAAAAAAATGTGCAGAACCCGAAATTGAGTATAATGTTGGCACTTCGTACTTATCATTTACCTTTCCCAATTTGGTAGGATGCGCAACTACAATGATGTGAATTCCCATTTTTATGGCAGCTCTTCGAATCATAGTTAAAGCTCTTGAAATGTACTGTGTTTCAGATTCATTATGCTCTATTTTGTGTTCGATATAGTTCCAAGGATCAATTAAAACGCCCTTGATACCCTTACGCATTACCAATTCACCTATTTTCTTAATTAGTCCTTCTAAAGTGGTATCAGTATCTTGGGTATTGATAAAAAAGAACATCTCAGACAAATATGCTTTGTAATATTTTAATTCATCACTTGAGATACGGTGTGTTGGATTTACCCTAAAATCAAAAGCTTTGCCTGATAATTTTTCCAATATTTTGGTTGCGTGGAATACTGGTGGCGTGTTCTCAAATGATATAACTCCCCATTTCCAATCATGATTTAATGCAGTTTTAGACATTATTAAATCTATAAATTCTGACTTTCCTGAACCTGGAATACCGGTGACGGTAGTAAACAATCCTTCCAATAAACTGAAATGATCATCAAATCCTTCGATACCGCATTTTATGCCTTTTGGATATCCATTATTATAAATTTCATCAATGCTATCAAGGAGTTCAAATGTATCAACTATTCCTTTAATTGGGAACTGCTTTGCATTGATAACCAATGATTTAAGCATTTCTTTACCATGCTTTACAAGGACATCATTTGCATCTTTGCAGCCTTCAGGATAATCAATGTAAAAGCATCTATCAATATCTAATCTACGGCACAATTCTTCCTTTAATTTGTTGCCAGCATCATCATTGTCAAGTGCTAAAACAATGTATTTTTTATCAACAAGGTAATCTATGCAATTATCAATGTAATTCAGATTCAATTGGTTTGCGCCATTTGGAACTGAAACACAATTGTAAATACCGGCTTCATACATGGAAAGGCAGTCCATCTCACCTTCGACAATAACGGCAGTATCATCATTTTTCAGTGAATCAATATTGTAAAGAATCAATTCGGCATTTCTGCATAGCTTAAAATCCTTTTCCTTAGATCTAAACTTGATATTTATCAATTCATTTTCACGATAGTAATTAAAACAAACAACAGGCTCTTCCTTGCTGCTTTTATACATGAATTCATTTGCCTGTGTAATATTAAATCTCAATAATGTATTGTTTGAAATTCCACGCTTTTCAAACATTTCAATAAAAGATTTATCTATCTTTTCAAGCCTTTGTACTGGTCGTTCAGTTTGGCTTTCAGTTTCTTTAAGGTCAAAATTTACCTTTTGAGCTACATATCTGACTGCATCATAAAATGATAGTTTTTTATGCAACTTGATAAAGTCTATTACATCTCCATAAGCATTGCACCCATAGCATTTGAACTGCTTATCATCTTTGCGTATCTTAAAAGAAGGTGTTCTTTCATTGTGAAATGGACAACAAGCGACATAATAAGAACCTTTGTTTTTTAACTCTATTTCATCCTTTACTATCTCATAAAGTTTTACAATGCTTTTAAGTTCTTTTATAGATTGATTCGGTATCATATTTGCAGTTTTGGCTTGTTATCGTATCTGTTTTTCATTCCTTTCTGACCAGCTTTTGACTTTTTACTAAGCATTTCCTTATACTTGTCCATGCTTCTCATAAGCCTATCAGAATAGAATCCTTCATTTTCAATTACAAATAGTTCAAAATCATATATGACTGAATTCAATTTTTCAACATCAACAGATAAACTAAATGCTATTTCATCAATATATTTTATTTGCAAAATATATGATTCTTCCTCTCTGAGCATTTCAACCAATGCCCAATAGATTCCGTAACCTTCCATTCCTAACTTTCTGCGGAGTTTTAAGATTTTAACGTCATTCCTGGCATTGCAGTCATGACTGAAGTAATATGTTTCTTTCATATTTTACTATTTAGCATTGCTATTCCTTTAGCAATTTCTTCCAAAGAATTAGATATTTCAACAATATGATTTTGAGTATCACCTTGGTCAAAAAGTGCAAGATTAAAATCATTCAATGATTGACCAATAGAAAATTTGATTGATAATTCAAGCAAATCTTTTTTATTTACTAGAATTCCTTTTTCAATAAATAATTTAGCAATGCTTTCTAATTCTCCAAAATAGTGTTCATTTGTTTGCATAAAATAAGAAACCCAAAACGACAGGGGTAGAACCGGAAACGCATCTGCGCAACCTCCCTGCCATTTTGGGCATTAATTTTTTATATTACCTGATGGGTTCTACTTCATCAGATTACATCACAAAGCTACCAAATTATCATAAAGTTCCAAAAACTGCTCAGGTGTGCTGATAAACTCATAGATACCACCAGCCTTCCGCTCAAGTTCCTGCTCTCGTAATTGCTCAGGTCTTGGCTTATCTTTACCAACTTTTATTTCTATCATTACGGATTTTCCACGCACGGTCGCACTGATGTCGCTGCTGCCTTTTCTTGTAGACGATGGAATGTATTTTCCTTTAACCATCCTTCCTGATACATTCACCCTTGTTGCACGATGTCCTGACCAGGTGAGGAACTTTACTATAAACTGCGTAAGTCCATTGGATTTCGCAACTTGCGGATATACTGGAGGCACATAGAATCCTGAAGTAAATGCGGACGGATATTCCACTTTAAACCACAGCTGATGCGCTTCGTTAAATCTTTCCTTGGGTGTCATCCATTGTAATTTTAACCGTTTTACCATCAAGAATCCACTCCAAAGCCTGTTCAAAATCTTCCCTGTATTGTGCTGGCAAAAGTGCAATTTTCTCCTTGATTCCCTCCGTTACAAGAGGATCAGTTTTGATTTCTTGCCTGATGCCTTCCCTGACATATTCATTAAAAAATGGGTATGTGGTAAAGTCTCTGACGATATATTTCAACTTTGCGGAATAGCCTTTGAATATCTTGGCTCCTATGGTGTTTCCTGACCGAATTACATCCTCCATGAATTCGTCAGCGATGCGGATGTGTTGGATTGCTGAGATGATGCTTGATTTCATATTCTTGAATTGCTTTGAAGATTTGAAAAACAACTTGCGGAACTATGGCGTTACCGGCTGCTTTTATTGATTCGTTTCGCCATTTAGGAAAGGTAATGCCGTCCAATCTGTTGGAAATCCCATCATCTCCAGTACAAATTGGGGAGACAGATGGGAACGAGTCCCACATATTTCGTTGATCTGACTGCCTAAATCGTCCCCATTCCAATTCTCCGTCTTCCAGTGCATCCGCTCGTCTGATGTTCGTGGTGTGGGCAGCATCCCCATAGCCATTGCTCTCGTTAATGTCACCGAGTGCATTGAACCCTCCTTCACTTGAGTTGACTTCATCGTTGCAGTTGCATTCGTTGAGTCCATTGCTGTTGGGGTTGGAAGTAATCCCCTCAATGCCATCTGATCTAAGGGCATTGTGAATGGTTTGTGACCTTTCTCCACCAATCTTTCCATCCGAGCATCGTATTTCTCGAAATTCATTTGCTCTCTCGCTTGAGCCAATGGCGTAGGCAACAAACCAAATTCTGTCTCTTCTGTGCGGAGCGTTGACGGCTGCAGCTGGAAGTACATACGGTTGTACTTCGTACCCTTCAGCTTCCAGGTCAGCTTGCACCTCTTGGAAAACCAACCCTCCTGACCAATTAACAAGGCCGAGAACGTTTTCGCCCACGACCCAACGTGGTTTAATCTCTCGAATCGCTCTAAGCATCTCTAGCCATAGATGGCGTTCATCTTCTTTTCCGAGTCTTTTTCCTGCTGAGGAGTATGGTTGGCAAGGAAATCCGCCTGTGATGATGTCAATCTCTCCTCTGTGAATAGTGAAATCTGTTTTTGTGATGTCTTCATAACTTAATGCTTTTGGCCAATAATATTTGAGGACTTGCTGCCCGAATTTGTTCCATTCGCAATGGAAGACATTCTCCCATCCCATCCATTCGGATGCTAAATCAAAACCACCAATTCCGCTGAATAATGATCCGTGTCTCATAATTAATAATTAAAAAAATAGCCCAACGTAGAAACGCCAGGCTCTACAATCAACCACCATCAGAATGGCAGATCATTGGTATCTGCCTTTTTCTCAATCGGCTTGAAGTTTCCAAGGTAAATCTTTTTGCTTTTGGCTTCACGTTCTTCTTTGGACTGCCTGACGGAAATGCTTCCAATGTTTTCATACTGGTCAGGAGTATCGTTAACCCAAATGTCAAGGTTAAGATACAATTTGCCATTTTTAGCCGTAGTCAGCTTGTCTTTCGGAATTTCGGAGACACAAATGCTCCCTGTAAAAAGTTTGCTCATTTTTTATGTTTATAGTAATTATTGAAATATTCGTCTGATGCTTTCTGATATTCGGACTCGTTAAGCGTTGAATTCTCAGCCATCATGCCTTCAGTATAAGCGCAAGTGATATCCATTTGGTAGATTTCTTCCGCCCAACCCTTCTTATACTTTATTTCCTCGATTTTGCCGGCTTCAATCTTCTTGTAAATCCAATCAATTAAGTTCAACATGGCTGATAGTTTTTATGTGTGAATCAATATTGATTCCGTACTTAACGCCAGCGTGGAAGATTTCCAAGAGGTCAAATCCGCTGCGGATTGTGATGTTGAAAGCGACATAAATGTCGAGTCCTTCCTTGTTTCTGCCGATTTCTTTAATCAGACGAGTGTCGTAACACTTTAGCAGAGTTTCATAACGTTCGAGGAGCATTACTACCTCGTGATTGGTTTCTTGTTTCATGTGTGTGTTTTTGATGAGAAGTCAGGACGGGATTCGAACCCGTATGTATAGGATTATCGCTTAGCCTATACACTCTTATTTAAACGTGTGACACCATGCCACCAGCCTGACTATTTGCTCGTCTTTCCGAGCTGTCACCATACAAAGTACTCCACCAATGGACACCTAACTACCTGATTCGGCTAATAAACGTATCGACACGTTTGTACTATATGGGTTTGTGGATTCGAACCACTCTCGTAGTCAGGACAGGATTTGAACCTGCACCACCCTCGTGGTATCTCTATTTTCGACATCTCGCAAGAATTCGGGGTATTTCAACCTGATAGCGTCTTCCAATTCCGCCACCTGACTTTTTTTTATTTCAAGAATAAAGGTATCCCATATTTCGCAATTTGCAATGTCCAAAATGAAATATTTTTTTTAATTGCTTTTTTCTCTATTTTCTTGGTAACTGGATTGATTCTGATGATGATGCCGACTTCAGAACCTGATGCGGACATATAGCCATTGACCTGGTTGTCATATCCGAAATATGGAATTGTTTTCTCCAACGGATGCTCAGATACCTTGAGATCAACAACCAATTTACCCATAATGACCATATCCATACGTCCCTTATAACCCATTGTAAGACCTTCATGGCTGAAATCTGCGGTGATAGATAACTCTTTATCCATATGATTCAACAATGGCCCAATTTCAGCCTTTAATGCAATTACAAGCGGTTCTACGATGTCTCGGTTATTATGATTGTACTTCGCAGGTTCTAATAGGTAATTATGCACGGCAGTACCAAGTTGCATCTTCGGAGTTGGAACAAAATTTCCACCTTTGATGCCGGAATAGGACAATCCTTTGATTTTTTGGTATTCATCAAAATCCAAATCAGACCAGGTCTTTACATTGCTCACTTGCATACTTCGGTCATTTCAAGGTTTGTAAGTTCCGCTCCTGACTTGGCAAGTGCTTCAGCCATCTGACCCAATGTCAGTTTTGACCATGATTTAACCCGTAATTTATCCGCAGGCCATATTTTGATAAAGTTCATGATGACCGCCTTTGCCCAAGCTTCTGACTCTACGATTACTACTTTCATTTCAGTTTTGACCTTTGGAGTGTCAATAGTCACCGTTTCTGCCTGTGCTATAAGCGTATTGGTCGCAGTCTCAATGGAAATGGCTTTGATGACTTCAGCCTCTCTGCGGTTGGCAGCATCAATAATGGCTTGAATGGCATCCTCTGAATTTGCAAGGTCGTTTTCGTAGTTTTGGAATCTTGCCGGCACCTGATTAAGAGCCTTCTGAAGGTCATTTTCATGATTGTATTTCTCAATTCCGTAATAAATAATCTCCATTTCGGTTGTAGTCAGATACTGAGGCTTAAATTTGACCATTTGACCTGGAAGGAATGCTGAGATAAAAGCTTGACACTTGCAGATAAGTTTATCAGAATATGGTGTTTTATTATGCAAGGATTCTCTATAAAAAGCATCTATACCCTTGCGCAAGTTCTCCCGATATTCCTCGGCTATTCTATACCATTCATTGGTCACATGAACCTTAAATGCAGCCTTTTCATTCAGTATGTTCTGAGATATTATGCTCTGATTCTTAGCCTCAATCCGCAGATTAAGTTCTTTCTTTGAAGCCTCATCAAGCAGTTGATTCATACGCTTTTCATAAGCCATTGCAGGCTCATATAACTTTTCATCCAGCATTCTTGTGAATGATAATCGCCTTTCTTTGGCATCTGAGATGGTATCCTTGGCACGTTTAATGGCAGCTTGGAGTGATTCCAAGCTACCAGGTGTGGACAATAGATTCTGAACCATGAGTTCATGGCTTTCAAGTTCCTTGAACAGATTAGCCTTGATTTCAGCCATTTTAATCCATCCGTTCTGCTGAGGTGTTAACTGCATGCCCATTTAATTAAGAAGTAGTAAAATATGATGGTTACTGCAAAGATTGTGAACCATACGGCTCTGAATTCCCATTTTCTCATAAAACAAGGTCTGTTTCGGTGAGAGAATCCAACTCGGCACGCTGGCCGGTTGTCATATCTATGTTAGCAATTGCCCAATCATACATGGGTACTCCGTTGACATCTTTGCCATCCTTTACAGATTTCAGAAGCCTCTGCCATTGCTCATTATCGAGTGTTTTCTTCTCACCAATTACAACGGCATCTTCAGTGATTTGCTCCATTTCTTCAGGAACATAAACAGGGCCTTCATAGATGTCAGGACAATACCATCTTACTCCATTTGACATCGCACGGGCAAAGAGCATATTCCTCGGGAATCGCTCAAGGTTCTTAGTGCCGGCTTTCCGAGCATCTTCGATGGTGAAGGATGATATGCCAATTGATTGCCCTGCCTCCCAAAATTCGATGATGCAGACGGCATCACTCATTTCTGTGACCTTGTAGTTATACTTACCGCTCGCCTTGACCCTGGAAGCCATCAGACCTGCTCCGATGGTGGGCTTTCCTTGGATAATGTGGATACCGCTCATCGCTTGGAATGGTGAGATGCCCATTTCAGCACCGGCCATAATCTTAACAACGGCTTGTTGGGCTGATTTGATGTCTGAAAACATACCACTTTTGTGGAAGACTTCGCCAATGCTCATGGCATCAGCGGTGGACTTGATAAGTTCGTGTTTCATGCTTTGTGTTTTAATTAGTAAGAGTTGGCAATACTACCAGTTTAAATGCTTGGGAAATAGTCCCGTACTGAGTTTTAATCCTTGCAAGATCCTTTGGACTAAGATAAATACTTGCAATTTTCTTCTTTTCCTCCGGTGGGAGTGGCTTTCTGCCTTTCTTTTTAATTTCTTCCATGTGTGATATTTTTTACAAATATAAACAATAAATAAATATAAAAAATATTTTTTTATTTCGTTTTAATCCTTAATTTAGCATTACAAAACACAACAACATGAACACATTAATGATTTCAAAATTGTCTCAATTGTCGGTAAATCAGATTGATGAATTAATTTCTAAACTTGAAGAAGGGTATGATTTTCTTCTGCACGAATTAATTGATATTAAAAAATGTTATAAGTTAAATGACATCATTGGTATTCTGATTGATTTGAGGTGCGAAAAAATGGGAATAAATATATAATATATGAATAACTACATCACCGAAGCCAAAGCAGAAAGGCTTCACGTTTATGAGACAAGGCCATATGAATGCCAATGTGGTAAGGCTTATATTGCCGTTTGGCTTGACGATTATGGCTCTGAACAAGAAGCCATTGTATGCGATTCCTGCACCGATTATTTTAATCAAGACAACAAACTGAAATGAAAAACGAACTTTTGCAAGTCTACTACGAAAATAAAACCGCCATTAAAATAGTTATTTTTATATTGGCGTGCATTTTAATCGGACATATACAGTCCACAACACCTGAAATGCGATGATCTCACCTTATGTAATACCTGGACTAAGAGAGAAGAAGTTTTATCCGCAATACTTCTCAAGGCAGTATGTGATTGACCGTGTATTTAAGCATTTTAGTTGTACAATAGAAGATTTAAGGGTAAAGCGCAGAACCCGTGATCTTGTTCAAAAACGGTACATTTTGGCTTATTTCTTATATCAATATAGCAAATGCACATACCAAGAGATTGCTCAGATGTTTGCTCCTGCAGTAATAGATCACTCAAGCATCATCCATGGAGTCCAGCTTATCAAGGATTTGATTGAGACTGAAAACGATGAAATAATGTTTCACATGAAAAATATTT
>Ga0213922_1000895_pt1 | contig 12195 bp, 11 predicted proteins | sample McNCre2917MG_FD_165060 | JGI IMG/M metagenome (GOLD analysis project Ga0213922, IMG submission 165060) | Freshwater microbial communities from McNutts Creek, Athens, Georgia, United States - 29-17 MG | ecosystem: Environmental > Aquatic > Freshwater > Creek | place: USA: Georgia | collected... | reverse complement strand
GGCCTTGTTGACCTTTGGCGGCGCTTATGCGGTGCTGCCCTTTGTGACGCAAGCGGCCGTCATGCAATACGGCTGGCTGAGCGCCACGCAAATGATGGACGGCCTGGCCTTGGGCGAAAGCACACCGGGGCCGCTCATCATCGTGGTGGCCTTTGTGGGCTTCATTGGCGGGCACAGCCAGGCCCTCTTGGGCCACCCTTTGCTGGGCGGCATCGCAGCGGCCTGCGTGGTGACCTGGTTCACCTTCTTGCCCTCGTTTGTGTTCATCCTGGCCGGCGGCCCGCTGGTGGAAGCCACGCGCCACATGCCCACCCTGGCCGGACCATTGCAAGCCATCACCGCAGCGGTGATCGGCGTGGTGCTGCACCTGGCCGGTGTGTTTGCCTATGCCACCTGGTGGCCACAAGGCTGGCCGCAAAGCCCCGACTTCAGCGCCATCGCGCTCACGGCTTTGGCATCGTGGCTGCTGATCGGCAAGCAGCGCAGCGTGATGCAGGTGTTGGGACTGTGTGCGGGGGTGGGCTTGCTCATGAGCTGGGGCTTGGCTGCACTGCATTGATGTGAACCCCAATGGGAATTCATGCGTGCAGAGCGCCAAGCGAAATGGCATGTGCCCTTGGTCAGCGGGAAGGTCTTCTTCTGCATAAATCGCGTTGACCGGGCATTCAGGTATGCACACCGCGCAATCGATGCACTCATCCGGATCAATGGCCAAAAAATTGGGCCCTTCCACAAAGCAATCCACGGGGCAAACATCCACACAGTCGGTGTATTGGCATGGGATGCAGCCCTCTGTCACAACATGGGTCATGGCCTGTCCGGCACTGCCCTAGATTTGAGCAAGTCGTTCCAAATGAACAGGTACATACTTGTGCCAAGGCGTTCCGGCAAAGGGGTCGCGGTCAGCGGTGTTGGTGAGTTCGTTCACGGAGACACCTCTGCGAGCCAACATGCCATCGGCACCGGGGTAATCCAAGCCGTGTCCGTTGGGCATGGAAACATAGCCGCGCTGTAATTCATCGGTCAACTCAATGGGCGCTTTCGCGCTGCCACGCGGCGTTTTGAGTTGGATCCAGTCACCCTCTGCGCATCCCAACATGGCGGCGTCTTCAGGGTGAATGCGCATGACGCTGAAGTCGCCTTTCTTCATCCAGTCCGGATTGCGGATGGCTGTTTGGCTGGTCTCCGCCCGGCGTTCACCGGCGCACAAGATGAAGGGGTAGTCTGGTCTGTGGTGTGGCAGTTTGTTGTCAATCGTTGCCAACTCGTCCAGCATCTCCTGGATGTTCAGATTGATTTTGTGATCCGGTAATTTCACGGCGTCCCAGCTGTCGCTGTATTGGCTCACGCCAAAGATGACGCCAGATGGGCTGTTCAAGATGGCGTCAAACAGACGATTGCCTGCGATCAAAGGCGGGCCACCAAATCCAGCCCCCTTGGCAGCGGCCGCTTGCGTGCGGACGTATATTTGGCTGATGCCCCACAGGGTGGCCGCTGGCCCCAAGTTGGCGGGCAGGCTGGGCCCCAAAGTGCGGTACAGCACCACGGGGGCATACCGCGCCACCTTTTTGTCGCGTGTCGATTTCCATGCAAAGGCCAGGCCAAACGCCGTGCGCCCCAGGCGAGCTGCACCGCGTAAAAAGCTGTAATTGGATTCACTCAACTCGCCCATCGCCTCCAGCAGGCGTGCATGGATTTCTGCCTCTGTCAGCGTGCCAGGCCTGGGCGGCAAGTGAGGGTGGCGCAAATGGAATCCGTTGCGTGGAAATTCCAAATTGAAAAACGTCGCTTCAGCCTTTTCAAATTGGCTGCTGGCGGGCAGAACATAGTCGGCTTGCCGGGCGGTCTCTGTCATGGCCACATCGATCACCACGCTGCACTCCAGCGCACGCAGTGCTTGGCGCATGCGCTGACTGTCCGCCAATGAATGCACAGGGTTGGCACTTTCGATGAACATGGCCCGAAAGCGCTTGGGGTGCTCCGTCAATATTTCGTCTGGAATGACGTTGCACGGAATCAGTCCCATGATCACCTTGGAATGGGTGACGGGGCTGTGTGTCCACTTTCGGGGTGCTACGGGCTTGCCCGAATTCGATTTTTTGGATGTGCTGCGTGTGGAGTTCGAGAGGTTGAGGAGTGGTGCAAACGCGTTGTTGGCCCCCTTCTTGGCGTAGTTGCCCGTCAGCAGCCAGACCAGGCGATTGAGGTAGCTGTTGAGTGTGGAATGCAAACTCATTTGCACACCCAGGTCTTCAATCATCGACACGCTTTGGGCACTGGCAATTCGTCGTGCAGCAGACCGCAGCAATGATTCATCCACGCCGCAAATCTTCGCGTATTCTGTGACGTTGATTTTTCTCATGGCCGCTTCTACTGCTGCATAGCCAGTGGTGTGTTCATTCAGCCAGGCTTTGGCGACCAAATTCTCTTGAACCAGGATGGCCGACAAGGCTGACAGGCACCACGCATCTGTTCCGGGCTTGACGGCCAGGTGGAAGTCCGCCATTTTGGCTGTCTCGCTGCGCCTGGGGTCGATCACGATCATGGCGCGGTTCGGATCGTTTTGGATCTCCCGCAGGATGACGCGAGTCCGGGCAAAGCCATGCGATTGCCATGGGTTCTTGCCGAGAAATACGGCGACCTCGCAGTGCTCAAAGTCGCCATGCACCGGGGCTCCGGCCATTTTCCCTTGAACCCAGCCTTCGCCCGTCTTTTCTTGTGCAAGTGCATTGGAACGGTACTGAATACCCAGCGCCTTGATGGTGCTGTCGGCGTACGTTCCACCCAGATGATTGCCTTGGCTGCCGCCACCGTAATAAAGGATGCTGTCACCGCCATGCTGCTGTTGGATGGCCTTGAACTTCTGGGCAATCTCGCGAATCGCCGTGTCCCAATCGATGTTCTCGTAAGTGCCGTCTGCCTTTCTGCGTTTTGGTGAATCCAGGCGGTCAGCACCGTTTTGGTAGAAGTCCATCCGCTGCGATTTTTCGCAGATGTAGCCTTGAGAGACAGGGTTGTCCTTGTCACCCTTCACCTTGGTGATCCGCCCATTTTCCGTCTTGATTTCCAAGCCGCAGTTGATCGAGCAAATGATGCATGCGGATTTCTTCCAGCCTTCTGTTTCAGCAGTTTCCATGGCGATGTATTCCTGAATCAATAGCGGTTGATTAATGGGGTAATGACTGTTATCCTACGTCACGCCATCAAATACTGTCAACACAGATTTTTAGAAACTTCTATGCGCTACAACGCTGAATACAAAGAGCAAGCAAGAGAAAAACTGCTCCATGCCAGTGGCCGGCATGCCAAACAGAACGGCTTCAATGCCAGTGGCTTGGCCGATCTTGCCGCTGCAGCGGGCGTCACCACGGGCTCTGTGTACAAGCACTTCACAGGCAAGTCGGATCTGTTCGTCAACATCATCCAGGCAGAACTCAAGCGCACCGCAGACATGTATGCCTCGGTCGATTCAAGCGATCCAGTGCAGGTCGCACGAGCCCTTGCCGCTTACCTCAGCTTGGCGCATGTGCGCAACGCAGGCGCAGGTTGCCCCTTGCCGTCCTTGACACCAGAGGTTGCCCGCGCAGATGACGAAGTCAAACTGGCTTTTGAACAAGGCGTTCAAGCCATTCACGCCAATGTGACCGCCCTCACTGGCGACGCACATTCGGCTTGGGCCATCATGGCCCAGAACGTGGGCGCCGTCATGCTTGCGCGCGCCATGCGCAGTGAGCGGCTCCAAAGCGAACTTTTGAAGGCGGTACGTCAAGCGGGTGAAAAAATCATGGGCCAAGACGCGCCGATGCAGCCAGGCCAGCGGATTTGAAATGCGCGTATTTGGCATTGCAGGGCATTCCGGGATGGGCAAAACCACGTTGCTGGAACACTTGGTTCCGGCGTTGCAAGCCCGGGGGCTGGTGGTGTCGGTGATCAAGCACAGCCACAAAGATTTGGACATTGACCGGCCAGGCAAAGACTCTTACCGACTGCGTGAAACAGGGTGCCAAGAAGTGCTGCTCATGGGCCGACGCAGATGGGTTTTGATGCACGAACTGAGCGAAGACGTTGAACCGCCACTGGCTCAATTACTGGACAAGTTGCAGGCGTGTGATTTGGTGCTGATTGAAGGGTTCAAGCAAGGTGATTTCCCCAAGCTGGAAGTCTGGCGTGCGGCGCTGAACAAGTCGCCACTGTGGCCCACCCTGCCTGGCGTCATCGCCATGGCGAGTGACGACCCGGTAGCGCCATTTGGCATACCTGTTTTGACCTTGTCCAACACACCCAGCATGGCTGATTTCATTGTCGAGCATGCTGCAGCGCCAATTGCAACGCTGAATCATTGAGTTGTTTTGAAGATCTGATCAGTGTCAGGTATTGGCAGACCTGACCGCTCACCCCCTTGACTGTCTCTGATCGACCCAAAGCCGCAATCCATCCCTGGGACCGACTGCCCCATTGCAGACATTGCTGGACAGTGGAAAGGTTTAAATTCAGCAGACTGCTATGCGCCATTGCCAATGTGATGAACGCCGGAAACCAGATGTTGACCACCCAGGCCCGCATCCTCAATTAGGCTGGTCGCATTTATGCCCATGCAACCACTACCTACTTTTTGTTCGACATACCAAAGACACCTCGTTAATAAAAAAATGAGCTGCCTGGAAGTCAGCACAGTGCTGGGGCGTGGGTGTGAAAAAGCTACTTGGCGTCCCTGGCTGGATATTTCTCTGTTTGTGCTGCTTGCAAATGCAGCCATTTGAGAAACGCCTCAACAGCGGGTCGCTTTGAGTGCCGTTCGGGGTACACCGCAAAATGTGCTTTGACGCGAATAGCCAGGTCCATGCTGAACACGGGCTTGAGCTTGCGTTCTGCCAAATGCCCGCCTGCATTCACCACGCTTTCCAATGCCACACCGAGCCCTTGCGTCGCAGCGTCCAAAGACATTTGTGCACGATCAAAACGTACTGGAAAACGCTCCGGTGCATGCAGGGACGTGAACTTTCCAAACCAGTCCGACCACTGAACAACGCTCACATTGCTCTGTATCAACGGTACATCCAATAACTGCTCGACGCGCTTGAGACGGTGCTCGCGGATAAATGCCGGACTGGCCAAGGGCACGATCGCCTCCTCAAACAATGGCTCAACGACCAAGTCACCCCACTGGGGAACGCCATAGCGTATATCGATGTCGGCCTGACCCAGGGCAAAGTCACTTGGCGTGTGGGCAGCGGATAGGTTGAGTGAGATCTCTGGATACGCTTGCGCAAAGCCGCGCAGTCGGGGCATCAACCACAAGCTGGCAATGCTAGGAGCGGAGTGAACGTAAAGGCTGTTGCGAACACCCTGTCGTAGATCGTCAGTTGCTGCGGATATGGCAGACAGCGCAGCACTCACTCGCAGCAGGTAATGCTCGCCAGCCGGACTCAGTCGGACCCCGTGAGCACTGCGCTCGAAAAGACGAATATCAAGCTGAGACTCTAGCCGGGTGATTTGGTGACTGATGGCTGAAGGTGTCAGATGCAATTCGGCAGCCGCCAGTGCAAAACTGCGCCTTCTGGCCACAGCCTCAAAGGCCTGCAAGCTGGAAATGGGTGGCAAAGCAGACATAGGGAGAACCCTTGCGTTAAATGAACTACTGTCATCTTAGACTGAAAAACAATCTCTTGTCGTAATGTTAGCTGCAAACCAAAATCCCGCCACGAACATTCCTTCATACCTTGAAAGCGAGATTTCAACCATGCTTCTGAAAGACAAAGTTGCCGTCATTACCGGTGGTGCCGGACTCAACGGCCTGGGCTATGCCACGGCACGCCAAATGGCCGCCCAAGGCGCCAAAGTGGTCATCTTGGACCTAGAGCGCGCCAAGCCCGCCGACGCGGCAGCCCAACTGGGTGCCGAGCACCTGGGCCTGGTGGCGGATGTGACCCAAAAGGAACAATGCGAGGCCGCTGCCGCCGCCATCATCAGCCGGTATGGCCGCATCGATATCTTGTTGAACAACGCCGGCATTACCCAGCCCGTGAAGACGCTGGACATCACGGGTACCGATTACGACCGCATCCTTGATGTGAGCCTGCGCGGCACGCTGTACATGTCACAAGCGGTGATTCCCGCCATGCGCAAGAACCAATCCGGCTCCATCATCTGCATCTCCTCCGTGTCGGCCCAACGCGGCGGCGGCATCTTTGGAGGCCCCCACTACTCGGCTGCCAAGGCTGGCGTGCTGGGCTTGGCCCGTGCCATGGCACGCGAGTTCGGCATCGAGGGCATTCGCGTGAACTGCATCACGCCCGGCCTGATTGAAACCGACATCACCCAAGGCAAGCTGGACGATGCCAAGAAGGCAGAGATTTCCGCCACCATCCCGCTGGCACGTCTGGGCCGTGCCAGCGATGTGGCCGGTGCCTGCGTGTTCCTGGCCAGCGACCTGTCTGCTTACTGCACCGGCATCACCCTCGACGTGAATGGCGGCATGCTGATTCACTGACATCAACCCGTCTTTCATCGACTCAATTTCATCCCCCTTATTCCGTCCAAATACAAAGGAGACAACCATGACCCGTTTTTCAACTTTCCGCCGCACAAGCCTCGTTGCAGCTCTGCTGGCTTGCAGCGGCCTGGCCATGGCCCAATCGGCCATCAAACTCACGCTGGGTCACGGTGCTGCTCCGGGCAACCCACGGCACGAAGCCTCGGTCAAATTTGCCGAACTGGTCAAGTCCAAAACAGGCAACCGTATTGAAGTGCAGGTAGCCCACTCTGCACAATTGGGTGATGACGCTGCCATGGTTACGGCCATCCGCTCTGGCGCGCTGGACATGACGGCCAACTCGCAAGGTGCGGTGGCCAACGCAGTGGCCGAATACGCAGCCTACGGCATGCCCTTCATGTTTGCCACACCAGCACAAGCGTTCAAGGTACTGGACGGCCCCCTGGGCAAAGAGCTGGCCGACAAGACGGCTGCAAAAGGCATGGTGGTACTGGGCTACTGGGACAACGGCATCCGCCACATGACCAACAGCAAGCGCCCGATCAGCAAGGTGGAAGACATGAAGGGCTTGAAGATGCGCACCCCGCCCGATGCGGTGTTGGTGGACATCATGCAAGCCCTGGGTGCCGACGCTCAGCAGATCAAGTTTGCCGAGTTGTATGTGGCTTTGCAGCAGGGTGTGGTGGATGGCCAGGAGAACCCTCTGGTCAACATCCATGCCAGCAAGCTGTATGAGGTGCAAAAGCACCTGGCACTGACCAGCCACATGTTCCAGATGACACCGTTTCTGATGAGCAAGCGCACCTGGGATCGCCTGTCGGAAGCCGACCGCAAGGCAGTGCAGGAAGCTGCTCTGGAGGCCACCACGATGCAACGCAAGCTGTCGCAAGAGGCGGATGACAAACTCCTGGCCGACCTGAAAGCCAAGGGCGTGCAGGTGACGACCGTGGACAAGACCGCCTTTGCCAAGGCCACCTCCAATGTGGATGACAAGTGGCTGGCCACGCCCATTGGCCCTTACCTCAAAAAAGTGATTGAAGCCGCACGCTAAGGGCGCAACCCCACCCATCCCACATCCTCGTGCGGCTTGCCGCACGGACTGGAGGTTCTCTTGAACACGCTTATCAAACACATCCACAGCTTGGTGGGCCTGGCCTGCCGCAGCGTGCTGTATCTCACGCTCTCGGTCACATTTGTGATCCTCAGCGTCAATGTGGCGCTGCGCTATGCCGCCGGCTCCAGCCTGGCCTGGGCATCTGAGCTGCCCGAACTGCTATTCCCCTGGATGATCATGTCCGGCGTGGTGCTGGCAGCGCAGCATGGCTCGCACATTGCGGTGGTCATCCTGACCCAGCGCTTGGGCGACTCGCGCCGCTGGGTACTGGCCATGGGCTCGGTGCTGGTGGCGGTGCTTTACACCTACCTGGCCTGGCAGGCCTATCCGCTGATGGAAATATCCGCCGATGAGCGCAGCCCCATCATGGGTGTGCCTGGTTCGGTCACGGTGCTGTGCCTGATGCTGGGCTTTGTACTGCTGGCCCTGGTCACGCTTAGCCAAATTCCATCGCTATTGAATCCGTCTGCTGCAGATTCCACAGACAGCGACACCAACACACTCATTGGAGCCGACGCATGACCACCATCATCATTGGGCTGTTCATTGTTGCAGCGCTGGCCTCAATTCCGATTGCGCACTCCCTGGTGCTGGCCTCGGTTTTCGGTCTGTGGTTTGCGGGGCGTGTGCCCGTGGATCTGGCAGTGCAGCAGATGATCAGCCAGACCCAAAGCTTTCCACTGATCGCAATTCCCTTCTTCATGATGACCGGTGCCCTCATGGTAAGCGGCCGCCTGGGCCAAAGCCTGGTGAACTTGCTCACCATGATGATTGGCCGCATCCATGGCGGCCCTGCGCAAGTGGGGGTGCTGTCGTCCACCATTTTTGGCGGCGTGTCCGGCTCGGCCGTGGCAGATGCTTCTGCCATCGGCTCGATGCTGATTCCCTGGCTCAAGAAGCTGGGCTACCCCGCGCCCTTTGCCGCAGGTACGCTGGCGGCTGCCGCCACCATTGACATTCTGATCCCTCCGTCCATCCCCATGATCGTGTATGCGCTGGTGTCTGGAGCGTCAATTGGTGCGCTTTTTGTGGCGGGCATTTTGCCGGGCTTGCTGATGTGTGGTGGCTTCATGCTGGTGTGCTACATCCAGGGGCGTCGCCGCAACTTCCCACGCATCACCGCACCCTTTGTGTGGGGAGAGTTTGGGGTGCAACTGGCGCAAGCCGGCCCCGCCCTTGCCATGCCGGTGCTGATCATCATCTTTCTGCGATTTGGCATTGCCACGCCCACCGAGGTGAGCGTGATGTCCACCCTGTATGCGCTGGTGGTGTCGGGTCTGGTGTACCGGGACCTGAACCTGCAAAAACTCAAGCACGCAGCGGTGGAAGCAGGCATCTCTACCGGTGTGGTTTTACTCATCATCATGGCCTCCAGCGTGATTGGCTGGATCGTCACCTACGAGCAAATTCCAGAGGCATTCACCCGCTTTGCCACCGAGACGCTGAAGTCGCCCTGGCTGATCATCCTAGCCATGAACCTGATCATGCTTGCCACTGGCATGTTCATAGACTTGCCCGCCGCCGTGCTGCTGCTCACCCCCATGTTTGTGCCGCTGGCCTCAGCAGTGGGCATGGACAGCATCCAGCTCGGCATCATGATGATCGTCAACCTCTCCATCGGCCTGTACCACCCACCGATTGGCACCACTTTGTTCATCACCAGCACGATTGCTAAGGTCCGTATTGGCGACGTGGTGATCGAGCTGATTCCGTTCTACATGGTTGCGATTGGCTTGCTGCTCGGTTTTGCCTACCTGCCGTGGCTCACGATTTATTGATTGAAAAGGATAAGACGCATGTCTTCATTGCATGAACTTAAAAAATGCGCGTATCGAATTCGCCGCTACGCACTGCGCATGGGCGAGGTGCAGGGCCAGGGCTATATCGGCCAGGCTCTGGGCTGGGCCGATGTCTTGGCCGTGGCCTATGGCCATGCGCTTAAGCTCAAGCCGCAAGACCCGCTTTGGGAAGAGCGCGACCGCTTTTTGCTCTCGCACGGCCACTACGCCATTGCGCACTACGCGGCACTGATTGAAGCCGGCGTCATCCCAGAAGACGAGCTGGAAACCTACGGCAGCGACGACAGCCGCCTGCCCATGTCGGGCATGGCCACCTACACGCCGGGCATGGAAATTTCGGGCGGCTCACTTGGCCAAGGTTTGCCGATTGGTGTGGGCATGGCGCTCGCCTTGCGGCACAAGCAGAGTAAGGCCTTTGTCTACAACTCCATGTCCGACGGCGAACTGGATGAAGGCTCCACCTGGGAGGCTGCCATGTCTGCAGCCCACCACGGACTCTCCAACCTGATCTGCCTGGTGGACATCAACAACCAGCAAGCAGACGGCCCTTCCACCAAGATACTGGGCTTCGAGCCACTGGCAGACAAGTGGGCCGCCTTTGGCTGGCATGTACAGCGCGTGGACGGCAACGACATGGCCGCCGTATGGGCCGCCTTTGATACCGCCCGCACTCTGGCAGAAGCCAAACCCCGGGTCATCTTGTTCAACACACTGATGGGCAAAGGCGTGCCCTTCTTGGAGACTCGTGACAAGAACCACTTCATCCGCGTGGACCCGCCCGAGTGGCAAAAGGCCCTGCAAATTTTGGACGACGCACAGGCACAAGGAGCAGCAGCATGAACACCGCCACCGCAGAAAAGAAACCCCGCCTAACCACCTCGGCCATGATCGCCTCCATTGCCTCCGAGGGGCAAAAGGTGGTCGCTGCGCCCTTTGGTAAAGCCTTGGTAGAGCTCGCTGCCCAACGCCCCGAAATCGTCGGTCTGTCCGCCGACCTGAGTAAATACACCGACATGCACCTGTTCGCGCAGGCCTACCCCGAGCGCTTCTTTCAGATGGGCATGGCCGAGCAGTTGCTCATGGCAGCAGCGGGCGGCATGGCGAAAGAAGGCCTGATGCCCTTTGCCACCACTTACGCCGTGTTTGGCACGCGCCGCGCCTATGACTTCATCCACCAGGTGATTGCCGAAGAAAACCTGAATGTGAAGATGTGCTGCGCCCTACCTGGCCTGACCACCGGCTACGGCCCCAGCCACCAGGCCACCGAAGACATTGCCATGATGCGCGGCATCCCCGGCCTGACCATCGTCGACCCCTGCGACGCGCTGGATATTCAGCAGGCTGTGCCGCAAATTGCCGCCCACAATGGGCCGGTCTATATGCGCCTGCTGCGTGGCAATGTTCCCATGGTGTTGGATGAAGTAGAGGGTTACCAATTTGAATTGGGCAAAGCCAAGATGCTGCGCGAGGGGGCTGACGTGCTGGTTATCTCCAGTGGCATCATGACCATGCGTGCGCTCGAAGTAGCAACTGACTTGGCCAAAGACAACGTCGGCGTGGCCGTGCTGCACTGTCCCACCATCAAGCCACTGGATGAAGCATCCATACTGGAAGCGGTGCGCAACAAACACCGTCTGGTGGTTGTGGCGGAAAACCATTCCGTCGTGGGCGGTTTGGGTGAAGCGGTATCGAGCACATTGCTGCGTAATCGCGTGCAGCCTGCAGGCTTTGAGCTGGCAGGCTTGCCTGATCAGTATCTAGACGCTGGCGCATTGCCAACGTTGCACGACCGATATGGCATCAGTCGCGAAGTTTTAGGCCAACGCATCCGCAAGTGGTTGCAATAACCTCTTGAAATACCCATCCAGACGCAGCACTAGCTGTTGCGTTTGGGTCTTCATTTCCCACTATTGAATAGCTGCAATCTATCAAACTGGAAAAATATCGAGGTGACCTGCGCCAAATTTGGCTTCCAGTTACCGGTCATTGACCAAAGGCCGCAACTGGCCGGTTGCAGTCCGCCAGCATGAATCACTAGCTGGCCGCTATCGCTGCTAAGCAGCCTGAGAACACCAAGCGAACAACAAACCAGCACCCCTCACTCCACCGTGATCCTCTCATCCTTCACGATCTTGGCCATGGCCGGGATCTCGGCCTTGAGCCAGTTGCCAAACTCCGCCGCGCTCATGGCCGAGGGTTCTGCGCCCAGCGTGTTCAGGCGTTCGCGCACATCGGGCAGAGCCGCGATGCGCTGCACTTCGGCGTGCAGTTTGTCGATGACGGCTTTGGGTGTGCCCGCAGGTGCCAGCAGGCCTTGAAAACTCCCCGTCAAAAAGCCCGGCAGACTTTCGGCCACGGTGGGGGTGTCGGGCAGTTGTGCATTGCGTTTGGCGCTCGATATGGCGATCAGTTTGATCTTGCCCGCTTTCACATGCGGGTAAGTGGCCACCATGCCATTGAACATGACGTCCACCTGGCCGCCAATCAAATCGGTGATGGCCTGCGCGCCGCCTTTGTAGGGCACATAACCCCACTCGATGCCGTTGCGCTGCGCGTACATGACGCCTGCCAGATGCGAGGCGCTGCCCATGCCTGCGGCCACCGCGTAGTTGAGCTTGCCCTTTTGCGCTTTGGCGTAGGCCACCAGCTCGGCCGGTGTATTCGCGGGCACCTTGGTGCTCACGGCCAGCAGGTGCGGCGAATACGCCACCATGGCCACCGGCGCGAAATCTTTTTCAACCGAAAAAGGCAGCTTGAACAAAGCCGGGCTGATGACCAGATTGCCCACG
>Ga0213922_1000887_pt1 | contig 12321 bp, 25 predicted proteins | sample McNCre2917MG_FD_165060 | JGI IMG/M metagenome (GOLD analysis project Ga0213922, IMG submission 165060) | Freshwater microbial communities from McNutts Creek, Athens, Georgia, United States - 29-17 MG | ecosystem: Environmental > Aquatic > Freshwater > Creek | place: USA: Georgia | collected... | reverse complement strand
TGTAGCCGTCCTCTGCAAAAAAAGCCCTTCTGAGCGTGAACCTTTAACGCTATTGCATCGACGACAGCAGGCCCTTAAATTATCTGGTGATACAGGGTCGCCCCCAGACTTGATACTAATCACATGGTCAACCGTGTTAGCGTCCTGTCCACAATAGAAGCAAGTCCATTGGTCTCTGGCTAAGACTTGTAAACGCACACGCTTATAGTCTCTGCCTAAACGTGGGTCACCTCGTCTACTACTCATTGCCAACCTTTAACTCTTAGATGATGTAGTGCATTACAATAGTTAGGCTCATCATACTGTGTTACACCATATCTGTGTGATACATAAGACCAGTACCAATAGAACTGGTAGTCATCAGGTGCGCCTTTAAGCGCCTTACTTCTTCCTTGGTAGTAACCCCAATGTGAGCCGTTATTAGCATCTTTATTATTAGAAGACTCTAAATAGGTAATCTGATTATGACAATTCTCTTGAGATTCTGTTAATTGCTCGTCTGCTAATTCTTTAACGCTTTGAATAGCTTCTATTGAGCCTTGAGTACTATGCGCTGTAGCAATAGATAGAGCTATCCCAATAACGATTGCTACCGAGCGAGCTATCCGCGAAGCGGCTCGCTCTGAGCCCCTGACGGGCTCTAGCCATGAGAGTACCATAGACGTCAACGATGATTTAGTTGTTTTACTGTAAAAGTGCTGGTCAGAAGGCATATTACTTCTCCCTTGCGTTGGGCGTGTCGCCCTATTTATCGGTTGAATAGAATCCTGAACCCTTGAAATGAACTGCTGGAACCGAGCTATACACCTTGCGCATAGACTCCCCACAGAACGGGCAATCGAGGTCGTGAGGCTCTGCTATTGAGAACTCCTGGTCGTAGCGACAATTACTCTGGCATTTTTCTGAATTGCACTCGAACTCATAAATCGGCATTAGAACACGTCGTGCATTGCACGTCCTTTAACTTCCAGGCGCCACACCCATTGCAACGCTCAGGCTCTAATTGTATCGAATCAGTCTGTATTTCCCCATAAAGAGGAAGAAGTAATTGCACCAAGTCTCCAAACCGCATAAATGCCAGATACTCTGCAGCATCTTCACCTTGTCCATTCATACGGCACACCACGAACGGCAACTCATTGGAAGCCGCAGCTCTCTTGGTCGCTTGGCGCAACCACTCTAACGGCAGGAACGCCGACCTAGCCTTAACCTCGACGTCGAACGGGACGCCTGTTATATCTTTTCCTGCCCCTCGACCAACGTTAGCGCTTCTCCACCATTGCGAGAGATAGGCTGCAACCACTCGCTCGGTACGATAACCTCGGTCTTTTCTGTGACGTGTCATGCACGTCCAGCAGAGTTGACCACGCCACACTTACAAGTCCAGGACTGCTTCATGTAGCGTTCTTTTATCTGTTGAACAGTTGGGTGTTCGTTACAACCCTCACAGATTATGGCCCAACCCATATCCTGAAGTATCTGAGCAGAAGCTCGAATGTGAGCCATTGCTTCTTCATCTGGAAACTCTTCCCATTCGTTATCTTGATTCTGAAAGTAAAGCTTTCCCATTATCGCATTTCCTTTAAGACATCAAACAAGTCTTTTACTTTAATAAGGAATCCGCGAGAATAGTTGGGCTCGATAGCGCATTCAATATGGTGACCGTATTTTTGCACTGTCCAAGCTACACATTTAGTAGGAACCATGACGACTCCTGTTTCTAGCACGAATGCCCAATAATCTGCCTCGGTAACCATAAGACCAGAATGCTTCCATGATTTAGATTCGTTAGACCAACACTCTGTTTCTATGTATATATTTCCAGTTTTGTGCCATTTTCTATCACGCTTGACTTCTACTTTTTTTCCGCCAGTCAAAAGTTCTTGTACAAGGCTTTCACCTTCCTGGCCAAAAGATAAATCTAAGTCAAAATCTGACAGTTTCGTCATGCTCTTTTACCCCATGTTCCGTCTGATTTAATTTCGTACCAGATAGGTTCGCAACGCTCTGCATCTCCGAGAATATGATTCATGCAGCGCCAATGACCCCAGGGCTTGTTACCAGTGCGTGATGTTCCAGTCTTCCAGACCATTTCGCCATGCTTGCAACGCTGTATATCCTTCTCCGTTGTGCCACCAAGCACAGATTTCACCGTCTCGACTGCTTGTTCCATAGTCGTTATTGGTGCCGCTTCCCATTGTGTCCATGGGTCTGATTCCTTTGCTACTGGTACATACTCCTTAGAAGTGTCAGCCATCTTAGCCTTTACTTCATCAACCTTAGCCTTTACCTTAGCGGCATCAGCCACCTTGCTCATTTCTTCACGGCTTGCTCGCTTGCCCTTGGTTGCATAGCCAGCGTTAGCCAAACTGCGTCCCAAACTTGACGTTTCGCAGTTCTCCAATGCTGAAGTAGCGTTCACGCCACGACCTTGCACAGTTTCTTCAGCCAATCCTGTAGCCCAAGGCTGAATGTCAGCTGAGTCTCTGTAAATTGCCGACCAAACAATGTATTGAGTAGGAGTATTTACAATAAGTTTTGTTTCAATACGTCCTTCTGGGTGGTCCTTCCAAAACTTTACTAGGCGTTCTTCAACTGTCTCGTAATCATCTAGATTAAACATATAGGTCATTCTCCTCTGTATGTAATTGGCCTGCTATTGCAAAATACGCTGTGCCGTCGATGTAATTGTCTGGCTTTGCAGTCTCCATACTTCTTGCGACTTTGACCAATGCCAGACACATCGCCACTTGATAATCTGTAACTGGCATCTCGAGGTATGCGCTCCAGAGTGCGGCTGTCCGCTGCATATTGTCTGAAGGGTGACCGTAATCAAGTCCTCTGTCCTGGATTGTAGCTCTCGCTTCGTTGAGGTAATCACGGGCGTTCATCGGCTAACCTTGAATTGCTGTTCAAGCTTCTCATAATGCTTGCGCACTGCCTTACGGCCTGCCACATATCCGTTGGCATATCCAGAACGATTGCCTAACCAGAATGCTGTGCATATCATGGCGAACGCGATTAGTTGTCCTATTGTCATTTCGAGCCCTTTCTGTTGTTGTTAAGACAACTCTACAGAAGGATTAGGCAACAGCCACCTTTTTTAGATAACGAAACGATAACGATTTCATCGACAGTTTCATCGCCAAAATCTGGTCTAGCGAACCCGTCCATATACCTTGCCCTGATAAACGAATGAGCCGTCTTTAGGGTCAATCGGGATAAGCTCAGGAGTAAAGCGCTTGCCAATAAGAGTGCCTACAACAAAGCCCATCTGCCAGTTGGCATAACCCTTTGTATAGCCCATTCCAGGGCTTGACAGGTCTACTAGGTTGCCAACCTCAACACCCCACACAATACGTCCGTATCGGCCCCCAGAGGCTTCTGAGTGGGCTGATAGCCCTAATCTGTGCGTATGACCCGAGACGATTGACTTACCCATGCGCATTGCGCCATTCAAGGCCGTCTGTCCTGGCTTATTAGATAGTGGGAAAGCATCTCCATGGCAAGTATGCCAACCTGGAGCAAAATCAAAGCCGTTAGGGTGGTACTTAATGCCAGCCTTGTCGTAACCCATGAACTTGTCATAACGCAATTCTGGAAGATTCATAAACGCAGGCAACCTGCGAGAGAGTGACTTATAGACTCGAGCGCCGTGGTTAGAACCAACGACGTCAGTAACTCCTAAATACTCAAGAATCTCAAGAGTTAACTTGCGGTCTTCGTCGATGTTGCCTTCGACTTCTTGCCAAGGTTGAGCAAAGCCACCAAGCTGAGGTAGGTCAATCTCATCGCCAATGCAGATGGTCTGGTGAGGCTTGTAGTCTCTAAGAAACTTGCCTAGATTCTTGACTGCTTCTTCATGGAAGAATGGAGCTTGTATATCTGAAATCCATGCAATTCTTTTGACTGTCATTAGTCCTCGTCGTCGTCCTCGTAGGGATAGGGGTCTATCTTGTTAGGCAACGATGGGAGAATCCAGTCGGGATAAGCATCTCGGTCAGTAATGATTGCAAGGGCCATGTCAACGGCAAAGCCGCTTCTGCGCAATGCTTTATACATCTCGTTTAACCCGATAGCCCACGCGTCCAGAGCGTTGTAAGTGTCTAGGTCAATGACCTTCTTCTTAGCTGCCATGAGATAAGTGTTACTTACCTAACAACTCGATAATGGTATCGACACGCGCTTCTAAGCGGTTAACCTGGTCTTTCATAGAGGAACCGCCATTGGGCTTAAGTTCGGTCAGGTAATGCTTAATCATAAATTGCGTGTATGAAGCAACACCACCAAGAACAGTGACAACACCCACAGCCCAAGCAGCATAATCAACTGCGCTCATAAATCAACCGTAAAGGTATAAAGCTTCTGAGAACCGCTTGCAGCGACAACCCAGACTTCATTACCTTCAGGAATAACTGTTTGGTACTTGTCATTGGCGTCTAAGCGAAAACCGTTGGTTGAAGATACGGAATTATCTCCACCAAAATACATAGTTGCACTGGTATGAACCCAAAGGCTTACTTGTCCTTCTGTGGAAGCATGAACGAGCTGTGGGGTAGTAGTAACAGTTAATTGCTTACTTGTTGCCATGGTCAACCTCATCAACCGCGGCTTCGATTGCATCGACTACGACGTCTTTGATGGCCTTCTTGGCTCGGTAAGACTTAATAGCCTGTCGAATTGCTGGAATCGCAACGATTCCCAAAGTAGCCCATAGCATATTATTCATGTTTTCCACCTATCATCGGGACATTAAAGAATGAAGAATCGTTATCGCCCTTTTTAGTGAAGCTGCAATGAAGATGATGACGGTGAGCGTTAATACCTGAATACGGACGCCAAGCCCAGTTCTTCTTGGCAGACGATATTTTTCCGTCGAAGATGATGTAAGAGATTCTTTTATCGCCAGCTCTAGCACAGAGTCGAATCTGGTCTGCAAGGTCAGGCATGAGGTCTGGCTTTGCTTTTCCAGATAAATCCCTGTCAATATCAATCGCTCGGACGATACCCTGTTCATCAGGATTGTGGTCAGAAGGACGTGCCTGATGACGGACATCGCCAATCCAGCCGTCGCTGGAACGGTCGCGGTCACCAAAAGAGTCATCGACTTGAAGCCTAAGCTGCTGGCCCGCTTTGCATAACTTCGGCTGCACAGGTTTCACACTCCCATCGCTTCTTATCGTTTAATAGCAAAGCGTCATGCCCACACTGTGGCATCGGTGGTATGAAAGCATCATCTATCGGGTCGTATGTATAACTGATACCTGCAAAATTGTAACGGATTTTTCCAGTGTACGAAGTCTGTACCCAAGTGCCACCGAGAGATTCCATGGTTGCCTTGCCTTCATCTGGTTCATTATTGTCGCCAACAAGAACTCGGATTACTTTGCTATTTTCGTCTATTTCTGCCCAATGACTCATAATTACACCGCCGACTTTAAGTAGCGAACAATAATAACGCCTGAACCGCCACTGGTTAATTTTCCACCGTCCCATAAACCACCAGCTCCGCCGCCAGTATTCGCAGTTCCGTTTGTATTGGCTTGGTTCGATTGGTTTTCTCCAACGCCGCCGCCGCCAAGTCCTGCTGCTCCAACTGATGCGCCAGCAGTCGCGCCAGAACCACCGCCAGCATAATAATAAGTTCCACTAACATTTTGACCCGTGCTAGTCGCTGCGCCCCAACTTGAATATGCACTAGTGCCTGTTCCACCCGCACCGTTGTCATTGCTTCCAGCTCCGACTGCTCCACCACCTGCTGCTGAATAGCCAGTTTGTGTTGTATTGCCGCCAGCGTTACCTTGTCCAGAAGTACCAGCACCGCCCAATTTAGGGAAGTTTCCAATATCGTTTCCGCCGCCACCGCCAGAACCACCTGCAGAACCAGCTGCTTGAGAATTTCCACCTTTACCGCCGCCAACCGCTGCTGTTAATGCGGCGAATTGTGAATTAGCACCGTTTGAGCCAGCTGCGCCACCAGCGCCAACTGTTGTTGTGTAAGTATTAACCGAAAGACTTTGACTGCTTAAATATACAACACCACCCGCGCCGCCCGCGCCGCAACGTCCTGAAGTATTTGTGCCACCGCCACCCGCGACTACAAGAATATCCACAGTTATAGGTTGATTTGCAACGCTTAATGATGAGGTGCTAGTAAATGTTCGATAATAATAAGTTGCGTCGGAAGTTAAAGTACCGCCTGATAAAACTGGTTTAGGTGGCGCTGGCGCCCCAAAGATTCCCGCAGTAATGCAACCAATCATTATGCGATTGCTCCTACGACATACCAAGTATCTGTAGCAGTTTTAATGCAGACGGCTGATTTGTATTGAGCCAAAGTTGGGGAAGCTGCAGTCGCGCCTGCAGAAAGGACTGTAGTAGTGCCAGAGGTAACCGCGCTGATTGTGACTGTTCCTGCGCCCTTGTTAAGAATAGTAATTGCTGTGCCTACTGGGAACGCCACACTAGCGTTTGTAGGAATCTTGAAGGCTACTGCTGTCGCCTTGTTCATAGGAACTAGAACTTGGTACTGGTCGGTAAGGACGGCTGTGTAGTCTGCTGTCTGGTCTGAGCCAACCGTGAAGGTCACTAGACCGTTGACTGTTGAGGCGGTAAGAATGTCGCCTGTTGCTGCTGGTAGTCCTGATGCCATGATTCTCCTAGTAACCTAATGTATTGGTGCCGATTATACCGTAGTACGCGCTATTCAAGCAGAACCCGTCTGCTATCGGTTCTAGCGTCGTAATTGTTGCCATCATCTTGTTAGGGGTGATGTCCCACTTGATTCCTTGATATTGCAGATTCTTTACAATAGTGCTGCCATCTGGCTGTTGATTCGTAATTAGAAGGTTATCAAAGAAGTCTAGGCCAATCATGGTATCTGTTGGCACTGCTGTATCTAGTAAGTCAACAACCATCTGGTCGATTCTGATTGTTGTGGCCGCTCTTGTCGAAATATATTCTGCAGCAATATTGGCGACGATAGCGTCTGTCTCAGCTACAAGGTCAGTCTGGTTAATGCCATGTGGGAAGTATTTATCCACTGAAGCCTGGTTCGTTGCTGTAATGGTTGCTCCACCAATACGGGCAAAGTTGCCTGTGTTGATGATAAGCTTGTCATCAAAAGCAAAGACCAGGTTTCGGTATGGGATACCGCCAGTCTGATTAAATGCCACTGCCACCTTGGCCAATGAGTTCATTACTTCTGTGCGATTCTTGAATATGGCAGTGCCAGCGCCGTTCATATAAAACGCGCCAGTCTCTGAAAATTCAGCGTTCTTGATAGCGCCTAGAGCGGTTCGAGCTGTGCCTGGGTCTGCAATACAGGTGTTAAGGCCCGTAGAGATTGTGCGCATAGTAGAAGGAAAGGAAACCTGATTAAGAATGGCTGAGACCCGAGCAGAAGTTGTCTGGCCTGCAGGAGCGGAAGCCACGGTTGTAATGTTGGCAAGGTTGAATAGACGGAAAGCGTCAGAACATTCAATGTCGACATAGCCAGTGTCCTGGTTGACTGGATAAGTGTATTTATACTCGGTGATATAACCAGAAAAAAGATACTTTTGAGTTGTTGCTGTTGTGGCAGATACGCGAATCTTACGAAGAGGCGCCAAGTAACCGTAGTACGGAGAAGAAGTGTTCTGAGGGTTGAAGTAAGACAATGGGTCTAATACACGGATAACGGCTGTTCCAGCCTCGTAGGTATCGCGCTGGATATTGCGACCGCGAGTAATTGAAATGTTATAGACGTTAGGTGTTAAGTCAATGACTGGTTCTGGAAGGTCAGACGTGCCAAGAGTATTAGTGCCAAGGACTCCATACTTAGGGTCGCCAATTACGAAACCTTGATAACCAAAGGTTGCACCGTTGGAATAGTCAAAGGAAACGGCTATTTGTGCTGGGAGTGCCATTACCCGAACGTACTCACTAGGCGCTGGACTGAGCTAGGGATACCAGAGAGGCTTTGCACCTGAAGGCTGTCGGCGATTGCCTTAGTAAGAGCTGAGTCTCCCGTAATAGTTAGGCTGATTGGCCCCTGAGTATTTCCCTTTGGTGTTCCATAGATTGAAGTATCTGGGACGAAGTTAGGGACTGCTCCAGAAGGTACGTTTGTGTCTGGAATAACTGGGCCAATAAAGCCAGGGTCACCAGGCTTTAATGGGTTAACTGGATATACAACATCAGGAATGAAATTCTGAACTGCTCCAGAGGTAGGAGCAACGGCCGCAAAGTTAGGAACTTTGAGACTGTCAAGCTTCTTCTGAAATTCAATAATCCACTGGTCTAGGAAAGCAAAAGGATTCTTGATGTTGGCATCGCCAATAGTAAGGAAATACTTATACAGCTTGCCTGTCTGGTCTTGAGCGTAAAGAACTTCCTTGCTCAAAGCTGTCGCAGCGTCTACGTTGCCGTTGAGGATTGCCAACTGCAACTCAGCGCGCTTGCGGTCGTCTTCTGACAACTGGCCCTTAAGCGCAGCTACAAGTTGAATCTGCTCCATGTCGAAGATTGTGCCAGCCTTCTTCAGAGCGGCTTGCTTTTTCTGTTCTGCAGTGAGAGCCTTTTGATTATCCAGAGATTGCTTGAGCAGTTTCGCCTGCAGGTCTGCCGCCTTCTTGGCGTCAGCTGCTGCCTTCTTATCCTTCTGGTAGCCAGTGACTGAGTTGTTGGTAACGTCAAACGGATTAGCACCAGCATATTGAGCGCGGCGGCGCTGTTCTTCAATTATTTTCTGGAAGCGGTCAACTCCAGCAGTGCTGAAGCCTAGGAATTCTGCGTAACTTAACTTGCTGAAAGAGAAGTAAAGAGCTTGACCAAGTTCACCGACGCGAGTGATTGCCTTTTCGCTAGATGCAGCGATAGCGTCAATCTTGTTAACTACGCCTTGAACATCTCCTGCGCCTGTAAGGTTGATAATGGCGTTGATTAAAGCGCCACCGATTACTTCCTGAGCGTTACCTGCTGCAGTAGTGAGAAGTTCCATTTTGCCAGCGTAGGACGCTAGGTAGGCAGCCGAAGCTCCCTTAAACTGCTTGTTAAGTCTTTCTTGAATGTCAAGGAAAGACATTTCCTTAAGTTGGGCGCGTGAAAGACCAAGCTTGTATTTTTCAATGCCCTTAGTAATCCCAATGTAACTTTTGCTCAGGTCGTCGACGACGGTGCCTAAGTCTTCGCCAGAACCGCGACTGACATTAATAGCAGTCTTAAGAAGGTCTTGAGACTTAGCGACATCACCTGTGGTTGTAAGCAACGCCTGGAACGCTGGACGTAATACGTCATCTGCAATGCCAGCGGACTTCTCTAAGTTGGAAATAAAGGTGTCTATCTTGGTCTGCTCAAAAGCTAGGCCAAGGTTCTTAACTGCCTGAGTTAACTTGATTGCAGACTTCTGGTCTTCTGTGAAAGCCTTGACTGAAGCTTTGCCAAAGTTGACAACAGCGCGAGTACCGTAAGCAACGCCGAGGGTTGCCGCTAGTCCTTTGACAGTCTTGTTAAGTTTAGACGCAGCTGACTCTGCTTGCTTAAATCCTCGAAGGTCTGCTTTCGAGTCGATGTTAATACTGACGTTTTCATTGCCAGCCATTATGCCGCCTTCCCGAGAGTGCCTTTGGCTTCTCTTGCGTAAAATTCTTGTTTAGTCTTGTCGATTGCTCGCATGACAATGCCGTGAGCGCGTCCTTTGTCTTGAGCCCAAGCGCGATAAATAAGACGACCGCGACCCTGAAGACTAGATGTCAAAGGTGGCAAGTTAGCAATGAACTGGCGACCAGCGTGAGGGTTATTAGAACGCGAAACCTTCTTAGAACTTCCAGAAGCTTTAGGTCCTACCCATGGTTGACCGTTAGGATTTTTGCGGCCTGAAGTTTCATAGATAGCGCCAACAGCAGACTTATTAAGAATGCGAGCATTAGAGGTAAAGCCGTTCTTATTCTTCTTGCTAACTGCTGTTGAGTAAGTAAGTCCCTTGATAATCGTTGTGGCGTTATAGGTGGGGAACTTACCTTCTGAGAATGAACGTGAAGCCCAACCGCTCATAGGCGATTCAGCTGGTACAAAACCCTTTGCAGTTTTAACTACTGGACGTAAACCAGCAGCCATCTCTTTGCGAAGGTTCTTCTCTAGGTCAGGAGCGAAGCGCTTGAGGGCTTTGCGAAGGTCAGTGTTTCCGCGTATTTCGACGGTTGCCATCTTCCCTCGCTTTCACTATGTCCTTTAAGACTTCAATGTGGTACTTGAACGCCATGGGTGGCAGTTCGATAATACTTTGGAAAGGAACTCCGTACTCATAACTTAGACGAGCTGCGACATAAGTAACGGAGTTCCTGTCTATTCCAAAGGGTCTGAATCTAGAACCTCAACTGACTTGAGAGTTTCTAAAAATCCTTCACCAAAAGGTTTAGGTGAAACACCTGCGCGGCGCATCGCTTCCCAGCACAGGAAGTAGATGTCCGACTGCTTCTGGTCTTCTAATAGAGCTTTGTGGAAGCCCTTTTTTGCAAACTGCTCGAACGCATATTCAATAACAGGCGTGATTTCGTAATCGTTAACCTGTCCGTCTGTCGTTGTAACCCTTAGCTTTGCCATTGTTAGCCCTTTCGTTTAATTACGCGGTTGTTACTACTAAAGAGCTTGACGCATTAAAGGTCAGACTCTGTTGGGAAACATCACCTGTTGCACCGTTGATTGGGGTGAGGTTGTTAACCAAAAGTGTAACAGTGTAGAGCGGATTCGTTGCTGAAGTCGCTGCTGAAGACTGCTTAAATGTCCATACAACGTTCTTGCCGAAGCATGACTGAAGTGTGCTAGTCACTGCTGGAGAAGATGTAAGGTCGTTGAGAATGTCGATAGTTACTGATGCAGCTTCTAGTCCCTTGATGAACTTGTGAGCTGAGTCACCCATTGCGGTCACTTCGAGTTCATCGAATGACTGGTTGATTGAAACTGATGTAACGTGGTCGCTTAGGTTAACTGAGCCAGTTCCTGGGTCAACGGTAACCTGTACGCCATTGTTAAGAAATACTGCCATTTAGGTTATTCCTCGTCTTTCTTAGTAGTTGGCTTAGTTTGTTTTGTTTCTACCTGACCAATTTTAATCAGGAAGGCTTCGTTTTCTGCTGTCCATTCTTTGATGTCCATTTTTACTCCCAGCTGGTTATGAGCGAAATCTGCATCTCGCATGACAATAGGTCTCCGCTTGCGACAGAGAGAACTTGAGGTTGTGAAACAGACCCGACGTTATATGCAATCTGGTCTGCTTCTGTTGCAGTAAATAACGCGTTGAACATCGTTACTACAGCAGATTCGATTCCCTGAAGGTTTCCAGCGTTATCGAATAATGGCACTGTTATCAGTAACCGAAAGTTGGCTGTTGGGCCAACTGAAGCCCATGAATCGTTAGAAGGTTCTAAGTAAGGGTCATCTGGAATGATGACGACTGAATTGGCCTGAATTGTCTGGGGTGGGTATGAGAATACCTGGTAGACAGTGTTGGCTTGTAGAGCCGTCGCTAAAGTTTGACGGAGAGTGGATACTGCTGGAGTTGTCATTATCCCAGCATCGCTCTCGGATTTCGGTACGGCGCAATAAGGCCGTTGACTTTGGCGAGCATTGCGGCGCCTAAACGGTAAGGGCTAGGGGTAAAGCCATCTACTGACACGCCACCGCTAGAAGGCGCTTGACGAGCCTGCCAGACGTCTACAGCAAGCATAAGAGCAGCTTGACGAATTGCAGGTGTAGATGAGTAACCTGTTTCCTTAGTGTCTGCGCCATAGGCTGTGCCATAAGGAACAACTAGACGATAGTTCTCATCTGCTGGAGTTCCGCTAAGGTTATATTGAATTAAAGAATATCCTTTAGGGAATGTGAAATATGTGTAAGGAAAGAAGTAAGTAAAAAGAGGAAAAGACCCAGAGCCTTGGCTCCATGGATAAGTTGCTGTGATTGTGTGCGAACCGTTATAGAGGGTTCCAACGTTCTTGACGTTAATTGTCTGGCCAGCGGTAAATCCTGCTGGAGCAGATAGAACTAGAGTCGCAATCTTGTTCTGGATAGTGCAACCAACTACAGGAAGTTGGTTAAACCAAAGATACTGGTTAAGCGTATCTTCAGCGGTTTGGCAGGCAAGTTCAAGGTCTGCGTCTGGGTACAAGGTACCGACTGAAAGAACTGTGCGTAGTTCTTCGACCGTTACATAAGTTGCTGCCATGATTTCCTTTCTAAGACCGAACAGGGGCGGAAGGGCTCCGCCGCCCCTGTCGGCGTACTAGAGTTCGCTAATTAAGCGAGGTTAAAGCGACGGACTGCAGCAGGGATTGTTACCTTACC
>Ga0213922_1000884_pt1 | contig 12345 bp, 5 predicted proteins | sample McNCre2917MG_FD_165060 | JGI IMG/M metagenome (GOLD analysis project Ga0213922, IMG submission 165060) | Freshwater microbial communities from McNutts Creek, Athens, Georgia, United States - 29-17 MG | ecosystem: Environmental > Aquatic > Freshwater > Creek | place: USA: Georgia | collected... | reverse complement strand
ACGTACATCGTGGATTCAATCAATGACATCGTACTCGAGGTGATTTCTGGCGGTGCGGGTGGCAAGGACTTGATTGTCAGCTCAGTGTCGCTGATGGCTCCGACCAATGTGGAAAACCTGCAGGCGGCAGACGGTTACGCGATCGACTTGACCGGGAATTCGCTGGACAACGTTCTTGTAGGAAACGAGTTGGCCAACCTGTTGAACGGCGGACTCGGACGTGACACCCTGATTGGTGGCGCAGGCAATGACACGCTGGATGGCGGCTCCGGTGTTGACAGAATGGCTGGTGGTGCGGGAGACGATCTCTATCGTGTGGATTCGCGTTTGGATGTAGTCGTTGAATTAACCGGTGAAGGGGTGGACACCGTGCGTGCATCATCCAGCTACACGTTGGGGTCCAACATCGAGAACCTGATTCTGGAAAAGGGGGGCGACTATACGGCTGGCGGCAATTCGCTGGATAACCATCTCTATGGAAATTCGGGCAACAACATTCTGGCGGGTGGTTTGGGCCGCGACACCTTGGAGGGGGGGCTGGGCAATGACATTTACGTGCTCAGCGATAACCTGGACACCATCATTGATACAGGGGGAGTTGACACCATTCGATCCACCCTTGACATCAAGCTGATGGCCGGGATCGAGAATGCCGAACTGGTTGGTATCGGCGATACGGTGGTCATCGGTAATGTTGCCGACAACTTTTTGGTTGGCAATATGGGTAACAACCTGCTCGATGGTGGTGCTGGCGTCGATACGCTTACCGGTGGCGCTGGTAGTGACCAGTTCATGATCGCCTACAACGGTTCGGGGTTGGCTCCTGACACGGTGACAGATTTCTCGGCCGGTAACGACCTGTTGATTTTGGATATTGCATTGCTGGGAGTCTCGGCAGCGCAACTCAATTTACAGTCGTCAGGAACGGTTGCTGCCGCGTCGCTGGTGAAGGGGGCTGGCGCAGCGGCGCTCGACCCGGACGACTATTACATTCTGGATACCGTCCGCGGTCTTCTGATGTTTGACCCGGACGGATCAGGATCGGCGGCACCGATGCCCTTGGTGCAGTTCGTGGGTGTGGTGGATCCGAGCTTCAGCGGCAATGACATCTACGTAGCGGTTTGACCTCTGGTATTAAGTGAGCGAGCATGTCGATTGTTCAAATAGCTGATCCGGACCTGAGTCAGGTCGCGATCGCCGGTTCAACGCTGTATCTGGTCGAGGGGCTTGGATTTTCTGCCGATGGCAAGACCCTGCTGGTAAAAGCGACGTTTACCGACGACGCAGATCCTGGTCAACTGCATTACGGTGTTTGGACTTATGACCTGACGACCAATCAGTACAAAAGATGCTTGAATGAGATGCTTGCTGCTCAGGGTAGCAGCGGCGCCAATTTGGACGTCTTGTCGGCGACAATTATCGGCTCGGGAGTTGATGGCACCATTGTTGCCGAGACCCGTATTCGTGGCAGGTTAGGTGCTACAGAGCTTGGGCTGATTCACAATGGGGTCATCGACAGCGCCCTGCTGGCCACCTTCTTGGGTGTCGATGTTCAGCCACAGGTGGAGAAGTACTCGCTGAGCGAAGGTGGTAGATTTCTGGCGCTTCAAACCAGTAGCGCACAGTTGGCTCCAGATACCTCACCGGATACCAACGAAGCCAGCGATATTTACCTGCTTGACAGGTTAACGCACCGAATTGACCGGGTCAGCTTTGTGGATCGCAGTGAAGTCATGTCACCGACCTTGCTAGGTAACGTAATTACCATCAACGGCATAGTTAAAGTCAGCTTTTTCACTGCCGCAGCTTTCACAAACAAGGATACCAACGCGTCCTTGGGTGACCCAGTAGACGCTTATGTCTGGTCAAGCCCATTTGACACTTCAGGCTTGACAGGCACACCTCAGTTTCAGTTGGTATCTGTGACATCAACTGGTGCTGCAGGTGGATACGTTGGTACCGACACAGCGGTCAATGTGACAGGTAGCGTAGTATTTTTCAGCAGCGCTTCAAGCGAGATTGATAATGCCGACACCAATGCGGTGATCGACGCGTACATGTGGTCTGCTGCTTCTGGCGCGAGGCGGATCATACTCAACGGTATAGGAGAGCTGAGCGCAGGAGCAACTTTTTTGTCTGCCAGCACCAGTGGCCGGTTTGTCGCTTTGATGACGAGTTCACCGGAGCTCCGCGGACCACTGGGCGTTCAGCAAGTCGTTGTGGTGGATTTGCATACAGGCGACTGGCATGTGGTATCTGAGTACAACAGCGTTTTGGCAAATGACTGGGTAGTGGATGGCGTCATCTCACCAAACGGAGCGAGTGTTGCGTTCACTTCAACAGCCACAAACCTGGGAACAGGAAACTCAGAGGCATTTTCGGGGAGCCTGTTCGTGGGTTCCAGCAGTTTCTACACGAACACTTTACCTACGGGCAGCGTGACGATTAGCGGCACTGCTCAACAGGGGCGCACTCTGACAGCAGTCAATAACCTCTCTGATGTGGATGGGCTTGGTGCGATCAGCTACACGTGGAAGGCCGGTGCGACGGTGCTGGGCACGGGCAGCAGTCTGTTGTTGGATCAGACGCATGTGGGGCAAGCGATCACGGTGACGGCCAGCTATACAGATTGGCAAGGCACAGCGGAAGCGGTCAGCAGCGCAGCGACAGAGGCCGTGTCCTCTGCGAATGTGGAACCCATCGCCCGGGATACGTCTGTGTCTGTGATTGAAGACACGTTGTTGCAGGGCAATTTTCTGGCCAGTGATGCCAATGGCGATGTGATCAACTATCGAATTGTGCAGGGCCCCGAGCACGGCACGGTGAGTGTGTCGGACGATGGCAGCTTTTTGTACCGACCTGCGAGCAACTTCAACGGACCCGACAGCTTTCGTTATATAGCCAGTGACGGTCTGCTGGACTCGAACGAGGCGACGGTGTCGCTGAATGTTCAGGCGGTCAACGATGCGCCTTTGGGCACAGGCAAGACCTGGACGATCAACGAAGACAACAGCCTGGTCCTCAGCCCCGAGGTGTTTGGCTTTCGCGATGTGGATGCAGGCGACAGCTTGCAAGCGGTGCGATTCACCATCATTGCCAGCAAAGGAAACATTCTGCTCAACGGGCAAGCAGTGACTGTTGGGCAAGAGATTGCGGTGTCTGAGCTTCAAGCGGGACATTTGGTTTACACGCCCCTGGCCAACGGGTATGGGGCGCCGTATGTCAATTTGCGCTTTCAGGTGAGCGATGGGCAGGACTTTTCACGGGCGAGCTACATGCTCAGCGTCAAGGTCAACCCGGTGCGCGACGACTTGGTGCTGTATGGCACCGATGGCAACGACACGATCAACGGGGATCTGATCGACGTGGGCAGTCTTGACCAGCTGTATGGACTGGCGGGCAATGACCGCCTGATCGGCCGGTATGCGCGAGACACCATTGTGGGTGGGACTGGCGCGGACACGATCTACGGAGGCGATGGCAGTGACATCTTGAAGTTCGCAGCGGGCGACAGTGGGCAGGTGACAGGGTTTGATGTGGTGGCCGATTATCAAAAGGGCGCGCGCAGCACGGGCGATCTGATCGATTACGCCAAGGCGATGACGATTGGTGGCTCGGCGGCAGTGGCGACGGCGACGCAGGCGAGCATCAACGCCAGCACGGGGGTGGCGACGTTTGCGAGTGGATCAGGCACGACGATGGCTGATGCGCTGGCGGATGTGGCGGCGCGAATGACGGCGGCAAGCGATGCGGCAGGGGAGATGGCGTTCTTTCAGGTGAGCAAGAAGGGACACATGATGCTGTTCATCTCGGACGGAGTGGCCGGTGTCACGGCCAACGATGTGGTGGTGCAGTTGATGGGGATTTCTGCGATCAATCAGATTGACCTGACGGGGGGCAATTTAACAATCTTGGGGTGATCTTGATGCATAATTTTGGATTCGATGAATTTTGTGGTTGAGTGTTAATTTCATTTCATATAAGAAATTGGCGGCAAAAATTTGATTTGAATGGTTTTGTAATATTTCTAAAGATTTAAATCAAATAAATGCTGAAAAAGACTGACATCAGAATCGCGGTAGTGGGGCTGGGCTACGTTGGCCTGCCATTGGCTGTGGCCTTCAGTAAAAGATTCGAAGTCGTGGGGTTTGATGTCAATGCTGCGCGCATCACCCAGTTGCGGATGGGAACAGACCTGACCCGTGAAGTGACGGATCAGGAACTGGGGCAGTCCGCACGGCTGTCGTACACCGATCAACTCGAGGATCTGCGGTCCTGCAATTTCTTCATCATTTCGGTTCCCACCCCCATTGACGAACACAAACAACCCGATATGCAGGCCTTGATTGAGGCGTCCCGCATGGTCAGTCGTGTCCTCAAAAAAGGCGATGTGGTGGTCTATGAGTCGACGGTTTATCCGGGTGCCACCGAGGAGGTGTGTGTGCCGGTTCTGGCAGAAAGCTCTGGTTTGTCCTTGAACGAGGACTTTGTTGTGGGCTACAGCCCGGAGCGCATCAATCCAGGAGACAAAGTTCATCGCCTTGAGAACATCACCAAGGTGACGTCCGGATCAACACCGGCCGCGGCGGATTTGGTGGATTGGGTCTATGCACAAATCATTGAGGCCGGGACTTTCAAAGCATCCAGCATCAAAGTAGCCGAGGCGGCCAAGGTCATTGAAAACACGCAGCGCGATCTGAATGTGGCATTGGTCAATGAACTGGCCATCATTTTCAACCGAATGGGCATTGATACGCAGGAAGTGCTGGAGGCTGCCGGCACCAAATGGAATTTTCTCAAGTTCTGGCCTGGACTGGTTGGTGGGCACTGCATTGGCGTGGACCCTTATTACCTGACGCACAAGGCGCAGTCGCTGGGTTATCACCCTGAGATCATTCTGGCCGGTCGCCGACTCAATGACTCGATGGGGGTGTATGTCACCTCGCAATTGATCAAAGCCATGATCAAGCGACGCATTCATGTGGACGGTGCGCGTGTCTTGGTGATGGGCTTGGCGTTCAAGGAAAATTGCCCGGACATCAGAAACTCGAGAGTGGTTGATATTGTTCGGGATCTGCAGCAATACAACATTGAGGTGGATGTCTACGATCCGTGGGTTGAGCCGAAGGAGGCCCTGCGTGAGTACGACATCCATTTGACGGCACAGCCCATCAAGGGGCATTACGATGCGATCATTCTGGCTGTAGCGCATGACCAATTCCGCAATATTGGCAGTGCTCAGATTCGTTCTTTTTCCAAGAGCAACAGTGTCCTGTTCGATCTGAAATATGTGTTCGATCGGGATGAGTCGGACATCAGGCTGTGAATACGTCAGTGCACCCGGATGTGAAGTCCAGGCTTTCAGGCGGGGCACGAACCTGGTTGATCACGGGTGTTGCCGGGTTCATTGGCTCCAATCTCCTTGAGACCCTTTTGAAGCTTGATCAGCAGGTTGTTGGTCTGGACAATTTCTCAACGGGTCATCAACGTAATCTGGATGAAGTTCAGTCCTTGGTCGGTGCGCAGCGCTGGGCCAAGTTCACAATGATCCGTGGCGACATCCGGAATCTGGATGACTGCCGCCGGGCTTGTGATGGCGTTGACCATGTCCTGCATCAGGCGGCATTGGGGTCGGTGCCTCGTAGTCTTGAAAATCCGTTGGCTACACATGCCACCAATGTGGATGGGTTCCTGAACATGTTGGTCGCGGCAAAGGATGCTGGCGTGCGCAGCATGGTGTATGCCGCAAGCAGTTCCACCTATGGTGATCATCCGGGTTTGCCCAAGGTTGAGCATGTGATTGGCAATCCGCTATCCCCTTATGCCGTGACCAAATATGTCAATGAACTGTATGCGCAGGTTTTCTCCCGCAGTTATGGTTTTTCGCCGGTGGGTTTGCGCTATTTCAATGTTTTCGGTCCAAGGCAGGATCCCCATGGGGACTATGCTGCAGTGATTCCCAAGTGGGTGGCTGCGCTGATTCAGGGACAGGATGTATTCATCAACGGAGATGGTTCCACGAGTCGAGATTTCTGCTATGTGGCCAATGTTGTTCAAGCCAATTTGTTGGCCGCCACGGCCAACGACCCGAAAGTGGCAGGGCAAGTGTTCAATGTTGCGGCTGCTGAAAACACCAGTCTTGTGAATTTGCTTCAGATGTTGCGTGACATTCTGAAGGAGTGCGGTGTGATGAGCCATTCGCAGGTTCACTACAGGGATTTCCGAGCAGGCGATGTTTTGCATTCACTGGCCAGTATTGACAAGGCTGGAGCCTTGCTGGGGTATGTGCCAACGCATCGTGTCATGAACGGTTTGCGCGAAGCGATGCCGTGGTATTTGGCGTTTTTTCGCAAAGCTCCCAATCAGTTTGGCGCAGGTATATGAATGCTTGCATTCACCAAATAACGCGGTCCGGAGTCGGGGGATGAAGCCTGCTCTTGTGACTCCGATCGGGACCTGTCGAATCCATGCGCCATTGCGTGGCGCTCGTGGTGCTTATGCTTTCCAGTTGGAGTCCGGCAGCGTTTACGGATTCATTCACTCCACGGCAGAGGCCCTGCAATTAGTTCGGTACTTGCTTGGACTTGAGGCTTTTTCGGAGAGCGAGGGATTTTGCATTTTCAGGCCGGGATTCAAAGTTGAGCCCGAGCGTGCTGTGAGGTTGTCCGATCTTTACCTTGTCGAGATTTCAAGCGTCAAACGCATTCAACAGGGGGGTCGGTTTTTGCAAATCAACTATCTGTACAGGGCGTTTGAGGAGTTTTTCTCGAACGCGCAACGAACACGCAGTTATTGGGCGTTGGCCAGACCGGGGCGAGAGCTCAGGTTGCGGGCGTTTTTGCAGCAGGATGAGGTGTTCAACACCTATCCAAAGCCCATGCAGGATTTTTTGGCCACCATTGTGATGACGACGGCTACGAAGTCGGAAATGGCGGCGGACATGCAGAAGATCGTCGACTTGTTGGGGCGCGATAAAGTGGTTTTCGTCACCCATGTCAATGCCCGGATGCCGACAGGGCAGACGATTGAGTCGCGGGAAAACCTGATTGATGATGTGCTGCAAATCTCGCAAGAGATGGGCATGCCTTGTCTGGATCCTACTGATGCCATGCTGGCGTTTGGGCAGCAAAAAGCCTTGCAGCAAGACGGCCGGGATCTCACCCATTACACCGATGAATTCAGTGCTTATCTCTGGCGCCATTGGTTTGACCGGTGCTTGTCACGCTGGTTGCCGATGCCGGAGGGGCGCTTGACATCGCCGGTGGTGTCGGCTGAGGTGCAGAGTCAACTGGAGGAATTGTTGCGTCAGCATCGGTACCTGGATGCACAAGCGCAATTGAATCAGCTGCCTGCGGCGGTGCAGCAGTCGGACTTGGCGTTGCAATTGAAGGCAGAGGTCGCTGTGGGCTTGCAGCACTATGACCAGGCGATGGATTGGATTCTCGCTTCTGAGGCGCAAACGGGCTCGACCCCCCGGGGCGCCCGGATTCTGATGCGGGCCTTGGTCGGTCAGGCGCAATGGACGGCGAGCGGCCATTTGGCGGCGAGCCTGATGGCCGACGAAGTGGAAGACTGGGAAGTGCTTGGGGTGGCTGCGTTGAGTCAGCACCATCTTGGACGGCATGCCTTTGCTGTGCGACTGGGCTTGAAGGCATTGCGGTATGCACCTGAAGATGTGCAACTGCTCAGTGCGGTCATGAAGTCACTGGCCTTTGGTGGTGGTCCGGATGGGTTTACCCAGGTTTTCTTGCTGGGTTGCAGGGCGCGCCTGGACGGGTGGTTTGCCTTGGCCTTGCAAACAGCGCAGTCCCGTTGTGATGGGCGGTTGGTGAAGCAAGTCATGAATGCCTGGATGGATGTGGATGCAGACCAGGCGCTGATTGGGCTGGCGCAGGGGGCCATGGACATCTGGAAAGTCCAGGCTGCGACCGCGGTGGGTCAGGTGCTCACATCCTGGACGGACTTGGCGCACTCTTTGGCGCAGCGTTGGGCGGAGGCGGCGACGCAAGGTGTGACTTCCGGTGCATTGGAGAATTTTGGCTTGGCTTATGAGCAAGCGTGTGCTGCCGCAGCCTTGGCGGGTGAACGAGATCACCGACGTTTGCGCCTGGAGATCGCTCGGCAGTGGAAACAGCGTCTCAACTTGGCGCACCAGGAGCGAGACGACGAAGCTGCGGTGCGCCTGTTGGAAAATGCAGTGCTGCTGTTGCAAGACCAGCCGAGCGTGGTGGGGCGGTCTGTGGTCCAGCTTTGGGCCGCAGGTCGTGTGCCGCAAGCCTTGGGGTTGCTGTTGCAATATTTGAGTTTGCATCCTCAGGATCACACATTGCGCATGCGTGTGATTCGGATGACCTTGCGACTGGATCAGCCTGCCTTGGCATGCGAGGCCCTGGTGAGTTTGTGGCCGGCCTCGCCGCCTGCAGAGGATTCGCGAGCCCAGGAATGGGTGACGCTTTTGCCGTTGTGCGTGAAGCGCTTGACCCAATGGGTGCGTCAATTGGCGCAGAACGGAGATTTTGATCAGGCCTGGCGCGTGGTCCAGCGTTATCCCATCGATGATGCCGAGGCCATTGAGCGGGCTCAGAGTTATACCGTTTCGTTTTACTTGCGTGCCTTGAAGCTGCTGGATGCGCAATCGGCCCCTGATCTCGGTCCAGTGCTCAATGCATCGACCTTGTTGCTGAAGGATCGTGTCGATTTGCTGCAAAGGGTCACGCGTATCGCGCAGCAGACTGGGCAGAGTGTTTTGCTTGTGCCCTTGTGGTTGCACCATCTTGGCTCGGGAGCGTGTGATGCCGTGTTGTTGCGAAAGGCGCTCAAGTTGCTGGAAGCCTGCAAGCCGGCTTATCAGGTTCTGGGCGACTTGCAGTCGCTGCCTCGCGAAGCCTGGTTGAGCCAAGAGGTAGGTCAGCAGATCGAGCGCCTGAAAACCAGGAGTTTGCGGGCTTGTCGAGTGGAGGTGTCGGAGTGTCTGGCACGAGGTGACTTGTTGCAGGCCAGATGGTTGGTAGCGCAACCGGGATGCGAGTGCTTGTCGCGCTTGTTGGGTGTGAAAAATGAGATGCCTGTGACTTGCGATGCCGATGAAATGTGCGATGACAACGCATCGTTGGAGGAGCACCAACCATCCCAAGGGTTGCCTGAGGGGAACTCTTTGGGTCGCGCACTTGCCAATTTGCAGAGTGCAGCCGATTGTGGTCAACCGGGCTGGATGTTCAAGCAGGCGAGCGAGCTGGGCGAGCGACTGATGGCGCTGATCGATCGGGTTGAGGCCATCAAGCGTCCTTGGGTGGCGGCTTTTCAACCTTTGCCTGCTGCACTGATCGGTTCGACGCCTGTTGAGCGTCATGGGTATCTCATCATGTTGGCCGAGGCAGCCCATGGATTGCGTGCAGACAGTGCAACCCGGCGTGGAAAATTGCTCGGTCAACGTTTGTTGGTTCAGGTGTTCAGGACATTCAAGAAAACCCGGCAGCTGGACTCATGCAAGGATCTCATTTCTGCATGGCTGCAAGAGCCCGGTTTGGATGAGGTGTCCGTTGCAGGGCGTTTTGATTTGGCCTTGCAACAAATCCCGCTCGCTACGCTGGTCCCACAGCTTGGCGTATGGCTCAGTCAAAGCAGCAATACGAACAGTTGGTTGAAACGGTTTGTGGTGCAAATCTTGAGCGTGCCAGACCCATCCCGGGCATTGAGCTGGGGGATGGTCATGTTGAATCTCAGTAAAGAGGGGGGGGCAGACGCTGAAGTGTGGCCGGCAACGTTGACGGCCGCGCTGAACAGTGCCTTCGAGGCCGTTTTTGTGCAGGGTCAGTGGGATGTCGTAGCCAACGCGCTTGATGCGCCTGTTCTCAGAGCACATGCGCATCACGCTGATTGGACTGGACGTTTGCTTTCACACATGGACACGTGCTTGAAGCAAGCACCTCAATCCGCAGACCTTGAGGTGATGGCGTGTGCCAGCCTGATGCTTTTCCTGGAGCCTGGGCATGCCAGGGCCCTCGACATGATGCTCAATCTTCGCCACAACCTGCCCTTGCCGGTGTCTGCTGTTTACCAACGTTTCCAACAGGATCGGATTGTTTCAAGGCTTTCAGCAAAAGAAGCCATTGTCGATGCTTCCGTTTGGAATGCGAGATTGGACCCACACGATGCATAACGAGTCTCAAGCCAACTTGCAGGAGCATGAGTTTTGGCTGACCCATTTTGAGTTGATGAAGCGCGAGCGTCGTTTCGATGAAGCGCAGCGGATGGTTTCTCGCCGGTTTGGTGAGCAGTTCATGGATGTGGACAGTGGACTCTTGCAGGCCCAGTACCTCAATGAGGTCAAGGCGTTCAATGAGAGTTACGCGGTGTATGAAAAATTGCTGGCTCAAGATCTGCCTTTGGCGCAGCAGGAGCAAATCAGATTGGCGTATGCCCGCCTGCTTTTCGGTCATGGTTTGGGCAAGCGTGCATTCAGGATCATTTCTGCCATTGACCATGAATCGCCGATTGATCCAGGATTCAAGTCTCACGCACGGAAAATTGGTGCTACCTGTCGATTGCTGGAGAGTTTGGAGCAGCGTTCGCTGGATGAGCAGGAAAACACCCGGATTCTTGCATTCAAGCATGCGATTTTGTGTTTTGCCGACCGTCATGTTCGGACGATTCCGGCGGACCGTGTGGGCCATCTGGTTTTGCTCACCGGCAGTCTTGGGGGCGGCGGTGCTGAAAGGCAACTCAGTGGTCTGGCGATTGGTCTGACGCGGCTTTATCAACAAGGGCGGTCCATTGCGGGCTTGCGTGTCGATCAACCGGTTGATTTGGTGATTGCATCACTCGATCCTGCGACGGGTAAGGATTTCTTTTTACCTGAGGTGCTGGAATCAGGGTGTCGTATCCATGAAATTGATGCGATGCCCAAAAGATCCAATCTCAAAGGGATGACGGACGATAAGTCCATGAACCTTTTGCTTCAGCATCAGCCCTCTCATGTGGCTTATGGGCTGACGCGTTTGGTGGATTTTTTTCGACAGACCCAACCTGACTGTGTGGCCATCTGGCAGGATGGCGCCTGCCTTTATACCGTGTTGGCCGCGCTGCTGGCCGGTGTGCCCAAAATCCAGATCGGTATGCGGGGCTTGCCCACGGTGACGCGAAAGCATTTGCACAGACCAGAGTACCAGCCCATGTATGAGGCACTCGACCATGTGCCCGGCGTGGATTTTCTGGCCAATTCAGCCGCTGTGGCTCAGGCGTATTCGCATTGGTTGGGCATCCCTGAGCAGAAATTCCATATCGTTTACAACGGTGTGAATGAGCCCGTCACACAGGTCGATCCACAGGCCGAAGCTTTGTGGCAGTCTTTTGTCGCCGCCACGCCCGATGCCACGCGGACCATCGGCGGTGTCTTTCGTTTTGCGACCGACAAACGACCTAATGTTTGGGTGAGATTTGCCCAGAAATGTTTGGCACGTTATCCCGATTCTCGATTTGTGATCGTGGGTGCGGGCGCGCTCATGGCGTCCGCTCGTGAATTCGCACGAAAGCTGGGCATTGAAAACCGGCTGCTTTTTGTGGGTGCCACGAAAAATGTCGGTTACTGGATGGCGCAATTTGATGTGCTGGTCCTCATGTCTCAATTTGAAGGGCTGCCGAATGTGTTGATAGAAGCACAGTTGAAGTCGGTCCCTGTTGTCACGACGCCTGCCGGTGGTGCAGGCGAGTGTTTTGTCGATGGTGTTTCAGGCGTTTGTCTGGATGCCGTGGAGCCTGTGAATTTTCAGCAAGCCGTCGCGGCTGCAGTGGCTCTTGCAGATCGATCTACCGAGGCGCTGTTTACGCCACAGGTGAAGGCGTATTTGCATGAGAATTTTGCGGTGGAACCCATGATTGAGCGCTTCGTTAAAGTTCTTCGTACCAGCGTGCCTGAGCAATGGGTTCGCCGTCCAGATGGTGTTTGTCATTCTCGACCCAAAGGCTCCTCCGTATGCTGACTTTCATGTTGCCATTGAACTTGATGAACAGCATCGTGACATGGGCGGGCATGATCCGCTTGCGAGGCATGGGCCTGATGCTGCTTCTTTGCGTGGTGTTGACGGGATGCACGATTCCGAGCAGTTTTTTCAGACCCATTGCAGTCGCTGGACCGGGGCGCACGACTGAATTTGTCTTGCAGGATCTGACACAAGATGTCGTTTTGGACTTTGGCCAGAAGATGGGTCAGAGTGAGCTGCCACCAGCCCTGAGGGATGCGGAGTCGGTCTCGTTTGACAAGATTGATGTGGATGACCGAATCAGCGTGATCGTATTTGAACCCAACACCAGCGCGAGAAGTGTGTTGGGGGGGGGGGGGGGCAAGAC
>Ga0213922_1000881_pt1 | contig 12378 bp, 16 predicted proteins | sample McNCre2917MG_FD_165060 | JGI IMG/M metagenome (GOLD analysis project Ga0213922, IMG submission 165060) | Freshwater microbial communities from McNutts Creek, Athens, Georgia, United States - 29-17 MG | ecosystem: Environmental > Aquatic > Freshwater > Creek | place: USA: Georgia | collected... | reverse complement strand
CCAGTTGGCAATTTTCGACCAGCACCGTTAAGCAGAATTGGTTGGCTGGGGCTCAGCCCTGATCCCATGTCCACTGGCTGCCTCTCACCGGCTGCCGTTTTTTCCCTCATGCCCTTATCGACGATCATCTTTTCCCACCCATCAGCCCGATAGGCCCATTCCATGGTCCATCGCCAATAGGCAAGGTTGTTTTCGTAGACAGGTACCGCGGACAGCTTGTTCAGCTTCCATTTACCTGCGGTGCCGGTGTAAGGTCCGACCGTAATGGTGTTGGCGTTGGTCTTGTTCTGCGCGCCCAGCCACGCCAGCGACGGGGCTGAAACATCATTCAGCCCGACCGTGACGATAATCTCTACTTTTGGCAATTCAATTGGCGGAAGAAAAGGGTCTCCTGCCGAGTTTAAAATGTCATCTCCATAGGCGTCGAACTCGGATGCCTCCATGTAGGTGTTCTGGACGATGTTGTAATCCCGCGGGCGCGCTGTTGGCACCGCGGATCGACTGGCAGGACTGGCGCCCTTTTGCTGCGAATCGATGGCGGGGTTGCCGGTGGCAGGGCTCGCGCTGCCATCCATGGCGTAGGAATATTCGTATGTAATCCGCCATAAGGTCGGGTCGCCCTGATCCTGCACCGGGCCATTGATCGCCGTGCAAAAGGCATAAGGATCTTCCGGATGAGATGAATACAGCGTCGGCAAACTTGGGTGAGATCCGACGAAATAGGGGCCATCGGTGGCGCTGGTGGTCCAAACTAGAAAAACCCGGGTGTAACGCCGGGAAAACATGCGATCAGCACCCGCTTGGCGCCCCTCATGGACTTCAGTGATGCCGGCGTATGCCACGGTTGCCTCCTAGCCGACGAACGCGGCCACGCCGGGCCGGTTGTTCTTGATCGCATTGATCATGTCCTGCTGGTTGCGCAGGTCCAATTGCTTGAGGCGGTTGGCCTCTTCCAGCGCGGCCTTCATCGCCTCTTGCACATTGACCGCGGGCTCCATGCCAAACCTATTCCGCAAAGAATCTTCAACCGCGGCAGCGGTGCCCACATCCGACCTTGGCGCCTTCCATTGTTCCGAATTGGGCTGAATCGCCTTGAGGAAATTGGCACCAGCCGCCGCTAGGCGCTGATTGACGGCATCTTGCGCCGCGGTGAGTTTGTCGCCCTTGAGGCCGGCCAATTTGGCCTCAGCCATGACATTTTCCGCGACCTTAAGTTCGTTCTCAAACACCTGAAGCGGTGTGACGCCCGACTTTACCGACTGGATGAACATGTCAACAGACTTGGCCGCCTCTTCCATCTTGGCCGGAAGGTCGTTTGCCTTGCGGTTTTTCCGCATGTTGGCAATGCGATCTTGAAATTCAATATTGTTCCTAAGGTCGTTGAAGAAATCTGTGACTTTTCCGCGTTCACCAACCCGAACCGCTTCCAGCTCCCCCGGGTTAAACCTGTTGTTGAATTTCCGATCATTCTCCCTGATCAGCCGATCCGTTTTTCCGGTCAACGCTCCGGTGTACCCCTCGCGCAATGCGATCCTAATATTGGAAAAAACATGCTCTAGATAGGACATGGCGTCTTCAATCGCAAATTTAAAATCAAGCGCCCCTTTGGCGATCGTCTCGGCGATGTTCACCGAGATGTCGCGAACGGTGCGGAAAACCGTCTCCAACCGGTTGTTGTTTTCCTTGGGATCAATCATGGGCCCAAACATGTCCGCAATTTGCTTGACGATCTTGAGCACGGCATCAAACGCGCCTCGCGCCCCGGCGACGATCGCCGCAAAATCAAACGCCTTGAAGAACGATTCCGCAATAGACCGGGTCATCTCCTCCATCGCCACCTTGGCCCGCATGAGTTGGCCCTGAAGGGTCCCTTCCATGCGCTGCTGCGCCTCCAGCACGGCTGGGGATTGCGCCGCGTCCTTCATCGCCCGGGCTGCCTGACTGGCCAAGATCGTCTGATCCTTGACCGCGGCCATCGCCTCCGCCGCGGACACCGCTTGCCCGCTGGTCCTGGCCAATTGGTCCGCCAGTGCCTGATACACCGGCAAACCCTTGGCCTCCAGTTCGTCGATGGTCTGGGTTGTGGCCATTGTCTGGCCCATCAAAGACTTGTAAGCGCCAGTCAGGAACGCCATGCCACCAGTCCCAAGGGCCTCCGCAGCCCGGGAGAACTGGTTGATGGTTCCGGTGGAGGCATCCGCGGAGAACCCCGCTTCCTGAAGATCTGAAAACGACTTGGCCAATTCACCGAACGAAATTCCCGATTGCATGGAGATCACGCGCAAATACTTCATCGAGGTCTGCGCCTTGTCCCAGCCACCGGCCAGCAGGGAGGCGCGCGCAGTCAAGGATTCCATCTGGGAACCCAGTTCGACGAAGCCGGAAACCAGAGAGTAGATGCCATTGACAGCGGTAACGGCGAGGAACCCGCCCGCGGCGATCTCCGTGAAGAATCCGCCGCCACCACCGCCACCAGATACCTTCTTGCTGGTCTCCTCCGCCTTCTTGCCGGTGGCGTCCAGGGATTCCGAGATTTTCTTGAGGTACTGCTCCATCCGGGCCATGCCGGAGATGGCGCCTTGGCCATCAAAACCGATCTGAACATTAACCCGGCTTAGGCTGGCCATCCACAGGTCTCCCACCCAGCGCGACCAGCCGTTGACGGATCCGGTCCATCGCCTGTTCCTCGGTCTCAGGCTCTTTCTCGCCCCCGCCGTAGTCCGGCAGGAAATCTCCCAGCCTCGCCTCCTTGCACCACGGCGCCGCCGCGCTCCATGCCACAATAGCCGCGGACAAGTCCGATCGGTAAGGTCCCCACGGTTCCACTTTCAGCAGGGCCATCCACTCGGACAATTCAGCCGACCCCATCCGCTGGCCCAACTCGCCAACGGTCATCCCCAGCGTCGCCGCCAGGGCGAACATTACTCGGCGGATGGGGTTTTGTCGGAGTTTTTTTCCAGATCCTCGACATCGCTGGGACCGATGCGGTTTAGCTTGCAGGCCGCATCGAACAAACGATCAACACCCGCCACCGGCAGGGCGGCGATGGTGTCGATCTGGTTGTCCTGGAATGCCCTGACTCCGGACTCATCACACACGGTCAGCACCAGGAACCGCGCCCGGAAGTTCTGATACAGTTTGGCACTGCCGCGGTTCAGAGCCTGCTGCCCCTCGAACTTATCCCGCTCACCAGCCAGCAACTCGCGGACATGAATATCCATGTTCCATTCCGGGACATGGACCTTCTCCACCCGAGGTTTTCCTGCCGCCGCGACAATCTGTTCCGCCAACCCCATATCATCCCCCTCCTATCGACAAAATCAGTTTGTAACCCGCAATGTGACCGTGTAACGGATCGGATCGGTGCCATCACGGGTTGATCCGCCGTCCTCGATGCTTTCGATGTAACCGGTGTAGGTGCAGATCGCCGTGGTATTGTCGAACGACCCGGGGTAGTTCACCTTGATCGTCACCTTCTGGTTGCTGGACCACTTGGTTTCCAGCGTTGTGCGCTGGTTTGTGGCGATGGTGTCATCCGTCAGATGGAACACAAAAGCGACAGTACCAAGCGCCTTCTTGTCAATGGGCTTGAATTTTTCTTCGGTATCGCCAAGGCCATCAATCCGCGCCATGGGCTTGGAGCGGGTGTTGCCGTTGACATCAACGAGATCGGTGAGAGTGGTGGCGCTCCCGGACGGTTCGTCCTTAATGGTCGCCGTGGTGCCCTGAGGAAATACCGGATCAGGCATGTTTAGGCCTCCTTGAATGTGCCAATGAGATCCACATCGACCGTGCGAACCGCTTCATCGCTGCCATCACCAAGGAATTCAGCGGATCCGGTTTCGTCCTCTATATTCCATTGAAATATAGTGGCGGTGCCGACCGATTGCCGGCCCGGCGATGACCTGATCCGGTCGCCCAGCCATTTGGCCGCAACCTGCGCCTCCGACCGGCTCATGCTGCATACGGTGAACTGGACGCGCTCCGTCTGCGCCGTTGTGGTGCCGTTGAGCAAGCCCACCGCCGTACGGGAAACCCCGGTGTAAACCACATAGGGCATCGTCGTACCAACAGGGGCGATGTCGGGGTGAATGCCCCCGGGGATCGCCGCGGCATAGCCTGTCTGGCCCGTCCAGAACTCACGGGCGATCCGGCCCAACGCGCTCATGATTCACCTCCGAGTGGGGCCGTCCCACGCCTGGACATCAGCTTGTCCAACTCCTCCTGCAACACCGTGGCGGTCAGGGACTCGATCTTCCCCTTCACCTCGTCATAGCTGGGACGCGTAAAGGGCCTCGCCTTGGCCCGCCCCACCACCTTGCCGCGGATCACCACCACATGACCCCGCTCGACCAAGTGCGCGTACTTGCTGGGGATCACATCGATGGTCTTCTTGGTCCACGGGCTCCACGCCTTGGTAATGAACCCGTCCGTCTTTCGCCGCGGGCCAGCCATGGCGTAAACCGCGCCCGTCTGGCGATGAATGCCCACCTTGCTGCCAAGGGACTTCCGTAGCATTCCTGTACGCCCTGCTTCTAGGACGGCGTTGAAATACTGCTTGGGTTTTCTCTTAGTCCGGTCGCCACGAAGGAACCGGCCCGCCGAACGCACCGCGGACTTGTAGACTCCCTTGATTGCCATGCCGAGGATGGCGACCCGGGTCTTCCTCCGGCGCTTTCCGCCTTTTGGCGGGAACAGCGACTCCATCAGGGTGGCTTTTGGGTTTTTCCGTGCCCTTGGCTTGCGTGGCTTGAATGATCTCAGCCTGGACTTGAGGGACTTCACCAGCGCCTTGACATAGTCCCGACCGGCTTCAAAAACAGTCGCTCTTCGGCGCTGCTTGATCTTCTTCCCCTTCTTCGGGACTTTGGTCCGCATCACCTGCAAAACTAAGGTGTTTGCCTTCCTACCGGCTCGCTTCAGGGATGAGTTGATCTCTTTCGGAAACTGCTGGAGCTTCCCCATGAGCTCCTGCATGCCGTCAACGGAGACACGGAAGGCCCAGTTCCCCATGGGTCACCCCGTCCGCTCAGTGGCCTCGATCTCCAGCCACTCATGCCGCTCATCCGGGTCAACCACCGACTGGAAATTCAACACCCGCGACCCGTAAAGGGCCCGATGGGTCGAGTAGATGCCCGCGGTGTAGCGGATGATGATCCGGTGAACCCGTTCCTGCTGCTGCTCATCACCCACGGAAGGCTCCGACCCACCCGTGGGGACGATCTGCGCCCAGACGGTTGCGTAGGTTGTCCACCCGCGGGTTGGCTGACCATAAGAATCAACCGTGTCCGTTGGCTGTTGCAGGCTGATGCGCTTGGTGAGTTTCCCCGCGGGAGGCATCACAAGCCTCCATCGTGGTACATCGACAAGATAGATTCGACCGCAAACGGGACTTCCGTCCCCACCACGCCCACCGCTTCCCGATTGGCGAACCAGTGCGCCGCCAACATCTTGACGCAGACCTTGAGCAACTCGGGAACATCCGTGGAGGAAGCGCCATAGCCGGCGACAAAATCCACCTCGACCGACTTGGGCCGGTTCATCTGCGTCAGGGGCCAGCCGCCATCCGCAAACAACTGCAAGCTGGGCGGGTTGTTGTCCAGGTCAAGGAAATAGTCTGTGTCTTCCACCAGCGTCTGCTGGTCGCCGTTTTCGTCGTAATAACGGATCCGTGGATAATCCACGGCGCTTACCGTCAGGGAGACCGCAGGGCTCCGCGGTAACTCGATCGGCCCCTCGGGGAATCCGTCGAAAGTCCACCGGAATGTCTGATGTATTAGTGAACGGCGGATCCTCCGCTCGACCATGTCGGTCGCCGCGGACACCAGCGCCGAGATCAGGGCGTCCTCGGTCGATCCATCAACCCTCAGGTGCAGTTTGGCATCCGAAAGAGTCACCGCCGGGTTGGCCCGGGCGGTGATAACTTTCAGGCTGAGAGTCTCGCCATAAGCCATTAACGCTTCTCCCGCTTAGCCTTGGCTTTGCTCTCGGGAGTCTCACCAGCCGGGGCCTCATCCGCAGACAGGGACAAGGCCCGGCCAGCCTGGACCAGACGGAGGCCTTCCGCCTGATCCACCTCGACAATGTCACCCGGAATCCAGGAGAACGAGTCCCCGACCATCGGTTCGATGATTTGGATTTTCATGTCAGTTCTCCTGAATTCGGGTCAACCAATTAGGCCTGCGTCAGGCGCTTGATGGCGGCAGACTGGACCACCTTGGCGTCACGGAAACCGACCACCATGAAGCCGGTCTGGTACTTCTCGGCGTACCGTTCGTTCAGGCGGATCAGTTCCAGCTGACCGACTTCACGGATGTAGTACTTGGAGAAATCACCAAAGAGGATCGTCTTGTTGGTGGTAGCAATGGTGGATGCCATGTTGTTGTTGAGGATGACAGGGTAGCCCAACAGCTTGGGCTGGTTGCCGTTGATGTAGTCGGACACCAAGGGGCGACCGGTGGAGTCTTGCAGCTTGAGCAGCGCCGCCCAGATGCTTTGATGCATCATGAAGGCGCCGTTGGGCTGGTAGGCCGCATCAACCGAGTTCACCAGACCGATGACATCGTTGATGGCGATCGCCGTGGCGGATGCCGCGGTGACGCCAGCCGAAGAACCGGTCACGATGCCCTGGGCCGCGCTGGACCCGGAACCCGTGGCGAACTCCGCAGCCTCTTTCCGGCCGACCCGCTCGCCCAGAAGGGCGCCGATTTCGCCGGCGATGTCGATGCCGCTGTCACGGAGCAACTCGTTGCTGGCCAAAACCAGCGACTCGTAACGGTAGGCGTTCAGGGTCACCTGGCCGAAGGTCAGATCCACGGCGGTAACAGCCGTGTTTTCAGAACCCTGCGCCGCGGAGTTGCTGGTGTCGTCGATCGTCGGGATCGGCAGCGCGTTGCCGGATTCAGTCCGGATCACGCGCGCCACGGAACGCAACGGGTTGAACAGGACGAGTTTCTTTTCCAACTCGGCCAAGAACCCTTGGGGGATGGTGTAACCGCCCGCGGTGTTGCTGGTCGAGTTGTCGCGCTCTTCCACGCCGCCCAAGCGGACGGTGAGGTTGTTGGAGGCGAGGTTGAGGCGGGCACGCTGGGCAGCGGCGCGGTGTTCGTCACCGGCCTGATGACCCAACAGCCAGCCGCGGAGCGCCGTCACGCGGTCCCGGTTGGCCTGCTTGTCGCCAAGGTCGCGCACGAATGCCGGAGCGGTGCGGCGGCCAGCGGAGGCGCTTTCCAGCTTCTCCATGAGACCGTTGAGGCGCTTCTCGATGCCCTCAAGGCTGGCACTGTTCTGCTGGACAGAAGGCTGGGCAACAGCGACAGCCTCAGAAGCGATGGCGTCTTCAATGGCCATCACGCGGGTGTCGAGGTCCGCCACCTGCTGGGTCAGAGTGTCCCAGGCCGCCTGCTCTTCTGGAGTCAGTTGGCGGTTTTCCTTGTTCAGTGCCTCCAGCTTCTCAACCAAGGCACGGCGTTCCGCCAGCAACTGGCGGATGGCTTCAGACTGATCCATAAAAGATCCTCCTTGAAGACTCGACGGTATCATCCGCCGTTTACGATCATCGCCCCGTCACCATGACGGAACCGATGCTTGGCAAGCCAGAGATCGCGGAGCTGCTTGCCGGATTCGTATCCGCGCAAACTCCGGACCGCCGCGCTTGTGTCGGGATAGGCCGGGATGCTGACCAGTGAGACCTCGATGAGGTCCACATCCAGCAGCGTCCGCAACCTCGAACCGTCCGCACTCCGTTCCCACCTGTCCCCATTCGGATTGAGCAAAAAACCGAACGACATCTGCGAAACATCGCCACGCTCCAGCAGCGCGCGCACATCTGCGGCATATGTTGTGTTCGGCAGATCGATCTCCACCTTCAGCCCGTGGTCATCCACCGACAGCCGGAGGGTGTTGATGCTGGTCCTGCCAAGGACCTTGGCGCTGTCATGGTCCACCAGGGCCCTGATGTCCTTCCCAGACACCAGCGACCGATCGAACGCCCGCCGGTCTACCTGCTCACGAAAACCGCCAAGGTCTTCCGAAAGCGACGGAGCAAATACTGCCGCGTAGCCCGTAACGACACCGCTGGCAGAACTGACAAGGCCACCGGCTCGACGCTCAAGGTTTCCCATGATGTCCTCCGCGGTATTGCTCCACTCGGGAGCGGTACTGGGTCGCGTCCTCAATCACCTTGGGGTTGCTGCATTGCCAACATCCCAGATGCCCGAACACGAAATGACACCGCCGGCACAACGCCACCAGATTGGAAACATCCAGCTCCAACTCAGGGCGCTCATGGAACGGCTCAATGTGGTGCGCCTCCAGCGAGTCACGGGCACCACACGCCTGACACACGCATCCGCGGAGGAACTGGTCCCGAACCCGGTCCCACGCGCCCGATCTGGGCGCACCCGCAACCCGAGGACCAAATAGTCCGCGCAGCCACTCCCACATCAGGCGACGACTCCGTTATCAGCCCCGGCGGAGGCATCGGGAGGGGGAGCGGAGACTGGGTCTCCGGTGGGGGCGACGCCAACCGCCGGGGTGGCTGATGGGGCTGAAGGCCCGGACGGCGCTTGCAGCGGTTGCATGTTCAGGGGCTGGAGATAAACATCCCCGTTCGGGACAGGAGGCATGTTCTCCTTGGCCCGGACATCATTGACCGATAGGAACCCCCAGTTCCGGCCGATGGCGTACGCCTTATAGCGCTGTTCAATGTCTGCCCTTAGAACCGAGTCGACCAAGTGTTCGGCGTAGTATTGGTCTTGTTCTTGGGGCAGCAGCAACTTGGCCCACACTTCCTGCTCGAACCTGATCAGCCAGGGGTTGAGGGTCTCCGTGAGGAACGCCAGGTTCTCCTGCTCCAGCGTGGCGTAGGTCTTGCCCCCGGAATCCCGCAGCTTGCTGGTCGGGATATTGAACCATCTGGCCACTTCGCTGATCTGGAAACTTCTTGTTTGCAGGAACTGGGCATCCTCTGGAGGTATCCCGATCGACTGCCATTGAAGCCCGTTTTCAAGGATCGCCACGCGGTGGGCATTGCTTAGGCCCGAGTGCATGGCGGTGAAGTCGCGCCGCAAACGCGCCACGGCATCATCAGACAGGTGACTGGGGGTGGTCAGGACTCCGGAGGGCTTGGCGCCACTACCAAACAGCTTGGCCCCGAAACGCTCCGCGGCCATCGCCAGACCCAACGACTCCCGCGCCATGCGGATCATCGAATAGGCTTGGATGCCGTCGCCACCAAGACCACCGAAATAAAAGACCTGATCCGCTTCCAGTTCTTGCTCGCCCAAGGTTGGGTGCTGGTAAATGTAATACGGTGCCCCGTCAGGTCGCTGACCGCAACTCATCCAGTCAGGACGCAGCAACCACAACGCCACCGCCCGACCCGTCAGGTCCCGCTCGATCTCGGCATAGCCCGCACCCCATAAAAGGGCATTTGCCGTCAAAACTTCGCGGAAGGTAAACGACGACAGGTAGCGGTTTGGTCGGTTTTTCAACAAGTTGTACAGCGGATGATCTGACGCCCGGACGCGTCCTTCACCAGATCGCCGATACAGGACCAGCGGCAACGATGCCACGCCCTCGGAAATCACCCTGGTAGCCGCCCAGACGGCAGACGATTGCAGCGCGGTGTCCTCGGTGACGATGACGCCAGCTTCCGACTCGCTACCGCCAAAGAATGACGACAGGGCCGGATCACGGAAGGACCACGCCTTCCGCTGTTCGCCACGCCACCAGCCGCGGATGTTGTCCAGTAAACCCATCTAGGCACTCCTGATACTCGAAAGTATCAGGAACACCACACGATCACGGGCGCCACGCAGAAATGCCCCACTGGTGGTAGACCGCACCCAGCCGATCAACCTCGCGCCATTGGCGCATCCAACGGAATTGAGTTGTCACCGTTGGGCCGTCGCTGGGGCATTGGTAGGAAATCTGGGACTGCTGCGCGCTGCCGACAACGACATAGTGCCCAATGTCCAGCGGCGTGATCAGGCAGATGATCGGCCGACCGCTGGCCGACAGGTTGATCAGGTCAGTCCATGCCATGGACCCCGAAAGAACCCGCAATCCGACACCACGGAGCCAAGTTTCAATCGCCCGCGGATCGGTGCCGTCCACCGGATCACACGGCAGGCTGAGATACTGTTCAAGGCTGATCCGCCGACCAAGGGCGCGCATGAGGACACGAACCGCGGTGGGCCCGCAGTCGTGATCCGCTTGCTGCCGGATGTCGGGGAGGTCGATCATAAGACCCTCAACCCGCGCCCCTCATAGACCGAGGAACCAAGCACGCCCTGCACTCTTGCCCGGGCCGTCGCCATGATCGCCGCCACGGCAAGGTCGATCTTTTCCGACGACTTCGCCTTGGACGGTCTCATGTTCCCCTGGCTGTCCGTCTCCACCACCGTGTTCCCCACGCACCATTTCAGGACCGGGTGCCCGTCGTGCCTGATCTTGTCACTCAACACCAGCGCCTCGAAATCCTTGGCCGCGGGCGACAGTGAAGCCCAACCCATGGAGAAGGCCACCACCTCCAGCCCGTCCGCTTGGAGTTGCTGCGCCAGTTGCGCCGCGTTCCAGCGGTCAATTGCCAAATCCGTGATCCTGTAGATCTTGGATAGTTCGTTGATCTTGGACCGGATCTGTTCGTAGTTGATGACCTCGCCCGCGGTCGCTTCCAAATGCCCTGACCTCGACCAGTTGTCAAAGCGGGTCTTGTTCCTGCGCTCCCGAGTCTCCAGCGCCGCCCTAGGCGCCCAGCAGAACGGCATCAACCAGATTTTCCCGTCCAGCGGGAACGCCAGCACCAGCGCCGACAGGTCCGTGGTGGAGGACAGGTCCAGCGCTGCCCAGCATTGCCGGCCGCGGAGATCCGGTATCTCGCCCTGGCATTCGTTCCATTTATCTGGAGAAATCCAACGGACGGAACCGGAGGTCCATTGGTTGAGATGCAAGCGGCGGAACGCCTGTTCTTTTCCCGGCGATTGCTTTGCCTCGGTTACCTGCTGGGCAAAATAATCAGCAAACACGGAAACGCCATAGCCCGGATTCGCTGCCCGCCAAGTCGGCTCGACCGTCCAATCAGCATCGTCACCTGCGGAATAGATTACCGGGAGGAATGTAGGGTCCGTCGCCGTACCCTCCAGCAATGACTTGGCGTAGGTGTGCAGTTCCCAGCAGAGACTTTCCCGGTCATGCCCCGCGGTCGTGATCCCAAAGGTGATCGGCTGGCGCCTTGCGCCCGTTGCGGTGGTCAGCGTATCCCATAATTCTCGGTCAGGCTGACAATGAATTTCGTCAAAAACGATCCCTGAAAGATTGAAACCGTGTTTGGTCGCTGCTTCCGCGGAAATCGCTCGGTAGCGCTGACCCTTGTTGGTGACTATTTCTTTTTTGTAGATGGTGCAGCGCTTGGACAGGGCCTCGCTCGATTGAACCATCTGCTTGGCTAGATCGAAACAGATAGACGCCTGCTCGCGGTCCGCGGCAGCGCTTACCACCTCTGCCCCCGCCTCTCCGTCCAAGAAGGTCAGGTACAGGGCCAAACCCGCGGCCAGCGTAGTCTTGCCGTTCTTCCTTGGAACCTCGACATAGCAGGTCCTGTACTGGCGTAGGCCATCAGGTCGCCGGGTGTCGAAAAGGGGCCGGATGATGTCCCGGGTTTGCCATTCGGCCAACTCAAACGACTTACCCGCTAACTCTCCCTTGCCGTGCTTGAGGTGCCGGGCGAAGAACCCCCGAACCAACTCCGAGGGCGGAAGATCCTCGGGTGGCTTTTTCTTGGCCTTCTTGGCCATCGTCGTCATCCGTCAGCCCAGCAGTTTCAGGATGGGGTCATCGATCACCGTATCCGGGGCTGGCGCCGTTGCGTCGGGCGATGAACGCCATCCCTTCCGTGCCCGGGGATTCAGGCATAGGTTGCCCAGACTGGTTCTCAGTTCCCGTTCGCTGGCGCGCAGCGCTTGATGGACAGGATGTTCCTTTAGCGTACCGGCGCCGGTGGTGATGGTTCGCGGCGCCGTCCTGGCTTCCTGCCGCAATTCCTCAACACGGACATACTGGACTGCTGCCATCGTCAATAGGGTTTCATCACCGGCAGAAATTCCAGTCCCGTTGGTTTTTTCAATTTGACTCCGTAACATCTGATAAGCCAAAATCTCTTGGCTATTCAGTGACGCTTGCGGAGTCAGTGCAACCTTGGCGCTGTCATTCCTTTTGCGCTGTCCGCGTCGTGGCATTATTTTGCCCCCTCGCTAAATAAATTGCATTTTTCGTATCTTACCAATCTTACCATATAAGTTTCTAGCAATATTACCAAGCTTACCAAACTTAACTGGCATTTTTGCGCACAAAATCTTGCGTATAAACGCTTCCGAG
>Ga0213922_1000880_pt1 | contig 12396 bp, 6 predicted proteins | sample McNCre2917MG_FD_165060 | JGI IMG/M metagenome (GOLD analysis project Ga0213922, IMG submission 165060) | Freshwater microbial communities from McNutts Creek, Athens, Georgia, United States - 29-17 MG | ecosystem: Environmental > Aquatic > Freshwater > Creek | place: USA: Georgia | collected... | reverse complement strand
GTAGTGGATGGTATTGAAGCCAGCAATGACAATCGCATTCTTGTAAAGAATCAAATTGATGCCACCGAAAATGGAATGTACTTAGTAGTAGCACAAGGTAGTGCTAGTGCTCATTGGATTCTTGAGCGAGTTGAGGATATGAATGGTTCTCATCCGAACCAAATTCATCGCGGTGAAAACTTGGATTGCCAGGAAGGCGATAAGAATAGCAACCAATCATTTGTAATTTCATCCTCTGGAACTGGAGTAAACGGCGCACATATTATCGGTACAGATGATATTCACTTTGTGCAAACCACTGGAGTCTATTCGTTTACTGCTGGTGAGGGCCTTTCGGTAGTAGATAATACTATTGATTTGGGAAATATAACCCAAGAAGATGTTTCTGGTTCCCCATCATTGGTATTCATTTCAAGCATTGAGCGAGATGGATACGGAAGAATTCTTGGCATAACAACTGGTGACGCACAAGTAACGCTCGGAGAAAACACGACAGGAAATTTTGTTGCTTCACTTGTTGCTGGTACTGGTATTTCAGTCTCTGAAATTACTGGTGAGGGTTCAACTCCAACCATTTCAATTGGGCAAGAAGTTAATACAAGTTCATCTGTGACATTTTCTCATGTATCAGCAGATTTGACTGGTGATGTAACTGGAAACGCTTCAACCGCTTCATCTCTTGAGACAGCGCGAGCAATCTCGCTTAGCGGAGATGTTTCTGGTTCTGTTTCATTTGATGGAAGTTCAAATGTAAGTATTTCAGCGACAATTGAACCAAACTCTGTTTCTCTCGGAGACGATACAACTGGTGATTATGTTGAGTCACTTGTTCAGGGAACTGGTGTAAGTATTACAAACAACAGTGGAGAAGGTGCAACTCCAGCAATCGCTATTGGCCAAGATGTTGCTACCTCGGCGTCAGTACAATTTGCTGCAGTCACTGCAGAACTTATTGGCAACGCAAGTACGGCTGATGCACTAAGCACTGCTCGCACTATTGCTCTAACTGGCGATGTTTCTGGTTCGGTTTCATTTGATGGTTCAGCAAGTGCTGAAATTGTTACCACTCTTCAGCCAAACAGTATTTCACTTGGAACTGACACTACTGGCGATTATGTATCATCATTGGTTGCTGGTACTGGTATCTCCTTGAGCGACAACTCTGGTGAATCAGCAACTCCAACAATCTCAATCGGACAGGAAGTTGGAACCAGTGCATCGGTAACTTTTGCTCACGTTTCTGCAGATGTCACTGGAAATGTGACTGGAAATGTGACTGGAAATGTGACTGGAAGTTCTGGTTCAACAACTGGTAATGCTGCAACTGCAACAGCGCTGGAAACAGCGAGAACAATTTCTCTGACTGGTGATATTTCTGGTTCGGTATCGTTTGATGGTTCTGCAGATGCTGAAATTACTGCGACTATTCAACCAAACTCTGTCGCGCTGGGTGCAGACACAACTGGAAACTACATGTCTGACCTAACACAGGGTACTGGCGTAACTATTACGCACACACCTGGAGAAGGTTCAAACGCAACAATCGCAATTGGTCAAGCAGTCGCGACATCATCATCGGTTACATTTGCTGCAGTTACTGCTCCAGTGATTGGCAATGCTAGTACTGCATCAAGTCTGAAGACAACCCGTCATATTTCTCTTGCTGGAGATGTTTCTGGTTCGGTACATTTTGATGGTTCACAAGATGTTGTAATTTCAACAACTATTGAGCGTAACAGTATCGTTTTGGGAACAGACACTGTTGGAAATTATTTATCAGATATTACTGCCAGCACTGGCGTTACTGTTTCACACGTTAATGGTGAGGGTTCAACAGCAACGATTTCCATTGGGCAGCCAGTTGATACTTCTGCTTCAGTCACCTTTTCTCATGTTGCTGCTGATGTCACTGGAAATGTCAATGGAAATGCTTCTACTGCCACAACACTTCAGAATGCGCGAGCAATTTCTCTAACTGGCGATGTATCTGGTTCGGTTTCATTCAACGGTTCTTCTGATGTCTTAATTACTACAACTGTTCAGCCAAACTCCGTAGCCCTCGGTACAGACACTACTGGAAATTACATGTCAGGTGTATCTGTTCAAAATGGACTTTCTGTTTCGCACACACCTGGAGAAGGTTCAAGTGCAACGATTGGCGTGGATAACGCATTGCTTGGCAACTATCTACTTGATGGTGCAAGTGGTAATTCATATGGGCTTATTGGGACATCAACATACCTTGATGTTAAAAATACCAACGGTTACAACAAGGAAATTGAACTAGACATTGCAGCAGTAGAGAGCAAACTTGACACTGATGGATATATAACTGAATCAAGCACGAGCACTCTCACCAACAAGACACTGACAGACCCAAGTATTAATAGTATTCACCTAACGGATACAACTCCATCAACAGATTCGGATTCTGGTACTTTGATTGTTGACGGCGGTGTTGGTATCAAGGGTGATATTCACGCTGATGGTGTTATCCACATGGGTAATACACCTACAGTAAGTCTTGATAATGCTGTTGCTTACTTCACTGGTGATGCCGATGCTGCTGTTCAGATTGGAGCGCAAAACTCAAGTTCAACAACATACGCAAGTACTGACTATGTTGCTACCGCAAACAACGGAAACGACACTTCTAAGTATTTAGACCTTGGTATTAATAGTTCTACATACGCTGACCCAGATTATAGTTCAACTGGGGCGAATGATGGATACCTCTATGTTGATGGTGGACACCTTGTAATAGGCACAAAGACTGGTGATAAAGATATCAAGTTCAATATCGGCGGCACACAGTCAACCGACATCATGGGAACCTGGAGTGAAACAGCACTTGATATTGCAACTAACTTCAGCGTTTCTGGAAGTGCAAACTTCACTGGTGGCATTGTTACTCAAAATGCCGATGTAACTGGTCTTACTGCCCACGAAATCATTGTTGACTCGCCGTCAGCAAGCGTTGTAGCAGCAAAGATTAGCGGGCATTCTAGCCAGACTGCAAACCTGACTGAATGGAAGAACTCAGCAGGAACTACTCTTGCTCATGTTGATAAAGATGGAAAGATTACTGCACCATCATTCATTGGAACCAATATTGGAAATCTTTCCTTTTACGGTATTAACATCACTGGTTCAACTATTTCTAAGGGTCAGCCAATCTATTTGACTGGTCTTGATTCTCCATCTGGTAATCCAACTATTGCGCTTGCCAATGTCGCTGACCCAGCAAAAATGCCAGCAGCGGGTGTCGTTGCAGCAGACATCCTTGCTGGTGATACGGGTGAAGTTGTGATGATTGGTCAAATCCACAATGTTGATACATCATCATTTGCCTATAACGATATTCTGTATGTTGATGGCCTTGGCGTACTTACAAACGTAAAACCAACTGACCCAAATTACTCAGTGCAGACAATTGGTAACGTAGAAAAAGTTGCATCAGCACTTGGTGGCGGTGCAATCCTTGTTAACTGCACAGGAACTTTTGCAGTAGCACCAAACACTATTGCAATTCCAGGAAGCGTAACTGCTTCCGCTGGATTCTATGGAAGTGGTGCAAATGTCACCTCCTTGAATGCAAATAACCTCTCGTCTGGAACGGTTCCATCTGCTCGCTTGAGCCTGACTTCTTCAGATATTCCATCGCTAACTCATAGCAAGATTTCAGACTTTGAAACAACCGCTAAGAGTTACACACTTGATTCATTTGCTGTCCCAGTAGCAGCAGTTTCAATGAACAGCCAAAAGATTACAAATATGGCTGACCCAACTTCTGGTTCAGATGCTGCGACAAAGACTTATGTAGATAACCTTTCATCGGGTCTTCGCATCAAGCAGGCTGTTAACTGGGCAACAAACGCCATTTTGCCTAACTCACCTACATACTTTGATGGTGCGGCTGACAGTAGCCAAGGTCTTGGTGATGGTGCGTACATGACTGGTGCGACAAATACCCGTCTATCAGTAGACGGAAACAACGTAACTACTGGTCAACGAGTTCTTGTTAAGAACCAAGCAACGGCATCACATAACGGTATCTACTATGTAACCGAACAAGGTGGTGGTGGAAACGTATGGAGACTGACTCGTGCAGACGACTCCAACAACACGCCTGCTGGTGAAGTTCGTAAGGGAGACTACGTTTCAGTACTGACTGGTTCAGCAAATGCTGGTACATCTTGGACTATTGCAAACGATGGTACGGCTACAACACCTGTTAACGGTATCAAGATTGGTACTGACAACATTAACTGGATTCAATTCAACGGTGCGGCTTCATATGTAGCAGGTGGCGGAATGACGCTATCTGGAACAACATTTGATGTTGCTACGGCAAGTTCTGACCGAATCGTAGTCAACGCAGACAGTATTGACCTTGCAACAGTTTCTCGCACTGATACAACTGGAACTGCTGGGGGAACCCGTATTACAGCGATTACTACCGACTCGTATGGTCGTGTAACTGGCACAACATCATCTGCTCAGGCTGATGCGACCACTACAACAAAAGGTATTGCATCATTTGATTCTGGAGACTTCTCAGTAACTTCTGGTGCTGTAACCATCAAAACTGGTGGTGTTGGAAATACTCAGTTGGAGAACTCCTCGCTCACAATCGGTTCAACATCAGTAAGCCTCGGTGGAACTGCATCATCGCTTTCTGGACTGTCCCAAGTATCAGCATCAACATTTACTGGAAATTTAACTGGTGATGTTTCTGGTAACGCATCAACAGTAACTAACGGTGTTTACACTACAGATACTGGAACAGTGACAAATACAATGCTGGCTGGTTCTATTGCTGATAGCAAGTTGAGCACAATTTCAACTGCTGGCAAGGTATCCAACTCTGCCACTACTGCTACGGCCTCTAACACTGCAAGTGCGATTGTTGCGCGTGATGCATCTGGAAACTTTACTGCCAATATCATTACGGCTGACCTTTCTGGAAACGCTACAACTGCAACATCTGCTACTAGTGCTACAAATGCAACTAACGCAGCGATTACGGACACCACAACGACTGCTGGAACTTACTATCCAGTATTCTCGTCTACATCAACTGGAAACTCCACGCTTCGCACGGATAGTACTGGACTTACATATAACCCATCTACTAACGCGCTTACAGCCACAACATTCATTGGTGCATTGTCTGGTAACGCCTCAACAGTCACAAACGGTGTATACACAACTTCATCAATTAATGCTCTTGCTGATGTTGACACAGTTTCTGCTTCACCAACTTCTGGTGAAGTTCTAAAGTGGAATGGAACTGCTTGGGTTCCATCACTAGTTGTTGGCCCAAATGGTCTCGGATACAAGGTTTCTGGAACGGTTGATACACCAATTGGGCAGGAAGCATATGGAACTGTAAAATTCTATGCTGACACAACACTATACGCCTATCAAGTTGGCGACTTTGTAAAAGGCTCATTGGTTTATGACCTTGGTGGAGAAACCATTTCTGCAACTGGAACATCTGATTCAGTTATTGATGGAGATACATTCAGTTTTGGTTATATTACTTTCACTACATCGCCAGATGACTTGACTGTATATGTAGGGCAATACATAACAGCAAGCACGCCTGATGACCCATACTGGGTTCTAAGAGGGCAAGTAAGTTCAATTGGTTCTGGAACCATCACCGCTGGTATGAGTGTACAGGTTCCACCATCAACAACTGGAGTAACTTCTGAAGACTGGACCGTGCAGCGAGATATTTATTCTAATCCACTCCCAGTAGATGGAATAAATAGCAATATTTATTTCAAAGGATTAATCACCGAGATTGTTTCAGGAAATTATTATAGTATTTACTCAAGTAATTACCTAAATGCATTTGAGGGTCAAGATGCGATTCTCGCTCTTGCTGGAGCAGATGGTGCTAATGGTGCTACTGGTGCTACTGGTGCTGCTGGTGAACCAGGTGCTCCTGGTGAACCAGGTGCTGCTGGTGAACCAGGTGCTCCTGGTGATGCTGGTGAACCAGGTGCTCCTGGAGCAGATGGTGCAGATGGTGCAGACGGTCTTGGGTATCCCGCTTTGCAAACTCCGTTTTCCCAATTCTTTGATACAAGTTATACATTCGGTTTAACTACATTCAATGTTGAAACAGCAGGGACTGCATATATTGTTGGCTCAAGAATTCGTGCTGTATGGGCAACTTCTCCAACTGTTTACTTTGAAGGTGTCATAACTGAAATTACAAATGGATATGACGCTTTCATAATGGTAGATGTTGATATAGCGGTTGGCCCTAGTGGTGGTAAAGAGGTATTCAATATCACATTAACTGGCGAGCCAGGCACACTTGCTTCTGGCACCAGTGGTCAAATTATTGTTGCTAATGGTACTGGTGTTCCAACCTATGTTGCAATGTCTGGTGATGTTACCATTGACAATACTGGTGTAACAGCAATTGGAACTGGAGTAATCGTCAATGCAGACATAAATGCTTCAGCGGCAATCGCTGATACTAAACTTGCAACAATTTCTACTGCTGGAAAAGTTTCTAACTCAGCAACTACTGCAACTTCAGCCAATACTGCAAGTGCAATTGTTGCTCGTGATGCGTCTGGAAACTTTACTGCTGGAACAATTACTGCAACTGCAATTGCCACTGCAGCGACATACATCGGAACTACCCAAGTAGCGCTTAACCGCTCTTCGGCAAACCTTTCCTTGACTGGTATTTCCAGCGTTACACTCCCAGGCTCTACATCTGGAACTGTACAACTTGTCCCAACTGCCGCAGTTGGAACTGGCACAGTTCTCACAATCCCAGCAACAACTGGAACAATCATCACGACTGGTGATACTGGAACTGTTACAAGCACGATGATTGCCGATGGAACAATCGTAAACGCTGATATTAACACATCTGCCGCGATTTCCCTTTCAAAACTGGCATCTGGAACATCTGCACAGGTTGTTTTGGCCAACTCAAGTGGTGTACCAACTTATACATCAGTTTCTGGAGATGTTACAATAACAAATACTGGTGTGACTAGTATTAAGTCAAACGTCGCATTGTCTGGTGCCCCAACTGCTGCAACTGCAACGGCTGGAACAAATACAACCCAGATTGCTACAACAGCGTTCACTACAACAGCAGTACGAGACAGTCTTGTTAGACTATATATGGAGGTAATGTAATGGCATTGGCACAAAAGCGATTGGTTGGTCCGACACAACTAACAACTACTTCGTCTACGGTGTTATACACAACACCGCTTAGCACCACAACTATTGCTAAGCAGATTATTCTTTGCAATACGACTGCTAGTGCAGTGACGGTAACGCTTGTTTTAAAGCCATTGAACGTGGCTCAAGCATCAAGCCAAAACTTCACAAACGCACTATCTCTTGCTGCAAACGAAACAGTTTTGCTTTCAACAAACATTGTTTTAACGAACAACGGAAGTACTGCAAATGCTACAAACAGTGACCAGATTATAGGATATGCGAGTGCGAACACTGCAGTAAATATTATTATCACGGGCATTGAGGAGTCGTAATGGGTGCGTTCGTTCGGGTGAACGGAACTGGAATATCAACTGCTGAATCAACTTCATCTATTTCCAGCACACTTGTTGCTACAGCAACGTACCTGAACTTGCCAGACCCAGTATATGGAACTGGCTCTGATGGAGATGTAACAATTTCTTCAAATACATCATTAACATCTGACAAGTTTTATAACAACCTGACTATTGCTGACGGAATCCAGTTAACTCCAAACGGATACCGCATATTTGTTAGAAATACGCTAACTCTTGGCCCAAACTCTGTAATTGGACACTCAACAGGTTATTCAACCGCTGGAACGCTTGCTCAGGGTGGTGCTGCAACTGTTGCGGTGACAAATAGCCTTGGTGGAGCAAGTGCTACGACTACCGCTACTGCCCCAACTGCAGCATTGGGTGGTTCTCAGTACTATCAACAGCCACTTCAAGCAATCCGCGGCTGGGCTGTAACGGCATCAAGCACAACACCAACATTCCTTCGCGGTGGTGCTGGTGGCGCTTCTGGTGCTGGTGGAGCAGTGCTGGTTATTTCTGCTCGCTATATCACTGTTACATCAGGAACTTCATACTTTAAGGCTCCTGGAACCACTGGAACTGGTGGTGGTGGCGGCGGAGTTATTTTAATAGTATCATCTGCTTCTACATTAAATAGTGGTGTTTCTACTGATGTGACTGGAGGAACTGGCTGTTCCGCTGGAACAGTGAACTACATGCAGGTGGCGTAATGGCTTTAATTAACAGACTTTCACCAACAAGAACTACTCCAGTCCAAAAGACTGGCTCTGACAAGTTGTTTGGAACTGGTGTTGACGGAACTGTTGTAATTTCAACAAATACATTCTTGTCTCGCGACATGTATTACGATACCCTAACCGTAAGTGCATCGGTAACTTTATTTACTAATGGATTCAGAGTATTTGTAAAAAATACGCTTACAAATAATGGAACTGTTGGAATGCCTGCTGGAGTATCTCAGACCACTGCTGTTCTCGCTGGAACAGTACTAACACGGATTGACTCAAGTGCAGGTTTCGCAACTGGAAGTTCAATTGATTCCGCAAACTCATCAGGAACACTCCCAGTAGGAAATGTTAAAGATTACGATGCACTCCTTACTGGCGTTCAGCAAAGTGGTGCGTCATTAGGCCGTTGGTTTGTTGGAACACAAGGTAGTGCTGGAGCAACTGGTGCAAATGGTACCGATGGAACGGCAAATGCTGGTGGCGCTGGAAGCGGCGGTGGCTCTACCGCTGGAAACCCTGGAACAGCAGGGACAAAAGGAACTGGTGGCGCTGGTGGTTCTGCTGGTCAAGGCGGAGGAGTGGTAGTTGTAGTTGCAAAAACGATTACTGGAAGTGGAACATTTGTAAGCGCCCCAACAACTGGAGCAACTGGTGCTGCAGGAAACCCAGGAAACGCAGGTGTTGCTGGAAACCCTGGAACAACTGTTTCTGGAACACAAGCCCATAACCCAACTGGTCATGCTGTTGGTCATAATCCGACTGGCCACGCAGTTGGACATAATTCCGCGTCACATAACCCAGAAGTTTCATATCACTGTTGCAGTAGCCATAGCCCTAAATACGGTGCGCACAACCCAGGCTGGCATCACGTTAATGCTTATGCACACCACACTCCAGCAACCGCATATCACTATGCACATCCTGGAACTTCATTCCACTACTCTCATCCAGGAACGCTATATCATAATCCTACATATCCTGGTGGAGCGGCTGGAACAGCAAACCCTGGAAATGCTGGAGCGACTGGAGCAACTGGAACAGATGGAAAGCAGGGCGGACTTGTAGTGCTAACACGAAGCATTAGCACTCACATTGCAAGTTCAAATACTACTTTTGTTCAAGACATAGATGGATGATAAATTTTAAATTATCCAGTGACCTGTGCCCTCAAAATTAGTGATACTATATTTCTATGAAACACGAACAACTTGGAACATGCATCGTTCAGTACGACAGAGTTTTTAAAACAGAAAATTTTATTGAACTTCTAGAGCAGGAATGCAAGCGTGATTGGGGATACTTGAACTGGTATCAAACAAGAACTGGCACAAATAATAATCAGTTAGTGACTGATTATCGTTCTTCACTTGGATGCGAAATGACCCCACTACAACTTGATAAAGAACTAATGACCGTTGAGAGAATTAAGCCACTTGCTGATTCATGGTTGAATATACGGGAGAGTTTAGAGCAACCAATTTGGCATTATCGCACGATGTATTCTTTAAATTTACAACGCGACGAAGGATTCAGAGTTCTCAAGTACGGACGCGGCGCAGAGTATAAGGGCCATATTGACCACCATCCAGATAACAGGCGAGTATTAAGCATTATCGGATTTTTAAACGATGACTTTACGGGTGGAGAAATTGTATTTCCGTTGATTGGCGTTACGGTAAAACCAAAGGCTGGAAGTGTTATTTTATTTCCATCTAACTTCCCCTATTACCATCATGTAAATCCAACTGGCGTTAACGATGAAAGCGTTCGCTACTCATTTGTTTCATGGTTTGTATAAAATGCAAAAAAATATCTGCATTGTCGGTTCTGGAACATCTGGGCTTGTCGCTGCAATAATTTTAAAAGACCATCTTCCTTATCATAATATTACAGTTGTATCTTCTGAGAAGATTGGAATTATTGGCGTTGGAGAGGGCTCAACAGAGCACTGGCGCATTTTCTTTCAAGATAAGCACAATATTTCAGTTGATGAAATGGTTGAACGCTGTGCAGCAACTCACAAGTATGGAATCAGGTTTGAGGGATGGACTACGCATACCCCAGACTATTTCCACAGTGTGAGCGGAGGCGAGATTGGTCCACATTATTTTGCTGGGAACTATGCATTTGCTATAGAAAATAACATGCTTCTGACTAATGCAATGATTAGCCATTTATACGATAATAAAATACCGCTAAATAAGCAAAGTCCACATCATGCAGTAAATCAGTTTCATTTTGATACGTTTAAGTTGAATGTTTTTCTTAAAGATGTGGCACAGTCAAAAAATGTCAGGTTTATAGACGGAGAAGTGCAGGATATTACCCGCAATGCAGAAAGCGGGAATATTGAGTCAGTTATTCTGCAGAATAAAACTCAAATATCTGCTGACTTTTTTATTGACTCATCTGGATTCCACCGCGCTTTAATGGGGAAACTAGTTGATGATGAAAGTGATTTCTACTCATACAGGAAGTATTTGCCTTGTGATTCTGCCGCAGTATTCCAGACGGAATCCGATGAATCTGGTGAAATTAAGCCATACACACGGGCACGAGCAATGCCAAATGGATGGATGTGGGAAATACCAACTCAGGAACGTCGCGGCAATGGGTATGTTTTTGCGTCTGACTTTTGCTCGGATGAGCAGGCCGTAAAAGAGTTGTCTGAGGCACACGGCAGGGATATAGAGCCAGCGCGAATAATTAAATTTAAATCTGGTTATTATAAAACAGCAATGGCATACAATTGCGCTGCCGTTGGCTTATCATCTTCATTTATTGAGCCGTTAGAGGCGACTTCAATTGCTACATCTATTCAGCAGGCTCGCATGCTTGTGTCTGTTATAGGCGCATATATTCCAGGCTCTAAGGCTATTGCAAGCCAGCACAATAAGCAAACAGAACTCCTTATGGAGAATCTTGTGACAATGGTTGCGATGCACTATATCTCGGATAGGTCTGACACAGAAATGTGGAGAGAACAGCAGAACGCTGAAAAACCAGAACTGCTAAACAAATTAGTTGAATTGTGGAAAGAACGCTGCCCGCAGATTTACGACACACCCATATTTGGCTATGAGGTATTCCACAGCGCTCATTTCTGGCATGTTGCCCAAGGTCAAGGTCTTGTATCGCACGAAGTAGCGACAAGGGAGTTAAACTCGTATGATTCTAGGGAAAAAGCAGCAAGAATATTTGCCGAATTAAAAACAAATGCACTAAAGGAAACATTGGTTGACCATGCGTCTATTTTCAAAAAAAGGTAGTGTAGTAAGGGCTGATATCTTTTCAGATATACCAACTCCAAAACCATATGAATTATTAGCAGTACCTGTATCAAATACTCTTTGGCACCCAAAGGTTGCTGTGTATGAGAATAGGAAAAAGACTCCAGAGTGGTACAAGGAAATTGCTGGAGGAACTAGCGGTCTAAAGCGATGCTATGGTCTTGGTGATTATATCCGTGGTGGATATACGGTTCCGCTTTGGGCAAAATTAGATGTACGACTCCCATTGAATAAACTTCATAGAACTTGGGACGCTAAGTACGACATTCTTGACCCAGATTTATACGGTGTTGAATTGCTTGATAACCAAGAGTTTGCTCAACTCATGTCACAAGAAGAACTTATGCGCAATCAGTTCCCCGCTGACCAGGCTGGCAAATGCCCAGTGGCATCAGTAAAAGAACGGCCAGAATCATCATACCTAAAATTAACAAATCCTTGGCTTTTTAAAACTGCACCTGGATATTCAACTTTGTTTATACATCCGCAATGGGAGCCAAACGAGAATTATCATGTAATGGCTGGAGTGGTAAATACTGACTACTACCACCACTGCAACATTGTTTTAAATATTATGACCACATCAGAATTTTCAATTGCTGAAGGAACTCCAATGTTTCATGCAATACCATTTAAGAGGTCGGATTTGATAAAAAACTCTGAACTAATTAAGGGTGATTCTGGCATTTATAAACTGCTGAATAATCTCGGTTTTGACAATATCCACCGCCGAGTTTCTTGGGAAGGCGCTTATAAGCATGAACAGAACAGAGTAGATAAGGATTTGGGCGGTAAAAATGGATAGGGTTGTAT